>MDTG01395855.1_pt1 | contig 31264 bp, 28 predicted proteins | sample 811421 | NCBI WGS metagenome assembly MDTG01 (sample SAMN05326645, study PRJNA326480) | marine metagenome | isolation source: seawater | place: Pacific Ocean: South East | collected 2011
AAAGGCGATCAAATGAATGTAGTAGGAATAAAAAAATAATGTTCTTGTTAGACTGTAAAAGTTGTAGTATCTACATTAACAATTTTAGGGCCTGTAGCTCAGTTGGTTAGAGCAGTACACTCATAATGTATTGGTCCCAGGTTCGAGTCCTGGCGGGCCCACCACTAATTTTTACTTTTATTGAATTCTTTTAAATTAATCAAAAGAGCATTCACATCACCATTATTATTTAAAATTATAGAATTAAATTCTTCTTTTTGTGTTCTTGCAAGACTAAGCCCTTCGATAATCAAGTCTCTAATTAATGGTTTGTCTGGATTTTTTGTATAAACCCTCCAATCTATAGATATCTCAGGTCTTTTATCTGTAGCTAAAAGTTTACTTTTAACAATTGTATATTTTTCATTTTTTACGTCCTCAGAAATTACTACTATTTTTGCGTCTCTATATTCAACTAGACGGTTTGAAAAACTTTTTAAAAAATATTCGTAAAATATGTTCTTATACTCATTTTTTTGTTCTTCGTTTAAAGTTTTTCTGTGTTTTCCCAAAGTATAAAAAGCAAGTCCTTTAATATCTACAGCCTCCTCGCCAATTTTAATAAGTTTTGAAATTTTGATATTATTTGTTTCATTGCTAGACAGTATTTCAGATGCTTCATTAGAAATTTCGTCTATAAATTCAGATGGTGATTTTGCTATCGCGATGTTGTAAAATAATAAAAAAATAGTTATAAAAATTAAAATACTTAATTGACTGTTAAATATTTTTAACATTATTTTTATTTTATTTATTTTCTAGATTTTCCCAATCACTATCATCAAGCGACTCGGTTATAACATTGGAGTTGTTTATTTTTCTTTGTCTATCTTGAATATACAAACTTCTTACAGTTGCGTAAAAATCAATAGAGTTTTTTTCAATACTGTCGAAAGATTCTAAATTTTTTGCTCTAAAGTCTATTCCTTCAGTTCCTTTCGAATAATAGTAATCAGATTCCTTTACGTAGTTTGTATCATTCTTAACGGTAACGTTATACCATGGATCTCCTCCATAAACAGTTAGCACTGTTCCAAATGCGTCCCTTGCACTTGATGGACCCAATATCGGCAGGACTAGATAGCATCCTTCACCTATTCCCATTTTTCCAAACGACTGTCCGTAATCTTCTTTATCTAGCTTATTTAAACCTAAGCTTTGAGCAGGATCAAATATTCCTAGTATTCCAATTGTTGAATTAATTATAAATCTCCCAGTATTATTCATTGCAGCACTTAAATCTCCTTGCAAAATATTATTTGGTACAGTTACTAAATTTGATAAATTATTTAGTGCATTACTTGTACCTGATCTTATCGGGGAGGGTAACATTCTATAACCTTTAGAGACAGGTTTAAACAAAGCTTTATCTATTGCCATATTAAAAGCAAAAGTTGCTCTATTTACTCTTTCAAAACAATCCTTTACAGCTTTCTCGTCTGCACTAGAATTGTATACAACTCCTAATTGTATAATTAAAGTAAAGAATATAATTTTTATAAATCTATTCATATACTCAAACCTATAATATAATTTTGTTTAAAGTAAATTGTTTAATTAAATTAAAGAGGTCATAAAACTAAGTAAAATGAGGAAAATTCAAACAATTTACAGTGTAAAGTTTACTCCATATAAAAGAAAAAATTCAAAAATAAACTATTTGTTACTTCATTACACAGGAATGAAATCTGAAGAATCTGCTATTAAAAGATTAACCCTAAGTAAATCAAAGGTAAGTTGTCATTACTTTATAAAAAACAATGGTCAAATAATACAAATGGTACCAGATAATTATATTTCTTGGCATGCTGGAAATTCGTCGTGGAAAAACAAAAAAATGTTAAACAAAATATCAATTGGAATTGAAATACAAAATCCAGGTCATAAGTTTGGCTATAAAAATTTTAAAGAGATTCAGATTGCTTCGTTAAAATATTTATTAAAAAAGCTTATAAATAAATTTAATATCAAAAGGGAAAATATTCTAGGTCACTCTGATGTTTCACCAAACCGTAAGAAAGATCCAGGTGAAAAGTTCCCTTGGAAAAAACTTAGTGAAAATAAAATTGGCGTTTGGCACAATTTAGATGATATTTTTTTAAAAAGATTGAGAAATAAAAGAATTAAAAAAGCCCAAAAAATATTATTTTTGAAATTTATCAGAAAAATAGGTTATAATTACGATTATCACAAAAAAGGCAGTGTTAATCATGCTGTAATAGCTTTTCAAAGAAGATTTAGACCAGAAGCAATTACTCCTAAAATAGATTTAGAGGTATTAGAAATTGCAAAAAACCTGGTGGAAAATAAACTTTATTAATAATGTTGAATATTTTCAAAAAAAGTTTATTTTACAAATGCCAGACAAATGACTTATCGCTTCAATAATTATTATTAAAGAGGAAAGTCCGGGCTCTACAAAGACACGGTGCCAGGTAATACCTGGCGGGGGTAACCCCAGGGATAGTGCCACAGAAAATAAACCGCCTTATCAAGGCAAGGGTGAAAAGGTGTGGTAAGAGCACACCGGCTAATTGGTAACAATAAGCGCATGGAAAACCCCACCGAGAGCAAGACCAAGTAGAGATGGCATTGTTAATAACTAAAAGCAGTCTTTGGCTAGTCATCAGGGTTGGTTGCTTGAGCTTTAGGGAGACTTAAAGCCTAGATAAATGATAAGTTTTGACGACAGAACCCGGCTTACAGTTTGTCTGGCAAATTACAAATATCAGATAAAAATTAACAAACAAAACATTTTAGATATTTTTTAAATAATATAACTATTGACGGTTGTATTAAAAACCCATATTATCCCATAAATTCCCATACGGGAAAATTATGAATTATGTTTTTATCTACTTACGAAAACAAATTAGACAAAAAAGGAAGGGTGTCTGTGCCTGCTCAGTTTAGATCATATATCTCTAATTTAGGTTATAATGGTGTAATTTGCTATCCATCATTTAATTATAGTTGCATTGAAGCTTGGTCTCAAGAAAGAATAGAAAAAATATCTGAGGCAATAGACAATCTAAATCCTTATGATGAAAAAAAAGATTTTTTTTCAACATCAATACTTTCAGAAAGTATTAATTTAATTTTTGACCCTGAAGGAAGAATTAACCTAACTAAAAAACTTTTAACCCATGCAAAAATTAAAAATAATATTTTATTTGTAGGCCAGGGAAAAACGTTTCAGATTTGGAACCCTGTTGTTTTTGAAAAATTTAAGGCTATAGCAAAAAGAAAATCAAATATAAACCGATCAAGCCTTAAATGGGAAAAATAAAAAAAGGGGGATAAATGACTATTAACTTCAAAGTACCAGAAATAAAAGAACTAAAACCTAGAATTTTGGTTTTAGGCGTAGGTGGAGCTGGAGGAAATGCAATAAATAAAATGATCGAGTCAGGTCTTCAAGGAGTAGAATTTGTTGCTGTAAACACAGACGCTCAGGATTTAATTCATAGTAAGGCAAAGGCAAAAATTCAAATTGGTCTAAATTTAACAAAAGGTTTAGGCGCGGGATCGAAAATTGATATAGGTCAAGCTGCAGCTGACGAGTCTTTAAATGAAATTATAAATTGTCTACAAGGTGCTAACATGGTTTTTATTACAGCTGGTATGGGAGGAGGAACTGGAACAGGCTCAGCCCACGTAATAGCAAGGGCAGCTAAAGAGTTAAATATTTTAACAGTTGGAGTTGTAACATTACCATTTTTATATGAGGGTCCATCAAGGATGAGACGTGCTCAACAAGGTTTAGAGGAATTAAGAAAACATGTGGATACTATAATTGTTGTTCCAAATCAAAACTTATTCAAAATAGCAAATGAAAAGACTACATTCGAAGAGTCATTTGACTTGTCAAATGATGTTCTTTTACAAGGTGTTCAAAGTATAACTGATTTGATGGTTAGACCAGGATTAGTAAATTTAGACTTTGCCGATGTTGAGACAGTTATGAGCTCTATGGGAAAAGCTATGATGGGAACTGGAGAAGCTGAAGGAGAAGATAGAGCAATTAAAGCAGCCGAGCAAGCAATAAGCAATCCATTAATTGATGATTATTCACTGAAAGGAGCAAAAGGTTTATTAATAAATATCACAGGTGGAAAAGATTTAACTCTATTTGAAGTTGATGAAGCTGTTAACAAAATTAGAGCCGAAGTAGACCCAGATGCTGAATTTATTAAAGGATGTATAACTGATCATTCATTAGAAGGTAAAATAAGAATCTCAATTGTTGCAACTTCCTTAGATGGCCAACAACCAGAGCAAAAATCTGTTATAAATATGGTTCATCGAATTCATAATAGAAATCAGGGTTATTCTGATCAAATGAATTTTCAATCTAGTGTATCTTTTAATACAAACCAGAATGATATAATTTCAAGCACCAGTGGCGCAAACGCATTAAAAATAGACACTGAGAAAGTTAAAGATACCGAGGTAGAGTTATTAAACTCAATGGTTGATGAAAATATGGCTTTAGGCACAAGTGAAAACTATGTTGATATATCGTCAGATAATAATCATGGGGAAACTGCGAAAGATTATGTACTTACTGATAACAATACAGCTGAAGACAAAATAAAGAGCAAAGATGAGTCAAATGGTTTGGAGAATTTTAATTTGATTGATGAAACACCAAATCTTTTTAATGACCATCAAGATGAAACGAATATAGAAAATTCTAATTCAATATCTGATGATGAAGACGAATTAGATATTCCTGCATTTTTAAGAAGACAAAAAAATTGATTGTCTTTAAAAAAATAAATGAATGCCACGATTGTACCGGAAAAAACTAGACATTTTCCTGTATTACTTGATGAATTAATAAGTATTATAACCCCTCAAAATGGTGGCACATTTATTGATTGTACTTTCGGACAAGGGGGATATTCAAAAAAAATTTTACAATTTCCCAAAACAAAAGTTATTGCCATAGATAGAGACAAAAGTTCGTTACCATATGCAGAGAATTTAAAAAAAAAATATAAATCTAGATTCTTTTTTTATAATATAAAATTTAGTGAAATTGACACAATTATACAAAAAGAAAAAATTAAAGGAATAATATTTGATTTAGGTTTTTCATTATCTCAAATAAAGGATAGTTCAAAAGGTCTATCATTTAAAGACAAGGGCAAGTTAAATATGAGAGTAGGATATAACAATTTTTCTGCTGATGATGCTATTAAAAAGCTATCCCAGAAAGAATTGGAAATGATATTTAAATTTTTTGGGAATGAAAATAAATCTAAAATAATTTCAAAAAAAATTGTATATGAAAGAAATAAAAAAAACATTAAAACTGAAGATCTTGTTAAAATAATTAATTATTCCAAAAAAAATTTTACTAAAATTGACAAATCAACTAAAATATTTCAAGCTCTCAGGATTTTTGTAAATAATGAAGTTAGTCAACTAATTTATACACTTGATAAAGTATCTAATATTATTTGCCGAGATGGCGTGTTAGCAACCGTTTCATTTCACTCTGTAGAGGATAGAATTTGTAAATATTTTTTTAGAGGTTTAACACATTATAAAAGTATATCTCGCTATATGCCTGATAACAAAAAATCTAAATTGTCATTTGATTTAGTAAATAAAAAACCGATAACTCCTAGCATCAGAGAAACAAAAAAGAACCCACCATCTAGATCTGCAAAACTCAGGGCTGTGATTAGAAAAGATAATAGAAGAGTGGACAATAAATTTATTTATGAAAAATTTGGAAATCTCCTAAACGTTGAAAAAATTGGAAACAAACTATGAAAAAAATTTTTTTTTTATTTCTAATAATTAGCTTAATAACTATTACATCATTTGTAAAATTTTCGACAAGGTCACTTGAGTCAGAAATATTTAATATTCAAGAAGAGTTAAGAATTCTGACCGATAAAAAACAGACTATCTTACTTGAAAGAGCTTATTTAAGTTCTCCAGATAGATTATTTAGACTTAGGAATCAATATTTTGATAATGAGTTTTTTACAATAAATATTAATAATATTAAAAGTTTCAAAATTACAGGTGAATAAAGACAATAAAAATTCAGAAATATATATTTTAGATAGTCAAAATAATTTTTTGATTAACAGTAAAGAAAAATTAAATATAAACTTAAACAGAGTTGCATTTATTTTTATTATAATTCTCGTAATTTTTGTACTGTATACAACTAGAGTTATTTTTTTGTCTTCTACAACTTTAATAAATAAAAATGTATTAACGAATCAATTGTTCCGAGCAGATATAGTCGATAGGAATGGAAATTATATTAGTAAATCTGTATTTACTAAGAATATTGGAATTGACCCGAAATTAGTAAAAGATAAAAAAAAATTTTTAATAAAACTAAAAATTACATTTCCTGAAAAAGATTTTACAAATCTTGAAACAAAATTGAATGGTAAGAAATTTTTTTATATTGAAAAAAAATTATCACCAGAAAAATATGAAAAATATAAATTTCTTGGAGAAAAGTCAGTTATGGTTGAGGAAAAAATTACTAGGATATATCCGGATAAAAATCTTTTTTTTCACTTGAGTGGTCAAATTGATGATGATAATAATGGTGTATCTGGCATAGAGAAATCCTTTGATAAAAAACTAAAAAACAGTAAAGATAAATTAACACTTACATTAGATAAACAGCTTCAATTTATTATAAAAAACGAATTATTTAACTCGCAAAAAATATTTCAAACTGAAGGTAGTGCTGCGATTTTAATGAATATAAATAATGGAGAGGTACTGTCATTAGCTTCCTTACCTGATTATGACCTCAATAAGAGACGAGATCTTTCTAACAAAATTTATATTAATAGAGCTACAAAAGGTGTTTATGAACTTGGGTCTGTTTTTAAAACTTTTACGATAGCAGCTGCATTAAATAATGAACTTATAAAATCGAATCAAATATTTAATAATCTTGAAAAAAAAATGAAATGTGGGGGAAGAATAATTTCTGAATATGACAAAACATTGTCACAAAATCTAAGTGTGGAGGAAATATTAGTCAAGTCAGGAAATATTGGATCTGTAAAAATTGGACAAATTTTGGGAGCCGAAAGATACAATATATTTTTAAAAAAAATTGGAGTTTTAGATAAAATAAAATTTGATATCGAGGAAGTTGGCACTCCAATCCCATTTCAATGGGGAGATTGTAAACTCAAGACTGTATCTTATGGTCATGGAATAACAACAACACCACTCCAGCTGGCTAAAGCCTATGCAATATTAGCAAACGGCGGTTATGATATAAATCCTACTATAGTAAAAAAAGAAACATATCGAAAAGGAAAAAGATTACTAAACAAAAATGTATCTCAACAAATTAATACTATGTTAAGAAAAGTAGTAACGGAAGGTACCGCTAGTCTCGCAGATGTAAAAGGTTATGATATTGGTGGAAAGACAGGAACTGCTCAGTTAGTGGAAAATGGAAAATATACTGACAAGAAGATTAATACATTTGCATCAATATTTCCTATTTCTAATCCAAAATATGTTTTAATTATTTTACTTGAAGATACTAAATTATCTAAAGATTATGTGTACTATTATAGAAACAAACCTGGGTCGTTTAAAGGCACACCTTTTAATACAGCCGGTTGGACTTCGGTTGAAATAGCAGGAAAAATAATAGATAAAATAGGACCAATTTTAGCCACAAAATACTAAGAATTTATATTAAATGTTTTTAAGAGATATTATCAAAAACTTAAACAAAAATTTTAGAAATGTTAAATTCAAAGATATTAAATTTAATAGCAAAGAATGTGGACCAAATGACGTATTTTTTTCAATAAAAGGAAATAATTTAAGTGGCAATAATTATATAACTGAGGCAATAAAAAACGGAGCAAAAATAATAATTTCGTCCTTGAAGTTTGAGGGATATGACAAAAATAATATTTTATTTATTTACAATAAAAATCCAAGAGAGTTATTATCTGATGTAGCTTCTAGAATTTACAAAACAAAACCTAAAAATATTATTGCTGTTACAGGGACAAATGGAAAAACATCTATTGCAAATTTTTATTACCAAATACTTAATTCTAATAAAAAAAAAGTTGCAGCGATTGGAACTCTTGGAATATTAGCTAAAAAGTTAAATATTAAAACAAGAAATACAACTTTAGATGCTATAAAAATTCATCAAATCCTAAAAAAAATTAAAAATCTAAAAATCGATAATGTAATTTTAGAAGCTTCAAGTCATGGGTTAAAGCAATCAAGGTTAAAAAATATAAAATTTAAAACAGCATTATTTACTAATTTATCAAGAGATCACCTGGATTATCATAGGACATTTAAAGATTATTTAAAATCGAAACTTATTCTTTTCAAAAGTCTTCTAAAACTAAATGGAAATATTATATTTGACAATAAAGTCAGTCAGGCAAAAATACTAAATTCGATTATAAAAAAAAGAAAATTAAATAAATATGATTTTGGTTCTAAAAGCTCTTTTATTAACATTTTGAATATTCAAAGAATTAATGGTCAAAAGAAAATAGTTTTATCGATTAAAAAAAAAATATACTCATTTAAAACTGTTTTAATTGGCAACATTCAAATTAAAAATTTAATATTTGCGGTCATGGCAGCATATTTATCCAATATTAAAATTAAAAATATAATAAAATCTCTTGGAAAGATAAGGCCAATTGAAGGAAGATTAGAAAAGGTTGGAATAATTAAAAATAAGTCCACCGTTATCCTTGACTACGCGCATACGCCTGATGCATTAAGGACTGCAATATTAAGTATTAAAGAGGACTATCCATTTAGCAAAATTTCTTTAGTATTCGGATGTGGTGGAAACAGGGACGTAAAAAAAAGACCTATAATGGGATCAATTGCAAATAAACATTGTGACAATATTTATCTTACTGATGACAATCCAAGGTTAGAAAATCCTAAATTAATTAGAAGTCAAATTAGAAAAGGTATCTTAAGTAAAAAAATAATTGAAATACCATCCAGAGCAAAAGCCATATCTAAAGCTGTTCATGATCTTAAGTCAGGAGATATATTAATGGTATCAGGTAAAGGACATGAAAATTATCAAGAATATAAAAGCACAAAGTTTTTTTCTGATAGATTAGAAATATTAAATGCAATAAAAAAAAAAAATTTCAAATTATCTAAGTCGATTAAAACAAATATAGTAAAAGAAAATTTAAAATCAAATATTCTTAATAAAAATAACTTTGTGAATTTTGCGTCACTAAATTCAAATAAAATTAAAAAAGAAACTATATTTATAGGTGTAAGAGGAAAGCAGTTTGATGGAAATTTTTATGCAAAAGAGGCTTTAAAAAATGGCGCTGTTTTGGCAATATCAAATAAAAAGTTTAAAAATTCCAAAAATATATATCATGAAAGTCCTCTAAATATGTTTAACAACATTAGTTCCATATATAGAAAATGTTTAAACGCAAATAATATTGCTATAACCGGATCTGCTGGAAAAACTTCTGTGAAAGAGTTAACCAGTTTTTGTTTGAAAAAGTTGAGTAAAACATATTGCTCAAAAAGTTCTTATAATAATAAATATGGTGTCCCTTTGAGTTTATTTAATACACCACAATTTACAAAATATGTTGTACTTGAAGTAGGTATGGATAGAAAAGGAGAGATAGACTATCTGACTAAAATAATTAAACCTGATACTGCTCTAATTACAAATATATCATATGCACATATAAAAAATTTTGAAAATTTAAATCAAATTGCTAAGGCTAAAGGAGAAATAATAAATAACATAGCAAGTGGTGGAACTATAGTTTTAAATGCAGATGACAAATATTTTTATTATTTTTTAAAACTTGCAAAAAAAAAGTGTTTAAAAATAATAACTTTTAGCAAAAAAAATAAAACTGCAGATGTTTGTTTTTTAAATCAAAAAAAAAATGATAAAAACTTTTTAATTAATTTCAAAATTTATGGCATAAAGAAAACTTTTTTTATTCCATATAATTTATTAAATCACAAATATAATCTTTTATCTTCATTAAGTATTATAATAAATTATTTTGATATTGATAATTTAGATAAGAAATTATTTTTAGGATTCAATCTCCCTACAGGCAGAGGGTCAGTAATTAATTATAAAAAAGGGCTAAGAAAACTAAAAATAATAGACGAAAGCTATAATTCAAATCCTTTATCATTTAAATTTGCACTAGATAATTTTAACCTAAATTATAAAAATAATAAAAAATATTTATTATTTGGAGATATGCTTGAACTGGGTCAGCATTCTAAACATTTACATACTATTATTGCAAAGTATATTAATAAATCTAAAGTTATTAGAGCTTTTGCCTATGGAAATATGGTAAAACATACATTTAACAAATTAAGACCACAAATTAAGGGCAAATTTCTCAATTCAAAAATGGATGTTTTAGATTTAATAAAAAATGATTTACCCAACAATAGTTTCTTGATGGTAAAAGGATCTAATTCAACAGGTTTAAATAAAATTATTCAGGAAATAAAAAAATAAATGTTGTACAATATATTAGTAAATTATTCTGAAAATCACACAATTCTAAATATTTTTAATTTCCTAACTGTTAGGACAGGTTTAGCTATAATTACTTCAATGATTATTGTGTTTTTAATTGGTGATAAATTTATTGATTATTTCTCTGTTAAAAATATCAAAAACCCAATTCGTTCAGATGGTCCTAAGGAACATTTAATAAAAAAAATTGGAACACCGACCATGGGTGGAGTTCTTATACTAATTGGTTTATTTTCAGGTGTATTTTTATGGGCTGATCTATTTAATCCATATAACTGGTTGCTTATTTTCATCACTTTCTCGTTTGGGTTACTAGGCGCATTTGATGATTATAAAAAAGTTAAAAATAATAATTCATCCGGAATATCATCAAAATATAAATTAATTATTCAAATTATTTTAGCACTAATTTCGTTGGTAATTTTGTATAATTTAGTAGATTCAGATTTAACTAAAAACTTATATATTCCTTTTTTTAAAAATTTAGTAATTAACTTGGGATGGTTTTTTATTCCGTTTTATCTATTTGTAATAGTTGGTTCTTCTAATGCTGTAAACTTGACAGATGGACTAGATGGTTTAGCAACAGTTCCAGTAATTTTGGTAGCAGGCTGTTTTGCATTCATTAGCTATGTTTCTGGAAATATTATTTTTGCAGAGTATTTATTAATACCTTACATAGAGGGAGTTGGAGAAGTGGCAGTTTTTTGTGGAGCAATAATAGGTTCATCCATTGGATTTTTATGGTTTAATGCACCACCTGCGAAGATATTTATGGGGGACACTGGATCTTTAGCCCTCGGCGGGTCCCTAGGAGCTGTCGGTGTGGTAACAAAGCACGAAATTGTGTTAGCAATAACAGGTGGTCTTTTTGTTTTAGAGGCAATATCCGTAATTGTTCAAGTAATTTCATTTAAATTAACAGGAAAAAGAATATTTATGATGGCACCTATACACCATCATTTTGAAAAAAAAGGTTGGGCAGAGTCCACCATAGTAATTAGATTTTGGATAATTTCACTCATTTTGGCGATGATAGGACTGGCAACATTGAAATTGAGATAATGCTTTCAAAGAATACTTTTATTAATAAAAAAATATTAATTTATGGACTCGGTATTTCAGGCAAATCATGTTTTAGATATCTAAATAGAAAAAATGATGTAAAAGTTTTTGACGATGATATTTTATTAAAAAAAAGAGAAAATAAATTATTTTTTTTAAATATTGATCAAATATTAAAAACTAGATTTGACTATATCATTATAAGTCCTGGTATCGATAAAAAGAAATGCAAATTGAAAAAGTATTTAATCACAAACAAAGAAAAAGTAATTACTGAATTAGATGTATTTTACATAAATTTTCCTAACAACTACAAAATTACAATTACTGGAACAAATGGCAAGTCCTCAACCTGTCAAATGTTATACAATATTTTTAAATTGCATAAAATAAATACAAGATTAGTAGGCAATATAGGTAATCCACCATTACTTGAAAAAGGAATAAATAAAAAAACTGTTTTTATTATTGAGGCATCATCTTATCAATTATTATATAGCAATTATTTTAAATCAGATTATGCAGCAATTATAAACTTAAGCGCAGATCACCTTGAACGTCATGGCAATTTAAATGAATATGCGAAAGCAAAACTAAAATTAATTTATAATCAAAAAAAAAAGCACATGCTTATATTGAAAAAAATAACAGATTAATTAATAAACATATGCTAAATAAAAAAGTTAATTCTAAAATTCATAAATTACTACTTAATAGAGAAATCTTTTTCAAACAAAATATAAAAAATTTATATCTAGAAGATGAAAGTTATTTAAAGAATATTCACTTTGTATATGCGATATGTAAAAAATTCAAGATTTCAGACAAGACAATATTTAAATCTTTAAATTTATTTAAGGGTCTAGAATTTAGAAAACAAATTATTTATGATAAAGGATTTATTAAAATAATTAATGACTCAAAATCTACAAGTTTTTCTTCAACAAAATCTATTTTATCTTCTCACGATAATATTTATTGGATAGTAGGTGGTATGTTTAAAAAAGGTGATAAATTTAAATTAAAAAAAAAAATATTATAAAAATATATGTGCATATATTATTGGTTCGAACAAGAATTTTTATGTAAAAGAATTTACGAATAAAATAAAATATAAATTCTGCGGAAATATCAAGGATGCCTTGTTATTAATAAAAAAAAAAATAAAAAATGACAAAAAAAAAAAATTAATATTATTTAGTCCAGCCGCTGCTTCATTTGATCAATTCAAAAATTTTGAAAGTAGAGGCAAGTTTTTTAATAACCAAATTAAAAGATTAAGAATCATATGAGTAAAATAAAAATCGTAAATACCTTATATTACGATTGGTGGAAGAATATAGATAAAATAATATTATTACTCATCTTCACCCTTGTTCTGTTAGGTGCTTTTTTTTCCTTTGTGTCCACATCTTTAATAGCTTCTACAAAATTGGGCACAAATAGTTATTATTTTTTTTTACGGCATCTAGTATTTATATCTTTGGGTATCGTTTTAATTATTACTTTCTCATTATTAAAAGAGAAACATCTTTATAAAATGTCATTAATTTTGTTTATTATTTTTTTGATCTCTCTTTTTTGTGTTCCATTTTTTGGCGAGGAAATTAAAGGCTCTCGGAGGTGGTTAGATATCTCATTCTTACCCCGTTTTCAACCTATCGAGCTTATGAAACCTTTCCTAATCGTTGTTTTATCTTTAATTATAAGTTCTGAAAAATATTCAAATAATTATTTCAAATTTTTTTTGAGTTTTTTAGTTGTATTTCCAATAATAACATTATTGGTAATGCAACCAGATATCGGACAAACAGTATTAATTTCATTAGTTTGGTTGAGTCTGATTTTTGTGTCAGGAATTAATTTATATTTTTTTAATTTATTTATATTTATATTATTAAGTTCATTAACATTCTTAATCATATTTGTTCCCAAATTTATTTATATTAAAAACAGATTAATCTCTTTTATCGATTTATCTTCAAAAGGTAATTATCAAGCAGAAAAGGCGTCGGAGGCAATTATCAATGGGGGTTTTTTTGGAAAAGGAATTGGAGAGGGCACACTAAACGTTAGAGTGCCCGAGGCTCATACTGATTACGTAATATCTGTTATATCGGAGGAGTTTGGTATCATTTTTATTTTATTAATTATGTTAATTTTTTTAACTTTAACTTTTAAAATTTTTAAAAAAATATCTAAAGAAAAAAAAAATTCGCAAAAATTAATTTTAATTGGATCTACATTAATAATTTTACTTCAGGTGTTTGTTCACATAGGTGTTAATATAAGATTATTACCTACCACGGGCATGACACTCCCATTTTTAAGTTATGGTGGTTCATCAATTTTGAGTACATCAATTTTCTCTGGCATTATACTCAATTTTACAAGAAGAAAATTATATTAATGAAAAATATTATTATAAGCACGGGTGGATCAGGCGGGCATGTGAGGTTAGCTGAGGTAATTTATGAGTATTTAAAAATAAAAAATAATGTTTTAATTACAATAGATGACAGAGGTTTAAACTATTTTAAAAAGATTAAAATAAGTCCTAAATTAATTAATTTTAAAAAAGTTCCTCTCAAATATATAATAACTATCATACCTTTTTTAATGAACTTGTTTTTTTCGATTTTAAAATCTTTTTTATATCTAAAAAAAAAAAATATAAATGTAGTTTTTTCAACAGGTGGTTATATGAGTTTACCAGTTTGTATAGCAGCTAAATTATTAAAAATAAAAATTTACTTAATTGAACCTAATCTTGTATTAGGTAGATCAAATAGTTTTTTACTGAAATTTTCTTCTAAAATTTTTACTTATCAAAATCAAATTAAAAATTTCCCAAAAAAATATATTAATAAAATAAACGTAATAAAACCATTGATAGGTCAAGAAATAAGAAAGTTTTGTTTTGTGAAGCAAAAGTCGGATGACAAATTTAATTTATTAATAATTGGAGGAAGTCAAGGAGCATTAAAATTTGATGAAATCTTTAAAGAAGGTTTATTAAAGTTGTCGAAGGAGTTCAAACTAAAAGTTTTTCATCAAGCAAGCAAAAAAAACCAAAATATTATTATAGATTTTTATAAAAATAATAATATAGAACATGAGGTTTTTTCTTATGTGAACAATCTGCACGAGATAACATTAAAATGTGACTTTGTTATTACTAGATCTGGAGCAAGCACTATAAATGAACTAGTATTTTTAAATATCCCTTTCTTAGCAATTCCGTTTCCTTATTCTAAAGATGATCACCAATTTTTTAATGCAGATTATTTTTTCAAAAAAAATCTTTGTTGGTTAAGAAGAGAAAATGAAATTGACACCCCTTTTTTATATGATTTCTTAAAAAATTTGATTACAAATAAAAATTTAATTTTAGAAAAAAAAAAAAATATGTCTGATTTTTACAAACATATTAATCTTAATGAAAATTTAGAAATTTTAAATAAATTTGATAAAAGTTGAATGAAAATAAACTTGGCAAAGTCAGAAATTATACATTTTGTGGGCATCGGAGGTATTGGGATGAGTGGTTTGGCTTTAATAATGAAAGATTTAGGATTTCAAGTACAAGGAAGTGATATTTTAATAAATAAAAATATTAAAAGATTAAAGAAAAACAAAATAAAAGTTTTTCTTGGTCATGATCGTACAAATATAAAAAAGGCAACAATATTAGTAATTTCATCAGCAATTAAATTTAATAATATTGAGTTTAAACAAGCTAAAAAAAAAAATTTACCAATATATAAAAGAGGAGATGTATTAGCCCACATAGTGGCTTTGAAAAAAAATATTGTAATATCAGGCTCGCATGGCAAAACAACTACAACCTCGCTAGTTGGATCAATTCTTTCTAACGCGAATTTAGATCCAACTATAATAAATGGTGGTGTTATTAATTCTTTTGATAATTCTGCAAAGTTAGGTAAGAGTGAATGGAGTGTAGTAGAGTCAGATGAGTCAGATGGAAGTTTTGTTAAACTACCCTCTACCTATGCAATAGTAACCAATATAGATCGGGAACATATGGACTACTATAAATCATTAGTTGACTTAAAAAAACATTTTATTAATTTTATGTTAAAAGTTCCATCTTTTGGAAAAACTTTTCTTTGTATTGATGATAAATATAATTGTGAAATTCTTAAAACTATTAAAATTAAAAATGTATTAACTTACGGTCAGAACAAAAAATCAAATTTTCGCATAACAAACATTTTTTATTCTATTAATCAATCAAAATTTGATCTTAAAATAAATTTACCAAATAAAAAAACTGTAAAGTTGTCAAATATTAAAATTTCTATGATTGGCATTCATAATATAAGGAACGCAGCAGCAGCTATTGCTGTATCTTATTTTATTGGTGTTTCTCCAAGTATTATTAAACAAAGTTTAAAGAATTTTAAAGGAGTAGAAAGGAGATTTAATAAAGTATTCAATTTTGAAGGTATTAACTTTTATGATGACTACGCACACCACCCCACAGAAATAAAATGTGTTGTTAATAGTGTAAAGCAATCTTTTAAAAATAAAAAAATAACTTGTATTTTTCAACCCCATAGAATTTCAAGGTTAAATGATTTAAAAAATCATTTTACTAAGGCCTTTAAAAATGCAGACACTGTAATACTTTGCCCTATTTATAAAGCTGGAGAAAATATTAAGATTTCATTTGATTATACTAATTTTGCAAAAAAAATTTCAAAAGATTCAAATGTAAAAGTTTTAATGGCTGAAAATAAATTTGAGATTGCTAATTATTTTAAAAAAAATATCAATTTACACGAAACTGTAATAGGCATGGGCGCAGGTTCAGTATCTAATTGGATAAGGGATCTTCCTAAATTACTAAAATGACATTAGAACAGGTTTTAAATTTCTCAAAGAACATTGAAGGTAAAATAAAATTAGACTATTCAATGAAAAATCAAACCTGGATGAATATTGGAGGTATTGCCAAAATTTTTTTTATACCAGAAACGTTAAAAGAATTAAAAAACTTCCTAAATATTTATAAAAATAGAAAAGAAAAAATTTTTGTTATTGGAGCAGGATCAAATCTATTAATTGGAGATCAAATCGAAAATTATGTATTCATAAAACTTGGAAAAAATTTTAATAAAATATCTATTAAAAATGATATCATTATTGCTGGTTGCTCCTTACAAGATAAAAAAGTATCAGAGTTTGCATGTGAAAATTCTTTAGGTGGCCTTGAATTTTTGTCATGTATTCCTGGATCTATTGGTGGCGGAATTCGTATGAACTCCGGCTGTTATGGGAGAGAATTTAAAGATATCTTATTATCTGTCCAGGCAATTGACTTGAGTGGAAACGTACATTCTATAAAAGGTGAAAAAATAAAATTTTCATATAGAGGGAGTGATTTGCCTAAAGATTTAATTTTTTTGAGCGCCTCATTGAAATGTAATATAGGTAATAAAAAAGAGATTCAAAATAAAATTAGTGATTTGGTTGAAAAAAAAAAAGAAACTCAACCATTAAGAGTTAAGACAGGGGGAAGTACTTTCAAAAATCCTAAAAAATACTCAAAAAAAAAGGTATGGGAATTAATTAAAGACAGCGTAAATGAGAGTATAAACTTTGGAGATGCAAAAATTTCAAAAAAACATATGAATTTTTTTATTAATTCTAATAATGCGAGTTTTGATCAAATGGTTCAATTAATAAATTATGTGAAAAAACAAGTCAAAATAAAGACTGGGGTACCTTTAGATTTAGAGATAGAGATAGTAAATCAGGAATGAAAAAAAAAATTTTGGTCGTTGGAGGTGGTTACTCTAAAGAGAGAAATATTAGTTTAAAAACTGCGAAAGCAGTTATCGCTTCAATTAAAAAAACTTATAATGTTAAATTTTGCGAGCCAGACAAAAATTTAAAAAAAATGGTAAAAAAGTTTAAACCAAATGTCGTATTTAACGCTTTACATGGCAGATTTGGCGAGGATGGCTTCATACAATCTGTATTTGAAACTTTGAATGTCAAATACACACACTCAGGAGTTTTGTCATCTATGTTAGCAATGGATAAGGAATTATCAAAAAAATTATTTATTAAAAACAAAATATTAACTCCAAAATTTATTAAGCTTACAAATGAGAATATTGAGTTAAATATAAAAAAAATAGAGCAAAAGTTAATTTTTCCTGTTGTCATTAAACCATTAAATGAGGGCTCAAGTTTCGATGTTTATATATCTGAAAAAAAAAACTTAAAAAAAAACTTAAAAAAAATGAAAAATTATAATGAGATACTTATTGAGCAATTTATTCCTGGTAGAGAAATACAAGCCTCTATAATGGGCGGTAAAAAACTTGGAGCAATTGAACTTAAACCAAAAAGAAAATTCTATGATTTTGAGGCAAAATACAACTCTGATGCTAAAACAAAACACATAATTCCAATTAATATAAGTTCAAAAAAATATGAAGAGTTAATGCATATTGCATTAAAAGCTCATAAAATATTAAATTGTAAAGGAATTACAAGATCTGATTTTAAATTCTTTAAAAATAAATTTTATTTATTAGAAGTTAACACACAACCAGGAATGACAAATCTATCACTTGTGCCTGAAATTGCTGAATATAAAGGCATGAACTTTAAATCTTTAGTAAGTTGGATAATAAAAGATGCTTCTAAGACTAGGTAAAAAAATTAAAATAATCTTTTATGTTTCAATTATATTTTTTTTATCATCGATAAATAATTATAATCTTGACCGAATAAATTTACTTCAAGTCAAACAAATTGATGTAGTTGGTCTATCGTATCAAAATAGTATCAAACTAAAAAACAATATAAAATCTGTGTTAGGAAAAAATATTTTTTTTATTAAAAAGGATATAAAAAATTATTTTGAGGAGAGAAATGATATTAAAAACTATTCAATTCAAAAAATTTATCCAGATAAATTGAAAGTAAACATTAAAAAAGCTAAAGGGATCTGCTTGATAATTGCTAATAAAGAGCAAATGATTTTAGGAGATAACGGAAAAATTTTAACGAATTCCTCTAATACAAAATACTTGCCAAGAGCAATTGGATCTTCTGATACAATTAAAATATTTCAAGTTTACAATATGTTGAAAGTTTCCAGATTAGATATTAGCAATATTAAAAGTATTTATTTTTATAAAAGTGAGAGATTTGATATAGAATTTAAGAATAAATTGATAATTAAATTTCCAATAATTTATTCCCAAGAGACTATTAATTATGCAGCACATGTTATTAAAGATAATTTATTTAAAAATGTTAATATAATAGACTTACGAGTTAGTAACAAAATAATTACATATGAAGAATAAAAACAATAACGAAATATATTTTAGTTTAAATAATGACAAAATCTCAATTTGTTTATTCGATACAATTACGGGCGAAATAAAAAAACATTGTAAGTTTAAACTTCCTGGTGATTTTGAGAACAATTTAAATTTAAATATTCTTTCAAGTCTATTATCTAATAATATAAAAAAACTTGAGAGAGATAATGGAATATTTTTAAACGATGGAATTGTATTAGTAAATTCTTTTAGTCTTGAAACGATTCAAGTTTGTTATAAAAGTATTTTTGATAAAAAAAAAATATTTTTGTCTGATTTGCCAATAATTATTAAGGGCGGCGTTAAAGAATTTATAAATAATACAACCGAACATGAGATATTACATATTTTAATAAATAAATATATTGTAAATGATAAAGAATATTCAATTTTCCCAAAAAATATTAGCGCTAGCGAAATTGTTTTAGAAGTAGATTATTTATGTTTAAAAAAAAAATTTCATTCTAAGGTATTAAATTTGTTTAAAGCATCTAAGATCGAGGTGAAACAGATTGTATCCTCAGAATATTCTAAAAGTTTTTACTCTAAATTTGATATATCTGAATGTGTTTCAGCCAGAAAAGCAGTAAACTACGTTAATACTTCTGAGGTGAAAATTATTAAAAATAGCGCAAAAAATCAAAGCTTGTATAACAAAGTTTTTAATCTATTTGATTAGATGTTGTATTCTTTTGTAATATAACTTGTTTTTTCATAGTTCTTAATCGGTTTTATAAACTTGTATGTCTGTTTTAAAACAAAAAACTATTAGCAAACCATTACTTTTCAAAGGAATAGGACTTCACTCCGGAAAAAAAGTGACCATGAGGTTAATACCTTCTGCACCAAATACAGGTATAATTTTTAAAAGATCAGATCTAAAAAAAAATAATATCATTTACCCAAGTGTGCATAATGTTTCTGGAGCTTCTTTTTGCACGAGAATTGAAAATGAAACTGGTGCTAGTGTTTCTACAATTGAGCATTTAATGGCTGCTTTATATGGAAAAGGTATAGATAATTTATTAATTGATCTAAATTCTCATGAACTACCCATAATGGATGGTTCTGCAAAAAATTTTGTTGATGAAATTAATAAATGTGGGTTAAATATAAGTGACCAACCAATCCGAATTCTTAAAATAGAAAAAAAGGTTGAATTAAAGAATGGAGAGAAATCTATAATATTTGAACCAGATAAAATAAGTTTAAAAATAAATTTCGAAATTAATTTTAATAATAGCCTTATATCTAAACAAACAAACCAAGTTAACATTTATATGGATAATTTAGAGCAATTATATAATTCAAGAACTTTTTGCCTGTACGAAGATATAGAAAAATTGAAGAGTATGAATTTAGCTCAAGGTGGAAGTTTAGATAACGCAATTGTTGTAAAAGGAGATCAAATACTCAATGAGGAAAAATTAAGAAATTCAAAAGAATTTGTTAATCATAAAATTTTAGACTGTTTGGGTGATATTTATTTAACCGGTTTTAAAATGGTGGGCAAAATAACCTCTGTACAAGGTGGGCATAACATAACAAACCTGGGTCTAAGAAAATTATTAAGCGATAATAATAACTTTTCAATAATTGAGCTTAAAGAAAAGAATATTCCACATTCATTACTAAACAAAAATATTTTAAAGTCTATAGCTTAAACACTTAATCTTTTCGTTTAATCTGTTATTAATTGATTAATGAAAAAAATTTTTAAATCCTTTTTGCTAATTTTATTTGCTTTATCTTTGTCATGCTCAAAACAAGAAAAAATTTCTGTTGTAACAGAAAAAAGTATAGAAACCCAAATGATAGAAGCTTTTGAAGAAGGATATAAAGAACTTAATGATGGAGACGTGATATTTGCGGCTAAAAAATTTAATGAAGCAGAATTATTATATCCTCAATCTGAATGGGCACCTAAAGCAGCGCTTTTAGCCGCCTATTCATATTACTCCCAAGATTATTATTACGATGCTGAATATGAGCTTAAAAGATTTTTAAAGGTTTATGCAAATCACAAGAACATATCTTATGCTCATTATTTACTTGGTATGGTATATTATGAAAAGATAGTGGATGAAAAAAAAGATTTAGAACCTTTAATAAAAGCTGAAGAAAAATTCAATTATATTATAAAAAATTATCCAAATACTGATTTTGCTTTAGACGCATCTTATAAATTAGGCTTAATTCAGGATTATTTAGCCTCAAAAGAAATGTATATAGGCATGCATTATATTAAAAAAAGAAAATGGGTTGCTGCCATCAATCGATTTAAAAATATTATTAACAGATTTGATGAGACCATTTATGTTGATGAAGCTCTCCACAGGCTAGTTGAACTTCATTATAGAATTGGTTTAGAAGAGGAGGCAATTAAATACGCGTCAGTATTAGGATATAATTATCAATCAAGTGAATGGTATGAAAAAAGTTATAAAATTTTTAACAAAAAATATGTATCTAAGAAGAAAATAGAAAAAGATAAAGATAGCATCATAGATAAATTTAAAAAACTACTTAGATAAATAACTGATTGTATGCTTAAAAAAGATTATTTAAAAAAAGTTATGTTGTTTAAAAAATATAGCGAATTTTACTATAAAAAAGATAAACCTTTAGTAAGTGATAAAAAATTTGATAACCTAAAAAAAGAGATAATTAGTATTGAAAAAAAATATAAGTTTTTATCAATTGACTCACCTTCAAAAAATATTGGTTTCGATCCATCAAATAAATTTGAAAAATTCAAGCATAGGGTTAAAATGTTATCTTTATCTAATGCTTTTAATTTAGATGACTTATTAAACTTTCAAAAAAAAAATAATAACTTTCTAAGTTTTGAGAAAGATTATGATTTTGACTATAGCGTAGAACCCAAAATAGATGGAATTTCTGCATCGTTGTTATATAAAGGTGGTCGTCTTATACGAGGTTTATCAAGAGGAAATGGTGAGGAGGGTGAGGATATTACTTTAAATTTGCGGACAGTAAAAGATATACCCAAATTAGTTAAACATAAGACTTTTCCTGATGACATCGATATTAGAGGCGAGGTGTTTATAAAAAATAGTGATTTTGAACTGTTAAAAAATAATTTTGCGAATCCAAGAAATGCTGCATCAGGATCCCTACGACAAAAAGATCCAGAAAAAACCGCATCGATACCACTAAGATTTTTTGCTTATACTTTTGGTTTTTCAAGTAAAGTTTTTTCAAAATCCCAAAGTGATTTTTTGAGAGATCTAAAGATATGGGGTTTTAAAACGTCTGAATTGAACAAAAAGATAAAAGGTGTCAAAAATTTAATAAAGTATCATCAAGAGATGGAGCAACAAAGACATAAACTAGATTATGATATTGATGGAATAGTTTACAAAGTTAATGAATTTAATTTACAAAGGAGACTAGGATTTATGGCTACAGCGCCAAGGTGGGCAATAGCACATAAATTTTCAGCAAACTACTCAGTTACAAAAATTTTAGATATAGATATTCAAGTTGGTAGGACAGGCGCATTAACACCTGTAGCAAAAGTAAAGCCTGTAAATATTGGAGGTGTTGTTGTTTCAAATGCGACACTACATAATGAGGATGAAATTATAAGAAAAGATATAAGAATTGGAGATACTGTAAAAATTGAACGAGCAGGTGATGTAATTCCACATGTCATATCAGTTGATAAAAGTCTCAGAAATATAAATTCAAAAAAATTTGTTTTCCCTAGAAAGTGTCCTTGTGGTTTTGAAACAGTTAAAGAATATAACAAAGTTACAAAAAAAATCGACTCTGTAAGAAGGTGTCCCGATAAAGGTTTTGAATGTGATAGAATGGCAAAAGAGAGACTTAAGCATTTTGTTTCAAAGGAAGCGTTAAATATAGAGGGATTTGGTAAAAAAGTTGTTGAGAAATTTTGGAATTTAAAGCTTATTAAATTTCCTCAAGATATATTTAATCTTGAATACAAAAAAATTTCAGAACTAGATGGATGGGGTGCGCAATCAATTAAAAATTTGCAAAGTTCTATAAGTAAATCAAAGAAACTTAAATTAGATAAATTTATTTATTCTCTTGGAATTAGACATATAGGACAAGAAAATGCTAAGTTAATTGCAGAATTTTTGATAACACAATCAAACTTTATAAAATTAAAAGACCCAAAAAATTCTGACGAATTATTAACAATTGATGGAATAGGTGAAACGCAAGTTAATTCTATTAAAAAATTTTTTCATAATAATACAAATTTTATTGTATTAAAGAAGCTTTGTGACCTATTAGATTTTGAAAAAAATATTGATCAAAAGAAAAATGGGATTTTTTCAGAAAAAACGATTATGTTTACAGGTAAACTTGAAAAATTGAGTAGGGCAGAAGCGAAATCACTTGTTGAAAATAATGGTGGAAAGATTATTAGCAGTGTATCAAAAAAATTAAATATACTTATTATTGGCCAAAAACCAACAAGTAGAAAAATTAAAATTGCAAAAGATTTAAACATTAAAATAATGAAGCAATCAGAATTTGAGCAGTTGTTAAATTTGAGATAAAACCCATCTTCTCTCATCTGGTTTCAAATATTTTCTAATTTTAGAATATACTTCAATATTATAACTCATTAAATAGTTTTTTTCTGAATTGTTTAATAAATCAAAATTTATTAAATCTTTCTCTAGTGGTACCATAGTCAAGTTTTGAAAAATTAAATTATTATTATTTTTTTTTACATATAATAAATTTTCAATTCTTATTCCGAAACAATTTTTTTTATAATATCCTGGTTCATTACTCATGATCATACCAGGTAAAATTTTTACTTTGTTAAACTTTGATATTGCTACAGGGCCCTCATGAACATTAAGAAAAAAACCTACACCATGACCTGTCCCATGAGCATAGTCTAAGTTATTTTGATTTAAAAATTTTCTTGCTTTTTTATCAATGATTGTACCATTAATCCCTTTTTCAATTTGCGTAGTAGCTACAGCTATATGACCTTTTAGTACCTTAGTATATAAATTTTTGATTCTCTTTGATTGAGTGCTGAAACAAATTGTTCTTGTAACATCAGTTGTACCATATTTATATTGTCCACCAGAATCACATAGAAATAAATCTTGTTTATTTAAAGTTCTATTTGTGATTCTAGATGCTTTATAATGAATAATCGCGCCATTAGGTCCCGAAGCAGCTATAGTATTAAAACTTGGGTATAAATATTTTTTGTTTTTCCTCCTAAAACTCTCTAATTTTTTTTCAGCTCCAATTTCAGTTAAATTTTTATTATTTTTTTTAACCCAATATAAAAATTTAGTCATCGCAACCCCATCTTTTATATGTACATCAATAGTATTCTTAATTTCAGAATTACTTTTAATTGACTTCATTAAATAAATAGGGTCGTTAATATTGGCAATCTTTCCATTTTTTAAAATCAAACTTGTATAAGCAAAAGAACATGAATTTGTATCAACAATAATTCTTTTGAAATTTAAATTACAAATGAAATTCTCCAAATTTTGTTCTTCATAAATGTTTTGAAATTTCAGCTTTGATTCTAAAGTTTTACTTATTTTTTTTTTATTTGTAAAAATATTAATCTTTCCTGAATTACTAATAATCAATTTACAATTTGGTGTTGGGTTATAAGGATTATCATGTCCTCTAATATTGAGCAACCAAGCAACGTTTTCTGACGATGTTATAAAAAGATACTCAGAATTTTTGCTTTTTATAAATTTAACAATTTTTTTAATTTTGCTTAAGCTAGTTTCTCCAGTTATAGAACTATCTAAAAGATAAAACTTACTTATTTTTTTTATTTTTTTTTTAACATTTAAAATATCCTCTTTGATTGGAATAAGATTGTATTTGTCTTTAAATAGTTGATGAAGTCTGCTATTTGTAAAATGATAAGGATTAAACCCAACCTTGATCCCTTCTTTTAAAATATGAAAAGGTAACTTTTCTGATATTTCCTTAATTTTAAAATTTTTTCCAGATTGTAGATTTGCCTGTGTAGTGTACCTTCCATCTACAAATAAATAATCATCATTTTTTTTAGAAATTACAGCAAGACCCGCCGATCCGTCAAAGTTTGAAATGTATTTAAGTCTATCTTGTAATGGGTATTCATTAAAATAGTGGTCATTTTTAGGAACTAAATAATAATCTAAATCATATTTTTTAATTTTTTTTTTTAATTTCAAAATTCGAGATTTTATCATTTAATTCTCTTTTGATATCTTATCCATCCAGGACTTCTATAATCACTTTTATCATTTTCTATATCTTGGTTGAAATCAAAATAGTCCTCCTCAACTGTGTCAAAATTATTATTTCTTTTGACATACTTTTCAGGAAGTTCATCAATAAATCTTGAGGATATACTGTCAATCCAATCACCTTGATAAAATCGGTTCATTGAAAAAGATATATGTGCAATTTCTTTTGAACGGGTAATACCAACATACGCCAACCTTCTTTCCTCCTCAAGACCGTTATGACCTTTTTCGTCAATAGATCTTTGATGAGGGAACAAACCTTCTTCCCAACCAGGTAAAAAAACAGCATTAAACTCAAGCCCCTTTGATGCGTGCATTGTCATTAGGTTAACTTTTTCACCGTTCCAGTCTTGATCAATTGATGTTGCTAAAGAAACATGTTCTAAAAAACTCTCTAAATTATCAAATTCTTTCATCGCACTTATTAATTCTTTTATATTTTCCAATTTATTTTCATTTTCTAAATCTTTCTTATTTTTAAGTAAGTTTGAATAACCAGATTCATCTAGTACCAGCTGAAGTAATTTGATATGACTTAATTTTTTAATAAAATAATCGTTTCTCCATTTTTCAATTAATTTCAAAAACAATAGTAAACTGGTTTTAGTTTTAGGTTTTATTTTGTTAAGTTCAATTAGTTTCATAGAAGATTTTTCCAATGACAAATTATTTTCCTTTGAAAATTGATTTATTTGTTTAAACGTGCTTTCTCCAACAGATCTTTTTGGAACGTTAACTATTCTCTCAAAAGCTAAATCGTCTTTATTTTGATAAATTATTCTCAAATAAGCTATACAATCTTTTATCTCAGATCTCTCGTAAAATTTGATGCCGCCCACAATTCTATATGGTAGTCCTATCTTCAAAAACCTTTCTTCAAATTCTCTAGTCTGAAAAATTGCTCTAACCAAAATAGCAACTTCATTTAATTTGTATTTTTTTGACATTTCTTTTTCGATTATATCAGAAATGCCGATCGCCTCATCTTTCCCACTTCTAAAACAATTTAACTTAATTAATTCACCTTCATTTTTATTTGAGTTTAAGTTTTTTCCCAATCTATTTTCATTATTGCTTATTAATTCAGATGCAACGTTTAGTATATTTTGAGTTGATCTATAATTTTCCTCAAGTCTGATGATTTTAGTATCTTTATAAATTTTGTCGAATTCTAAAAAGTTTTTTATTTCTGCACCTCTCCAGCTATATATAGATTGGTCGTCATCACCCACACAACATATATTATTATGAGTTTTAGTCAAAAGCCTTAACCATTTACTTTGTATTAAGTTAGTGTCCTGATACTCGTCAACTAAAATATACTTTAATTTTCTTGAGTACATTTCAGTAATATCCATATTTTTTTCAAAAATATTTACTGAGTGAAGTATCAAGTCTCCAAAATCACATGCATTCAAACCTAAAAGTTTATCTTGATATATTTTATAAATTTTTAACAGCTGTTTCTCTAAATTATCATTTCTTTTCAATCTAACGTCTGCTGGATACCATGCATTATTTTTCCATTTGTTTATTAATGAAATAATATAATTTGGCGATATTTTTTTTATGTCAATATTTTCAGATTTACAAATAGTTTTAATTAATCTTATTTGGTCGTCTTGATCAATAATAGTAAAATTATAATTAAGACTTACTGCATTAGCGTGTCTTCTTAGTATTTTTGCACATATTGAATGAAAGGTACCAAGCCATGGGAGACCAACCTGTTTGTTGCCTAAAATTTTACTAATTCTAACTTGCATTTCTCTTGCGGCTTTATTTGTAAATGTTACAGCTAATATCTCATTAGGAAATGCCTTACCCTCTGAAAGAATGTGAGCTATTCTTGAAGTTAAAACTCTGGTTTTTCCCGATCCAGCACCGGCGACAATAAGTAAGGGACCCGTTATATGTAAAACAGCCTCTTTTTGTGAGTCGTTTAAATTTGTAATATATTCATGATTTGGCATTATAAAAAAATCATTATAATTCATTTATCATATTATGAAAAATATAAAATCTAAATTTAATTTTTTTTTAAATTTTCTCAAAAAGAATAGAGCATCTAAAAAAAAAATAAATTTTATTAATAATTTTCAACAAAAAATTTTTAATAAGATTCGGTTATATAAATGGTTCTCACTTATAAAAGAAAAAATAATTAAAATTACTAAGCCTAATATTTTAATTCTCGTATTAAGCTTAGTTGTTTTTTTATATTTAATTCTAATATCTATTCCAGGAATAATCTATGATAAAAAAATTCAAAATTATTTAACTAAAATATTAAAAGAGAATTACCAATTAAACTTTGCGCTAACCCCGGAAATAAGCTATTCAATTTTACCAAAGCCCCACTTTGAAATACGAGATGCAGTTATATTTGTTAAAAAGGGTGAATATCAAAAAAATTTAGCACAAATTAAGAAATTAAAATTATTTTTGGATCAGAGAAATATTTTAAATAATAATTTAAAAATTAATTCTATTGAACTCATAAATTCGAATTTTTTTTTAATGAATACAGATTTACTTTTTTTTAATGATTTAATAAAAAATAATTTTTTTAATAAACCTATTAAAATTAAAAAAAGTAATTTTTTTTATAATGACGAAAATAATAACACAATATCGTTACTTAAATTCAGTGGAATTAATATTTTTAAGGACAAGCCAAAAAATCATCACATTATTCACTCGAAAGGAGAAATATTTAATATACCTTTTAATTTTAATTGGAAAAAAGATTTACGTGAAAATGAATCAATTACAAACATAAATCTAAAAAAAATACGACTTGATATTGTAAATTTTGTAAAAAAGATTTCCGATGATGAAAAATCAAGCGAAATTAGGATAAATTTAAATAAATCAAAATTTTACATTAACTACATTTTAGAAAACCGTAATTTTAATTTTTCCTCAAAAAAATCTTATTTTGGAAAGGCAAAGTTTATATATGAAGGCGATGTTTCATTAGATCCTTTTAGTTTTGAAATAAATTCATCCTTAGAAAAAATAGACTTGGTAAAATTATACAATAATAATATTTTGTTTGAGGAGATTCTCTCTACCAATTTTTTACTTAATAAAAATTTCAATGGTAATTTTAAAATTCAAAGTGATAAATTAGTAAATAACCCATTATTTGAGAAGATGTATGCAAACCTAAACTTCGTTGGTAAGACTATCGATTTTTCAAATACAAAAATCTTTTCTGAAAAGATTGCTAATTTAAAAATTGACAGTGGTATATTATATGAAGAACAAAATAATATCGTTTTTAAAGGAACTTTTACATTCAATATTTTGGATCAAAAAAGATTTTATAATAAGTTTGTAGTTCCAAAAAAAAATAGAATTAATATAAATAAAATTAAATTTGGTTTATTATTTAATATAAATAAAAAAGATTTAAAAATTTTGAACTTTAATATTCCTGGTTTGAAAATCAAAAATGATAAACTAGATAATCTAATTTATGAATTTAATAACGAGGGCGGTAAAATAACAAATTGGATAGAATTAAAAAATTTTACAAATAGAATTATATCTTTTTACTCTGGTTGAGTCATTTTCTTCGGATCAACAATTTTATCGTATTCTTTTTCTTTTATAAGTCCAGATTTTATAGCCTCATGCTTTAAAGTCGTATTGTTTTTTAAAGCGCTTTTTGCAATATTCGCTGCTTTATCATACCCAATTTTAGGTACTAACGCCGTAACTAACATTAATGAATTATTTAAATCTCTTTTTATTTTATTTAGATCTATTTTAATTCCTTTAACACAATACTTGGCAAAGTTTCTTGAGCTGTCTGATAAAATGTCAATCGATTGAAGAACATTATGTGCAATCAAAGGTTTAAAAACATTTAATTCAAATTGGCCTTGCGATCCAGCCAATGTAACGCCTGTATGATTGCCTATCACTTTCACACAAACCATAGTAACTGCCTCAGATTGTGTAGGGTTAACTTTACCAGGCATTATAGAAGAACCAGGCTCATTGGATGGCAAAATTAATTCTCCATATCCAGCCCTAGGTCCAGAACCTAAAAAACGGATATCGTTGGCTATCTTCATTAAACATACTGCTGTAGTATTCAATGTTCCTGAAAAGCTAACAACAGAGTCATGTGCTGCTAAAGCGGCAAATTTATTTTTTGCAGGAAAAAATTTTATCTTGGTAATCTTGCTTATCTCATTAGAGATCTTTTTATCAAAATTCTTTTTGGTGTTTATCCCAGTTCCTACAGCCGTGCCACCCTGGGCTAGAAAACGAATTTCATTAATTGCGTTCTTTACTCTCGTAATAGAATCCTCTAATTGAGATTGATAACCTGAAAACTCTTGACCTAAGGTAATAGGCGTTGCGTCTTGTAAGTGTGTCCGACCAACCTTAATAACATTTTTGAATTTTCTGACTTTTTTTTTAAGTTCGTTGTTGAGTAATTCTAAGCTGGGCAAAAGCTTATTTTTGGTTTCTAAAACAATGGCAATATGCATTGCAGTTGGAAAAACATCATTTGTCGATTGTGATTTATTAACATGGTCATTAGGATGTACAGGTATTTTCGAACCTTTTTTACCACCCAATAATTCAATAGCCCTATTGGCTATAACCTCGTTAACATTCATATTAGTTTGAGTTCCTGAGCCAGTTTGCCAAACTTTTAAAGGGAAATTTTCATCAAGTTTTCCTTGTATCACTTCAGTAGAAGCTTTTATAATTGAATTTGAGATATTTTTTTCAATTTGTCTCTCTTTTTTATGAATAATTGCAGCTGCTTTCTTAATAATTGCGATTGATTTAATAAGTATTTTTTTTACATAAACATCCCCAATATCAAAATACTTTTTTGATCTTTGCGTTGATGCACCCCAATACTTATCATTTGGGACACTTATTTTTCCAATACTGTCAAATTCTTTTCTAAATTTCATTTGGATAAATACACATTTCTTATACATTAAAAAAATAAAGAATCATATAGGAGACCTATGACTAATTTTGAAAAAGTTGGATTGTTTATGAAAACATTTGGCCAGGAACTTAAAAAAAAACCTAGTCTGAGTGAGGATAAAATAAATAATTTAAGGATAGATTTAATCGAGGAAGAGTTTAAAGAGTTTAAAGAGGCGATTATTAACAAAAGCCTTGAAGAAGTGGCTGATGCATTAACTGACATCTTGTATGTAACGTATGGAGCTGGTCATGCATTTGGCATTAATTTAGATAAATGTTTTGACGAGGTACAAAAATCTAATATGAGTAAATTGGGAGGTGACGGTAAACCAATCTATAATAAAAACGGCAAGGTTATGAAGGGACCTAAATATTTTAAACCTAATCTAAAAAAATTTTTAATTTAACTTCAATTATTTAAAATAAACATAAGCACATCACCGATTACATACATTGAAACAGTAAACCCAATGAAAAAATTCCAGTACATAAAAGTCACTGTCCTATTTCTGATACGTCTTTTTCTTACAAATTCTTTATCATCAAGATCCGATATATCTCTGGCCCCCTTTACTTCATAATCATATGACCATCTCCATGTTGAGTCCCCGAATCTCTCATCGGTTTTGTTATAATATCTAATCCACGCAGTTATATATTGGTGCACTAAATAAATTATTAAAAGAATTATAGATCCTGATATCATAAATAATTAGGGGCGTTCTGTTGCCAGGTGCCCCGAACCCCGTAACTTAATTAAATTAATAATTAAGCCGCAAGTGCAAATTTATTATTTGCAATTATAAATAGCCCGTCACGGTGGAACAATCCCGGACGAAAGAAAGACTTTTAGACATCCGTCGATCCTGGTTCACCCCCATAAGTTGTAAATTTTTGGTGGAGGTGGTGGGTACTGCCCCCACGTCCGCAATGTTTATTACGAAATTCGTTTATCGTCGTAGTTGGAA
>MDTG01366130.1_pt1 | contig 31258 bp, 44 predicted proteins | sample 811421 | NCBI WGS metagenome assembly MDTG01 (sample SAMN05326645, study PRJNA326480) | marine metagenome | isolation source: seawater | place: Pacific Ocean: South East | collected 2011
CCATTTGTTTTTGTAAAATCTAATTGTTCTAATGATACTTCTATTGATTTTATAAAATCACTCATATTTATTGCATCTTTACATTGTTCATTTAAAAATACATTTATACTAAACTGATTATTTGTTGTATTATGACTATTATTTGTATTATTATTACCAATTTGTGGCACCAATTCTTTTATTGTATTTGTTAATTCTTGATTTTGATTTCTTAATTCTTTATTTTCATTTATCATAGTTAAAACTAATTCTTGAGATATTATTGGTTTTGTATTATTATCAATAATTTCTACACATTTTTCATCATAATTACATTTTTTTTTATGCACTGACAAACCCTGTTTATATTTATATTCCTTTCCACATTTACAAACAAATTTTTTATTTTCATTTAATTCGTTTTCTGTTATTTCGTTTTTAATAAAGTCATCATTTATTCGTTTTTTATGTTTATCGGTTAATAAATGTCTTTCATAATCTGTTTTTTTTAACGTTGTAAAGTCACATATTTCACAACAATATTTTTTTTTCGTTATTTCGTTTTTTATAGTCATTATATATATGATAAGTAAAAAAACTCTCTAAATTCTTTCTATTAATAATTAATTAAAAAGGGATTTTTTGTTAGGTATTTGGGATTTTTTTTAAGTCATTTGGGATTTTTGTTAGTATTTATCCCACTAATTAATTATGGTTTAAATATCCCTAATATTATTTTATATATTATAAATGATTATCGTTTTAATATAATAATTTATTTAAAAATTTTTAAAAATGGGATTTTTTATTAGTATTTTATTAGTATTTTTTAGTATTTGGGATTTTTTTTTTATATTTTGTTGAAATTAAAACTCGTTTTTTTTTCGTTTTCAGTCATTATTATTCGTTTTTTAGTCATCAAAAGTCATCAAAACACGGATGACCGAAAATAACGAAAAAACGCCAAAAAAATTATGGTAAGGACTTTTTAACAATATTTTTTTTGCTTTTCACACCTTAATGGTGTAAATCACTTTTCAAAATGCATATTTTTTGAAAATTCGTAAAGGCAAAATTAAATTAATATATGGACAAAAATAAATGTCCAAAACTCCAAAAATTTTAACTTTTAGAATTTCAAAAAATTTTCACTTTTTATTTTTAAAATATTTTATTACCATATATGGTAACATACTTAAAATACCTATTTTTAGGGTTCTTTAAGTTCAAAATTAATATATTTAATTTTTTAAATTAAAGAAATTTATATATTTTTTTTTAAAATTGATAAAATATAAAAATACCTCTTACAAAAATATACAAGATACTATTGATGTTTTATAAATTATTTGTAAAAATTATGGAATACTTAGGACGACGACGTGTTATAAATGATAGAGAAGATAATGAACCATATTTAGAGAGATACTATATTTTCCTTAAAAATAGAAAGAATTTTCCATTCAATATATTTATTCATAAATTTTTAAAATCAGATCCAGATGATTTACATGATCATCCATGGGAATTTAGAACAATAATTTTAGCCGGTGGATATTGGGAACATAGAGAAGAAGGAATTTATTGGAGAGGTCCTGGAAGTTATATTTATGCTCCAATTAATACATTTCATAGAGTAGAATTGGATAAAAATATTCCATATTGTTGGACATTATTTATTCCAAGTGTAAGTACTAGAGATTGGGGATTTAAAACTATTAATGGATGGATTCAACATGATGAATATTTCAAAGCTAAAAAAAAAATTAAATAAATGCTTCAGTAATTTCTTTACTAATATTTTTTTATTTTAGACTAATTTAAAATAAAATTATATATAAATAACATGCCAAGTTCAAACCCAAAACCAAGATCAAGATCAAATTCAAGTTCAAATTCAAATTCAAGTAGACCTGCTTCAACTAGACCCGGACGAAAAACTTCAAAAAGATCTGCACCTACATCACGAAGAACTAGTCAACGGATAATTAAGCGACCCGATGTTTTAAATGAACAAAATATACAAATAAAAAAAGATACAACGCGCCGCATTCCCAAGGTTATACTTAAAGTTAGTAGGTTTAGACCAATAAATAATAAATACATTGAAATTAAAAACCAGGAAGGGGTTGATTTACTATCTGATGTAGCGTCGCGTTGGCCTCGGGCCGAAGAGATACAAGAAAAAATAAATTCTCATATAAAAAAAGATACTAAACAAGATGACTCTATAGCACTAGAAAATTTTATTAAATTTTTAACAACTAAATGGAAAGCTGCACAACTCAATAACTATCATGGATTATCAGTACAAGATCGTCGTTTTCCCATAAAAGAAGAGTATATATTAAAGTATCTAATATATGAATCATATTCAGTTCCGTATGCAAGAACTATATTAAGAAATTATACAACACTATTAAGAAATGAAAACATATTTGAATCAACTAAGGAGAAAAATAATATAGGGTCTAAAATAACGGAAGACTGTAAGGAAAATTTTATAGGTGATGAAGATAAATTTTGTTTTTGTTGCGGTAAGCCAATAAAAACTAAAAATAATGATACCGTTTCCCCTGTAGAAGTTCAATGTGATCATGTAATACCAGTAAATACTATGTTAGTAACAGTAACTAATGATACTGTACGTAAAGATTTAGTATTTATACATAGTACATGTAACAATAAAAAAGGTGAAATGAATATATGGGATACATATAAACAATTAGGTAGGAAACGAGGTATTTTTGGTAATATGGTAGGTACTATAACCGATGAAGAAGAAAAAAAAAATATTATAAAGTGCCAAGATAAATTTATATCAATTCTAACTTCAATGAAACTAAGATCAATAGATGATATTAAAATTAGACAATCTGCGATGGAGAAATTAAATAAAAAATTACATGATGATTTCATAGATTTTTTTAATTTATATATGAATGATGGTAAAACTGCTAATAACCTAGTTAAATTAAAAAACCGAATTAAATTAAAAAAAAGTAGAAAAATGAGAGTAATTCCAGTAGTACCAAGATCAAGATCAAGATCAAGATTAAGATCAAGATCAAGATCAAGATCAAGATCAAAATCATTAAGTTCAAGTTCAACTTCAAGTTCAAGTTGATCAGATTTTAAACATATTAGAGATACAGTTGATGTCAAATTATAATAATTTATTATGTAAAAATATATAAATAATAAATTATTAAATAATTTATATGGGTATAAATCAAAGTGTAAATAAAATAAATTTTGAAGGAATGCAAAATATAATAAATAATAATACAACAAAAGGAAAATTCTTAATTATTAACACATTAGATTCAGATAACCAATCATGTTTAATAAAAAATACATTAAGTCCAAATAAAGAAATAGAGGAAATAACCATTTATTTAAAAAAAGATAAAAATATAAATATAATAATTTATGGTGAGAATTGTAGTGATAACAAAGTAATAAATAAGTATAATCAGTTATATAAATTGGGTTTTATAAATTTATATGTCTATATAGGCGGTTTATTTGAATGGTTGTTATTACAAGATATTTATGGAGACGAAGAATTTCCAACAACTTCAAAAATAATAGATATTTTAAAATATAAAGGAAAAACAATAATTTAATAAAATATAAAATATAATATATAATGGATATAACTAATATCTTATTAGATTTAGAAATAATTAAACAAATAAAAGAAAATGATAAGTTAGGAATAGTTATAGTACCAGGATCAAAAAATTTATATGTTGATACATATTCTAAAATATCATCTTTTAAAAGATGGTATAATGGAAATAATAGAGAGAATACTATAAAATATATACAGGATTTGGTAGAAAGAATAGATAAAATAACTAATATTTTGAAAAATGGAAATTACTCAAATTTATGCAATACATTTAAAAAAGCTATAGATAATTCTATAGATGGATTAAATAATTTAAAGATGACATACATTCATGATTCATTAGCATATGCACAATTAGTTTTGGTTATTAATAAATTATCATCAATAGTTAATATTTTAGAAAATATGATAGTAAATAATGGAGACGAAGATGCGAGCGATTTTATAAATAATGTAGCTAATTTAGAAAATATATAAAAAAAATATATAAAACTTTTTTATTAAAAATATTAATGAATATAACATTATTATTTTTAATAAATTTTATAAGATTATTTTTTTTGGATCTGTTATTATGTAATTTAATTGGTAGAAAAGCTAGATGGTATCAATTACATTGTATAACAAATTTAATAATAACCATAGATTTATTACCAAGTTGTATTAATATTATTATAAATCCAAAAGAAGGATATATATTAGATGTAAATGATTATAATAATAATTTGGTAATCGTTATGCATATATATCATATGTTAATAAATAAATTAAATAATACAGATAAATTTCATCATATTTTATTTGTTTTATTAGGAGTTTTACCGGGAGATTTATTTATATATTCAAATCAATTATATTTACATAAAATAGTTTGTTCAGGTATACCAGGTGTAATAGAATATGGTTTACTAACATTATATAAAAATGATAAACTATCAAAAATAAATCAAAAATATTTAAATACTTTGTTATATGTATTTTTTAGAATGCCGTTATGTGTAGCATTTAGTACAATGAATTATTACGCATATATAAATGGTTTAATAAATGATAATTTATTAATAACAATATACGTAAATTTTTTATTATATTTAAATGGTACAATATTTACATATTTAACTATGGATAGTTATTTTAAAATAAAATATTTGGAAAATTATTAATATACTATTAATAATATTAATGCTTTTAAAAAATTTATTATATATAGCTATAATTATTTTAAATTATTCTAAAAATATAGATTGTTTTAGTTTAGAAATAAATAGACGAAATTTTATAAAGCATTCGGTATGTAGTTGTTCTAATATATACTTAAATGGTAATATGTTAATAAACCAAACATTAGAATATGATGAAGATCATGATGAAGATCATGATGAAGATGATGATAAAAATAATATAAATTATTTAAATTCAAAAAATGGTGTATATTTAACAGGTCCATTGACGAGTGAAACCTGCGTACAATTAACAAATGTATTAATTAATATAAAAAAACAATTATTATTTAATAATAATGATTATAATAATATAAATTTATTTATTCAAAGTCCAGGGGGATTATTATTACCAACACTAGCTTTAGTAGACGAAATAAAAGATATGGAAATACCAATACATACATATATAAGAGGATATGCTGCATCTGCAGCAACATTATTATCAGTTGTAGGTAAAAAAAGATACATGTATAAACATTCTATAATGATGATACACGGAATAAAATTAAATGGACAAGAATCAAATAATTATAATGATGTAATAGATTTAAGCGATAATGTAAATTTATTTATTAATACAATAAAAAATATTTATTTAGAAAATAGTAATATAAGTGAAGAAAAATTACAAGAATTTTTTTTAAGAGATAAATGGATATCGGCAAATGAAGCATTATCCTATGGATTAATTGATGAAATAATATAAAATAATTTATTTTTTATATATAAATAAATTGAATTAAAAAAAGAGATATAAAAATAATTAATATATGAAAATTAGATTAAATACTTTTTGGGAAATATATAATATGAATCAAATATTAATATACTATTCAAATGCTGAAAAATTGAGATTACAAAAAATGAGATTTAATAAAATAAAAAAATTAAATAAAGAAAATAAAGAAAATATTCGTAAAAATATATATGAATATAAATAATGGATTTTTAAATTTTACTAAAAATATTAATTTTTGTAATGAAATAAGAAGTCTAGTATATTTAAAAAAGAAACGAGATATATTAGAAGATACAATAAGTGAATCAAATGTTGATAATATAGATATAACAGAGAATATTAATGAATTAACCAATATATATTATAAAATTAAAGAAATTAGATTATATTTGGCTCATGTATCAATTGAATATAGAAAAAAAATGTATTATACAGATGATATATCTTTTGAACCAAAATCAGTATTTTACGTTCAAGAAATTTGATTACCAATTAATAATTGTTTTATCATTTTGTTTTAAAATATCATTAATTTTAGAAAATGGATTAGAATTATAAAATGCTGGATAAGTTTTATATTGTCTAAATACAGATAGAGGGGAAGGGTGTGAAGAAATAATTAAATAATGTTTTTCAGTATTAATATTTTTTAATTTTTCATGAGCATATGCGCCCCAGGCAACAAATATAATGGGTTCATTAAGGTTATTTAATTCATCTATAATTGATGAAGTAAATTTTTTCCATAATTTAATATGTGATCCTGGTTTTTTTTCTTCTACAGTTAATGCAGTATTTAATAGAAGAACACCTTGTTCAGCCCAAGAAGTTAATGTAAAATCTTGTAAATTAATATTTAAATCACCAGATAATTCGGCAGCAATATTTTTTAATGAAGGTGGTTGTTTATAATTAGAACCAAAACAAAGTCCGTTAGCTTGATTTTTTTTATGATAAGGATCTTGTCCTAAAATAACAACTTTGGTATCTTTAATATTAAAATATTGAAAACATTTAAAAATATCTTCCTCTTTAGGAAATATTTGAATATTTGTATTGGTTTCTTTTAATAAATTAATTTCTTTTAAAACATCAGAATAATTATGTTTATTTAATATTTCATACCATGAATTATTAATATCATACATATTAACTTATTATTTAAATGATTAAAATAATATTTTAAGTATATCAATTTTATTATAAATTATTTTATTTACATAATATATACATAATGGATACGATCGATGTCGAACACGCCGTACCCGCCGAACCCACCGAAACCGTTACCGAACCCACCGAAACCGCTACCGAACCCACCGAAACCGCCGTTGAAGACGCTGATGCCGCCGTTGAAGACGCTGAAGCCACTGAAGCCACTGAAGCCGCTGATACCGATAAACACACCGAAAACATGAACAAAGTTCAAGAAGGTGGTAGTAAAAAAAGAAAGAAAAGAAAAAGTAAAAAACAACCAAAAAGAAAAACAAAAAAATTAAGAAAAAGAAATAAAAGAATGCAGCGTGGTGGAAATCTAGTTCCTGCAGAACTAAATAATCAGAATGACAACATAGTAGGAGGTACTAAACGAAGAAATAAAAATGGATTAAAGAAAAAATTTAATAAAAGTACAAAAAAAGTAAGTAAATGGATACAGCATGTTTTAAGTTACGCAAAAACACATAATATACCATTTAAAGTAGCATTAAAATCTGCAAAAAAAACTTATAAAAAATAAATTCGAATATAATTTACTAATAATATAATTATATTTATTTATATAATAATTTGTTATAAATGTTTACAAATTAATTAAAATATTTTGTTATTATATGATTATGAAATATAATAACAATAAATCCAGTAAAAAATATAACAATAAATCCAGTAAAAAATATAACAAAAAATCCAGTAAAAAATATAACAAAAAATCCAGTAAAAAATATAACAAAAAATCCAGTAAAAAATATAACAAAAAATATACTAAAAAATTCAGTAAAAAATATACTAAAAAATTTAGTAAAAAAGGCCGAGGTGATTTCCTCAACATCTCCCGCGCGCAGCACACACCGTCAAGCGCATCGGCTGCTTCGATACAGCAGGAGGAGAGGTGGGGGCCGGAGGTGCCGGCTCTCATGGAAATGGGCTTTAGTAACGAGGAGGATATCAGATTAGCCCTCTATCATAGTAATAATGATGTGGATACGGCAGCGAATATACTCTTTAATCTGCCAAGATTGATCAAAATGGGCTTTACCAAGGAGAATAGCATTGTAGCCCTCAGTGTTAGCAAGAATGATGTGAATAAGGCAGCGAATATGTTAACCGACACCCCCGGCTCAATTCGCAACTTTACCAATGATGAAGCGGATGACTTCCTGGCGCGCGTTGAGATATATATCGTTCCGATTCATGCCAACATGCGCGACAACGTGAAGAAATACCTCGTTGGCAAGTACGAACAGAAAGACTACACATCCATGTTTGGATCCCCGATGGAGAACAAGTACGGGTTAGGTATATTCTACGAAAACTTTATTGATAATATGAGGTCTAAACGAAATACCAGTATCAGTTACGAATATAACGGTATTCGATTCGCCAATAACAACGGCCCAAACTTCCGCAACCATCGGAGGGAAGCACTCGAAATGTTTCGCATGGTGTACGATGAATTAAAGAAGTTTTAATGGTTGAAAACTTATAAAAAATAAATTCGAAGTACGCGTAAAATAAAACCTTTATAATGGATTAGGATATGAATAATAAAGAATAAATATCAATAAAAGATAATACTATAAAAACAATCATAATATAGTATAAGTTTATATCTATATAAATGTATAATTTATATAGATATATATCTTATTATTAATTATATTTAATATAAAAAGTAAAAAATATAAAGTTAAATAGTTTTAAATTTACGAGAAGAATTTTTATTTTTATCTTTATTTTTACTAATACTTAAAGTTTTAGCTTTATTTAACTTAGATGAAGGAGTATATTTTAAAAATTCTTTTAGTCGTTTATATAATTCATATTCTTGTATATATGAATCTTTAAGTTTTTTTAATTTAGTTTTCAAAGTATTATAATATTCTTTTTTACTATTTTGAATAGCTAAATTATCATGTAATTCTTTTTCGAATTTATCAAGTTCTATAAGTTGAATACCTAACTTAAGATTTATTTCTCTAATAATTGTACTATATTTTAAAATGCAATCATCTTTTTCATTTGAAGATAATTTATTACATTCATTATTTATTTTATTACTATTATATTTAGCATCAGATTTATAAGATTTAATTAATGCTTTAATAGTTTTGATTTTATTTCTTATAAATTGAATAGTCACATTTGATAAAGTATCAATATTATCTAATTTTTGTTTTAAAAATATATAATTTCTATATTCATCATCAATATTAGACATGAGAACAGGTACATTAATCATAATTGGTTGAGCAAATTGTGTTGGATCTTTTTCTCTATTTAAATAACTAATATAACCAGATAATTTATTTGCTATATTTTTAACACCATTTTGACTTAATATATTATCAGATGTCATATATTGTTTTTTAAATTCTTCACAATCTGTAGTAATTTTTTCAGATTCATTAGTCATAAAAAGATTAGTTAAATTAAATAATTCTAATGGGCTATTAGTAAATGGTGTAGCAGTCATGATTAATAATTTACATGAATCAGTGCCGGATTTATTATAACTATTCATAATTAATTTTTCCATAACATTAGTGTCAGGTCTTTCAATTGCCTTAAGATCTCCGCCATATAATTTATGTGCTTCATCTATAATAATTAATGTTTTTTTAAGAATATCATCTTCTCCATTTCTTTTTTTTAATTCATCATAAATTTTATTTTTTCCAGATAGTAAATTACTAAATTGTTTATAGGATAAAGGTTCTAACCATAATTTAGTTAACATTTTTTTTCTTTGTGTTAAATTATCAGGTAATTTTTTTCCATTTTCAACTTCACGTAAAATAATAGAATGACATATTTGGTCAAAAATATTTTTCCAAACGTCACTTTTTAATGTATTTCTAGTTACCCACAAAATATTATAATCATATTTTTCAAATTCACTTGCAATAGAAACACCAGAACAGGTTTTACCAGTACCAACAGAATGCCATAATAATAAACCTTTATATGGTGATAATGGTGAAAAATATTCACTAATAAATTTTTGTGTAGGATTAAGATCAACCTTATTATAAGATTTTTTTTCATTGGAAGTATTTGAAATACATTTATTAACTATTTCAATTGGATCCCATATAAAATTTTTCTTGTTATAATTAGATTTAATAAAATCTCTCATTTTAATAAAATTTAATTTAGTAGATGGTACAGTATTATTAGAAGATATATTTTTACTATTACCAGAATAATTTAATATATCATAATTAACATTTTCAAGTGTAGGATTTTCTTCTGTATTTAAATCTAATTCATCTAGCTCTTCCTTAATTATATCAATCTTTTTCTTTTTTTCAACAATTTCAGGAACATATGCATATCTTTGTGCCCATTGAAAATTAAGTTGTTTACAAAATATATTTCCTATAAATGGATTTTTCATAAAATTACAGAAATATTCTCTCTGATTTTTTTTAGGTACAGGTTTTTTTGGATGTCCATATTTATAATAAACTTTTTTTAAGAAATCAAGACTAACAGGTACATCAGTAGTAGTTCTTTTACCACATTTACCTTTACAATTTATAACATCCATATTATAAAATTTAGATTTTTTATTAATACTAGCATGTACCTTTTTAGCACCTCCCATTAAATATAAATCTTTTTCCATAAATTCATAATTAAGATCATCAACATTGTGTAAATTTTTAGTTAAAATATAATCTACTGATAGTGATGGAGCAATATTGAATAATTGAGTACTTAAATTATTCATAGCCCTATCAAAATTACTATATAACATAGTAGCATCATTGAATTTTTCAATATCTTTAAATATAAATACATCGTGATCTGATTCATTTTCTTTAGGATTATTAATATTATTAGTAATAAAATGTGATGCACTAATTGTATTTTGTGTAATTTCAGGTACTGTTAAATAATAATTATATACATATAAAGGCCAACCTATATTAGGTTGAAATTCAAGACCTTTTTGTCCACATGTTCTGGTTGCTCTACCAATAGTTTGTTTTAAATCTGCAATAGTCATAGAAGGTTCAAAAATGTGAACATATTTAACATCAAATAAATCAATTCCCTCTTTAAAACCGCTATCAAAAACAATTAATCTTATTTTCTCACCATTAATATTATCTGGTCTACTATTAAATATAGTAAGTAATTCTTTTTTTATTTTGTCATTAAATGTAGATCCATATATACTATTAGAACATAATAACCCAAAATTATTTTGTTTAGAAATATCTATATATAATTTTAGTTTAGATTGATTAGGAATTTTTCTAGCTTTTATAACATTATTAAATCCATTTGCAATTAATGCAGATGATATTATTTTAGCACCATAACCACCTTCTTTTACATCTGAAAATATAAAATGTTTGAATTTTTTTCCATGATTTTTCATATCAATTTCATCTAATTTGTTAATATTATTTAATAATTGAACAATTTTAGGTGATGTATTATTAATATGATTGTTAAATTGAGTGGGATTAAATGCGGATTTATCAAATTTATCATCTATAGTAATTTTAGAAAAATTAGCAGTTTTACGCATATTAGTGAATATTTTCTCTCTAATTTTTTTTGTTATTTTAGAATTTTTAGAATTTTTATAATCTTTTTTATTTTTATCATTATAGCAATATATATTATTTTTATAGGCATCTAATATTATTTTAAAATCAGTTTGATTAAAACTACTACCTTTATCTGGATGATTTTTTAATATAAATTTTCTAGCTTCTTCTCTAGAATTAATTTTATATTTACACATTATTTTTTTATATTTATCCATTATATATATATAATATATATAATATATATTATATATAATATATAAAATTCTATATGTATATAATTTTATAAATTAAAAAATTAAAAAATGATGTGTAAATATATAAAAAATTGATGTGTAAATTATATAAAAATATAAAAAAATAAAACTTTGTATAATTTATGATGGATAATTATGAATTAGATAAATTTAATCAACGGTATATTAAATTTAATAAAACAAAAAGATGTCAATGTAAAAATACTATAAATAATTTAGTATGCTTAAATAGAAAAAAAACATTATATTCATATAACAATAAACTATATTGTAAATTTCATTATTATTATTATAAAAATATTCATTATAAAATTTTAATAATACAAAAAATATTTAGAGGTTATAGACATAGATGTATTATAAATAAAATTTATAATAAATTGCCGGATGATATACAATATAAAATATTATATTTTATAAGACGAGAAACATATAGATTGCGATATTTAAAAAAAATTAGAAATATAGTTAAAAATAAAATTTTACATATAATAAGAGATATAACATTATTCAGATGTAATAATATAACATTAGGAGATTATATATTGATTAATAGTGATCAAATTATTTATATATGTAAACTTGTTAATAAATATAATATATTAATAGATTTAGATTTGAAATATCCAATGTATGATATAGTAAAAACTATTGAAAATATAGTAGGTGGTACAGAATATGCAAATAATATGTATTATTCGGCTGATGAAAATCTAATAAAAAAATTATATAATATATATATTGAATCATCATGGTTAATAAAAAAACCATTTAAAAGATGGTAAAATAATTATTATAAAATTCTTCTTAAATAATTTATAAATTTATTATTCTTAATTAATTTACTTGATTTTGTTGATTTATGTCTTGATTTTCTTGATTTTGATTGTCTTGATTTTCTTGATTGTCTTGATTTTCTTGATTGTCTTGATTTTATAGATTTTAATTTAGTATTGTTTTCCTGATCTTTTAATCTATTTAATATAGCTAAAATAGAAGAATAAACACTACCTCTTGGTGTAAGTCGTATTGTTTCTTCTGATAAAATTTGATTCATATATTCTAAATCATCGGGGGGAATTGGGTTTTTAAAATCATATTCACGAATTAATGCTTTTAGTATATCTTGTTTTTCATCGCTAGTTAATGATATATTATTTTTTATTTTTTGAAATATTTCATCACTAATCTGAGAATGTTTATTTACTGCCATTATATATATTAATATATTAATATATGTAATATATTTATTAAATTTCTATTTTAATAAAATTATATATATAATATATTTATAAAATTTCTATTTTAATAAAATTATATATTTTGTCAATAATTTTATCATAAAAATTGTTATTGATAAACAAGCTAGTATTTGTTTTCTCATTACCATCAATAAGAAGTACTTTACCTTGTTCAATTAAATCAACTGAATTTAACCAAATTTCATGAAAATAATGAGAGTTTTTTAAATAATTCAATGAAATATTTTCACCTAATCTATTTCTTTCAACGACTCTAGTAAAACATATATCAGGATTAGTTTTAATGTAAATATATTTAATATTTTGAATGCATTCAGAAAATTCATCGAACCATTTATTATATATTTGGTTTTCAATTTCATTAATATCACCAGAATTATATAACATTTTAGTAAAAATATTCTTATCGGTTAAAATAGATCTTTCAGTAATTATAATATCATAATTTTCTTTTATAGCATTCATTAATAATTTTAATCTACTAATATAAGCCATCATTTGAAATGCAAAAGCATATTTATTATTATTTTCATAAAATTTTTCAATAATATTTTTATTATCATTATTATCAATTATAGATTCCCAAACATCAACAGGTTCATCTAAAAAACAAACTTTAATATTATTATGTTTATGTTTATGTTCTAAAAAATTTGTAAAGTTTTTTTTTAAATATCTAACAATTGAAGATTTACCAGAACCAATATTACCATCAATACTTATAATGATAGGTTTCATATTGATATGATTATAATTCATATTTTATTAATTATATTATCAATTTTAAAATATATTTAAATTAATTTAAAGACAAATAATTAATATATAATAATAATTATTATTTTTTCTATGTGCTGATGCCCGAGTGGTCTAAGGGGTGCGACTCAAGTTCGCATGGTTTCGGCCGCGTGGGTTCGAATCCCACTCAGCACAATTAATACAAAATGTAAATCATTATTATTATTATGATTTACATTTTGATAAAGAAATATAATTTTATATAAAATTATAAATAAAAAAAAATTGATTATATAATTTAAAAATATAATTATATTAATTATAAAATGACTCAAGTTGTACAAGAAGTAGTTGCTTTAATTGATCGTTCTGGTTCTATGTCGGGAAAAGAAGCGGATTCAGTGGGAGGATTCAATTCAACTTTAGATGTTCTAAGAGCTGAAATGGATGATAATACAACTATTAAAGTATCTATTAAACTATTTGATCATGAAGAAAAACTACTAATTCGATCACTTAATCTTTCTAAGGTTAACAATTTAAGAATTGATCAGTTTAATCCTAGAGGTCAAACAGCATTATATGATGCTATGGGAAATACTCTACAATATTTTGTTGAACAGAAACTAAAAAATACAAATAGTTATGATTCATGCATTATTTATGTAGTTACAGATGGATATGAAAATGCTAGTAAAAAATATACGGCAGATGTTCTAAAAGATATTATTAAAAATGCAGAAGCACATCATAATATTCGCGTAATTTATTTAGGTGCGAATCAAGATGCTATTCTAGAAGCTTCTAAATTTGGTATTAATGCGAATCAAGCAATGAATTATTCAGAATCAACAAATGAAACGAATGCGGCATATAGAGCAGCTGCTAGTGTGGCAGGTAGGTTTCGAAGCTGTGGAAGTGCGGGTTTTCTAGAAGTAGAGAGAACGGCATCACAAACACAAGGAGTAAATGATCAATATACACTAAATCCGCATGGTAATTTTAATATGGGATCTGCTCCTCCTCAAGTAACTAGACAAAATAGTGTTCGTATTAAGCCAACTAAATATGCAAGGAATAATTAAAATAAATATTAAATAGAATTGTAGCTCAAATAGCTAGCAAAAGATAACCATAAAACTAAGGGAATTAATAAATATGATGATTTTTTTTTAAATTTATACAATATTAAATAAATAGAAAATCCGATTGTTAATAAAATATTAATAAATGCTAAAATTCTATTATTTGCATAAAACATAGACCATGTAGATAATAATATTGTTAATATAAAATAATAAACTGATAATTTCGGTCTAAGTACCCAAGAATATCCAATTAATAATAATAGTATTGGCCATACAACACCAAATACCCAGGATGGAGGTCTGAATGGTATATCTCTACCGCTATCTTTAGCTATAGGGAAAAATAAACCACTTAAGTATACACTAAACATTGGTAATAATAAATAAATATAGTTCATTATATATATATAATATTATTATATTTTTTTAAAAAGTTCATTGTATGTTGGTGGTAAATCTGATTCTTCTTTTTCAATATTATTTTTATTTAAATTCGTGAATATTTTATTATTATTAGCATTACTTATATTACTTATATTACTTATATTACTTATATTACTTATATTACTTATATTACTTATATTACTTATATCACTTATATTACTTATATTACTTATATCATTTATATCATTTATAATACAAATATTATTAATACTATAACTATCGTGTCTCTCGTTTCTTTTTTTTTTTAGATATAAAAATCCTAAAACGGAACTTAAACCTAATAATATAAAAAAATATAAATGACTATCATATATACTTATATTATCATTATCATTATCGTTATTTGTAATATTCATATAAATTTATTATATTAAAATATTAAAATAATTTTATTTATTTTCAAATACACATATAACTGAATTTTCCTCAAAATGTGGAGTAAATATTCTATATTCAATTGAAATATGTGCTAAATGTAAATATATTTCTCTAATTTGATCATTTAAACAATTTAAACAATTATTTAATATTTCATTATAACCATTAGTATAATTTAATAACTCCAAAATATTATTTCTTAATTGTTTTTTATGATTTAATAATATAGTTTGTTGTCGTATATGATTTTCATACATTAATATTATTATTTTAAATAAAAAATAATAAAAAATAATAATATTCAATTTTATTTTTATATAACAATATAAACAATATAAACAATATAAAAATAATATCTTTTTATATTTATATGCAGATTTTTGTAAAAACATTAACCGGTAAAACTGTTACTTTAGAAGTTGAACCAAGTGACTCTATTGAAAATATTAAGACTAAAATTCAAGATAAAGAAGGAATTCCGCCTGACCAACAACGCTTAATTTTTGCAGGTAAGCAACTTGAAGATGGAAGAACTCTTTCTGATTATAATATTCAAAAAGAAAGTACACTTCATCTCGTTTTGCGACTAAGAGGTGGTATCTAATATAGATTCATTATAAAAAAAATATATTTTACGCGTTCGCAATAATACTTTATTAATATTATTAAATTAAATTTAAGCAATTAAATATTATATAAAATTTATTTTATATTTAAATATTGAACATATATAAATAATGAGTTTACCAATTAATCTTTTATCTGATGAAGTATTTGTTATAAATAATAATAAAAATAAACATGGATCATCAGATGATTCATCTGATAATTCATCAGATTATAAAATAGAACGTCTTTCCCCACCAAGAGAAAAATCCGTTCGTCGTGCTAGTACGCCATTAAAAACTAGAATTGCTAGAGGTAAGATGAAAATTAAAAAAAGAAAAACAAGAAAAACAAGAAAAACAAGAAGAAAAGGAAAAAAGCTAAAAAAAAGAAAAACAAGGTAAAATTAAGTGTAATAGTAGGGACAAAGCATGCATGTCACAGTAGAGACAATATGCATTTTATTATAAGTTATTCTATTATTATTTAATTTAATATACATATTAGATAAATCCATTGTTCCATTTGTGAAAATATAACACCATAATAAGTATATAAATAATGCGTTAAATGAATCTTTATATTTAATATTATTTGGTGGATATATTAATACATAACAAAATGGATAAATATGGACAATAAAATTTAAAATATGAAAATTAATAAAACCCCTAGTTTGTTTTTTTCTAAGTTTTTTAAATGCATTATTATCAAATATACGAGCTGAATGAAATCCAAAAAAAATCATCCATGAAAAACATGTATTTATAGCATATAGATCATTTCTATTATTATAATAAATATTATATATAAATAAAGATAAATTGTAGTGTGTAAAATAATTTAATTTATCAAATATCATTATTAATATAAAATAAATATTTTTATATTAAATATTTATAATATTTATAATATTTATAATATTTATAATATTTATAATATTTATAATTATTATATGAGAGAACTAGTAAAAAATAATGAAAATTTTAATATTTCAAAAGATGATAAATTATATAAAATTATAACAAGGCCTGCAAAGACTCTTAACTCATGGATTTATATAAATAAATTAGTTATAGATATGATAAGTGGTAAATGGGAAAAAGACAAAGAAAAAAGAAAAAAAGAAATAATGGCAGAACTAGATGAATTAGAAAAAAAAATAGATGCTTTACCAAAAAAAAAAGGAATAAATAAAAAATCTAAAAAACTAGCCAAAAGTTTATCAAAAAAAAAGAGAAAAAACAAAACAAATAAAAAAAAGATATAAAAGTCCAACTTATTTAATATTTTTTAACAAATTCTTTATATTCTTCTTTTAATCCCATATTATTTAGTTGATCCCATAAACCAATAACTTTCATTTCTACCTGCCTATTAATAAATAATGCTATATTTATTTCATCATTATTATTTTTAATTTGATCATTAAGATTATCATGAATATTACGGGATTTAGACCACCAAAAATCAAACATATTTTTAAATTCAATTAATATTCTTTCTTTATTACACATTTTTGGAGTATCAGTTATAGGAAACTTTTCTAAAAATTCAGAGTGTAAATTATGAATTTCAGTCTGAATTTTTATTCCTAATAATGGAGATACATTATATAATTTCATATATTTTTTATATTGTAAATTATATATGAAATATTATCAATTTTTTATCTAACAAAAAAAATTAAAGAAATAATGTTAAAATATACTATAATATATTTATATGCATTTACCAGAGTTAGTTGGAGGAACAAGTGCATTATTATTAACAGCAACAAATTTACCAGCTAAACCTTGGATAAGTAGAAAAATAGTTCATATTGGGGTAGGAACATTATTATTAAATGCAGATGTATCAGATCCAAATGTAATTAATGGTATATATTGCAGTGGATCATTAGTATGTTCTTTTATAACTATTAATGGTATAAAACATATATCAGATGAAAGAAAATCAGATGGTATAATAAAAGATATAGGCATTTTTGGTTATGTAATTGCGTGTTGTTTATGTTTATATCTTATGGTACCATATAGTGAAATTGCACCATTATTTTATGCAGATCCAATGGGTGCTATTATAGGTAAAACTATAGAAAGTCCAAAAATATGGGAAAATAAAACATTAGCAGGTACAAGTGCTATATTTGGAACAAGTTTATTAACAATTGATGGTAATATTGAAGATAAAATTATAACATCTTCAATTATAACATTAATAGAATTATTTGGTAATAAAGTGGATAATTCTTTAATAGCACTGTTTTTAATAATAAAATATTTATATAGTTATTAATTATACTTTCTTTTAGTTTTTCTTTTAGTTTTTCTTTTAGTTTTTCTTTTTTTACCTGAAGATGTTTTTCTTTTTTTATAATAAATCGTATATTGTTTTCTCGGATTTTTGCCCATCATATGAGATAATAATTGTCCTACTGTATTAATAGTATTACCATTGTTATTTTTTACCATTATATCATTTATAGGCAATGCATCACCAGTTTGACACCGATAAAGATTTTCTTCTATACGTTTATGTAAGTTTTCTATTTTTGTATTTTCTTTATATGTTTCTTTTAACTTAGTTAATTCTTTAACTAATTTTATAGCTATTAAAAAATCATGATTTTTTGTTGTTGTATATGCATTTTTATATAGTTCTCTTAGTCTTACTATAGAACTTGTTATAGCTTCATGAGGAACATTAGGATCGTTGTCTGATACAAGTTTATCAATATTATCTAATTCATCATTTAATAATTCTATTTGTTGAAGTTTATAAGCATATTTCCTCACAAATTCATTGTACTTTATATCACTGAGTTCTGTTACACTATGTGGTGAAGATATAATTGTTTTGGTGGATCTACTCATTATATATAGGATTATATATAGGATTATATAAAATTATAACATTTTAATGAGCAATAATAATTATTATATACTTTTTTATAAAAATTTTTATTAAAATTAAATTTTAATTTACATGTATGACATTCAATATTGACTTTATTTAAAATAATATCAATAACATCTTTTGTTAAAATATCTAATATAAACATAGTAATATTATTATAATTAACAAAATAATATTAAGTAATAATAAGATATATATATATGGATTATATAATTCAATTAAATTATTATAATTATTTAAATTATAATGATTATATAAAATTATTGCTAACTACAAAAAAATATTATTTTAATATGGATTATAACAATGATTTAATATATAAATATTATTTATCAAAAAAATTTTCAGATAGATTTATAAAAATAGCCTTACCTATAATTTATTCATATTATGATTGTTTTTTAAGAATTGTAGATTTTGAGAAAACTTTATTAAAATATGGATATCCTTTATGGGATGAAAATGTATATTTTGCATATTGGAAAAATAGAAATTTATTAGAATTAAAAGGAAAATATATTTGGGATATAACAAATATAAATAAACGTATGAAATTATTATGAAAATTTTTCGTTAATTTTATTAATAAAAATTTTTAAATTATCATTAATTGAAATATTTTTATTACATAATAGTTTAAATGTATATCTATTATTTTCTGTTTTTTTATCATATACTAAACAATATTTAATTTCATTAGAATTTTTAATATTAATTTTTTTTAAAGAAATATATTTAGGTAAGATAATTTTTTCAGTATTTTCAGTATTTTCAGTATTTTCAGTATTTTCAGTATTTTCAGTATTTTCAGTATTTTCAGTATTTTCAGTATTTTCAGTATTTTCAATATTTTTCAATATAATTTTAATTTGTTCTAATTTATCTAATATTTTAATTTTATTAGATTTGCTAGAAGTATAAATTTTATTATTTTTTACAGAAGGATGTTTTTCAATTTTGAAAAATTCTCTATATAACATTTTATCTTTATTATAACATTCTTTATAGTAGACAACATATTTAGGTATAATAGATTCATTTAATTCGGGTGGTAATTTAATAGCATTAGATTTTCTATTGCGTTTATAATTATCTTTAATTATTAATAAGTTATTTGATACATCCATTATTAATATTTTATAATATTAATAATACTTTTATTTACTTTAAACCAATTTCTCTATTTTTAAAATATTTATGAGTATTACCGTGTATTTTTAAAAATGTATTAATACAATTATTACATATTAAAAGATAGAGAAATTGGTGATTATCAATATCTTTTATAATAAATGTATTTTTAAATATACTAATATTTTGATTAAAATATTCATCATTAAGTGGTAAAAAAATAGTATCTTCTAAATTAGACATACAAATGAAACATTGATCCATTAAATATTTTTATTTAATAAATAATAATATTTAATAAATAATTAGTGCAACAGTAAATAATCCTTGTGTACCACAAATAAATTTTGATAAATTACTAATAGGATAAATATCGCCATAACCAAGTAAACATCCGGTTACAATTGCAAAATATAATCTATTAAAATAACGATTTACTATACTAGGTTCAACTTTATCAGAAATTAATTCTTCTTCATTTACTTCTTGTTCAGTTTTTTTAGCAGCATAATCAATAACCGCTTCATTTTTTATTTTATCAATATTATCAATATTATTATCAAAATTTTCTTTTAATTCTTGTTTAGCTTTATCTTTAATTACTTCTTCTTTAATCATTTCTTTAAATTTATTAACACCAGAAAAATGTGAATCATCAAGTAACATATAAATAAACGAAAATAAAAACATTAAAAATATTAAAATAGTAATTTTGTTAAATCTATATTTAATTAAATTATGAATATTATTTTGAATATTTTTCATAATATACATTATATATAATTATTAAATATTAAAATTTAACAGATTTTGTTAAATACAACCAAAAGAATATACCTATAAATGCTTTAGATAACAAATCTAAAATATTGTAACCAAATATTTTAGTAAGTGTATCAGTTTGATAGAAAACACCATAGAAAGCCCATAAAATAACAAATAAAACATAAACTATAATAGAATTAATAGTTCTTTTATTTTTCATATAAGTATTCCATATAGTACCAAACATAAATGTAAAAAATATAAAGCCAATAATATTAGCATTAGTTTTAGATAAAATTCCTAGTTCACCAATATAACCTGAACCTAACATTAAGAAATTTAATAATAATATAAATAAGAATTTCCAGAAATTAACAATATGTTTATTTTCTAAACCTAAAACGAGACACAATACTAACAACATGAGAGGCGTGCTAATAGCCCAATCAGTGTATCTATTATCATTAATTTCTTCTAATGGTAATTCATGATTGTTATTTTCTTTTTCGGCTTTATTAATTTTATCTACAAAAAGTCCATAGAAATAACCAGCAACAACAGATATACATGTTTCTAAATTCATAATATGTCTAATTTTGGGATTAGGATTTCTTAAAGATTCTATAAAACAGATAGTTCCAGTAGTTATTAAAAAAATATATGTAAAATAGAAAGAATTTTTTACTAAAGAGATCTTCATTATAAATTATAAAAATATTAAAATATTAAAATTAATAAATCATCATTATAAATTATAAAAATATTAAAATATAAAAATATTAAAATTTATAAATCATCATTATAAAATTTTTTAACTTTGGGATTAGCAGAAATTTTAGTGTAATCAAAAGAGGATAAATATAATCCATTTAAGCTTCTAACTCTAGATAAGGCAACATATGTTTGTCCATATTCAAATATTTTATTACCAATATCCATAATAGCGGAATCAAGTGATATTCCTTGTGATTTATGAATAGTGATTGCCCATGCATAAATTAAAGGTATTTGTGACACTGATACATTTTTGTTTGTTTCAGAACTCCAATTATAATAATTAATTAAAATAGGTTCAATTATATTGTTAAATTTTACAAGAGGTAAATCATTAGTGAAACCAACAACTATACCTTGACTACCATTAGCAATTTGAATTGTATTATCAAATGATATATTAGCAATACACATAACATGTGTGCCTATTTTTAATTCCAAAATGTTATAAGCCATTATATTATTAGCTAAAAATTCGTAATCATTTTTTAATGATTTATTACTTTCAATTAATAATTTATACATATCATTTTCTATACATAGATCAGTTTTTCTTGAACCTTTTAAATATTTAATATTATATAGTCTTTTTTCAAGATTATTACTTAATTTGTTATATTCTAATGTATTAATATTGTCGGTATCTTTTTTATATGGTGATATAATAGTAATAACATTGTCTTGTTTAAATTTATTAATTTGCTCAGTTGTAAATACACGTTTTTCTAAGATTTGCTTAGTAATTGGTGTAATTTTACCGCGTCTAACATATTTTAAAACTTTTAAAAATTCTTTTTCATCTTGTCTAAAAATAGATTTTAGAACAATTTGATTATTTATTGGAAATATTTCATACCATAATGGATGTTCGAAACAAAACATAGAAGCTTCTTTTTCAGAATCATTAGATTTAATAGGTGGTAATTGATAAAAATCACCAGAAAATATTAATTGTAGTCCACCAAATGGAATATTAGGTTTATTATAATATTTTCTACCGATTTTATCTAATATTAGTAAAATTTTTAAAGACATCATACTAACTTCATCAATAATCAAACATTTAAGAGAATTCCAATTTTTTAATTTATATTTTTTATTAAAAACGTCATTTAATACATCATCAATATTTTTATTAGCCAATCCAATACCAGAGAATCTATGTAATGTATTAGCATTGCAATTTAATAAAATACTAGCGCATCCAGTTAATGCACAAACTTGAATTTTTTTATTTATTTCATTGCTATAATTTACAATAGTTTTAATCAAAAATGATTTACCAGAACCAGCAGGACCTGTTATAAAAATATTCTCTCCATTTTTATATTTTTCAAAAATAATATTTTGTTCGAAATTTAATGTATCTTCCATTATTAATAGTTATTATTTATGTAAAAATTAATCAATTTATTATAAATAAAAAAATTTGTAAATGTAAAAACAATTTATATTTATATTAAAATTATAAATATAAATTTTAATTATCATACACTTAAGTGTACTATAAAATTTAAAATTGTTGGTTAAATAAAGATAAATAGAGAGATCTTAGTTGGATTCTATTTATAATATTATAAAATATAAAAGTTTCAAATAAAAAACGACATTGTCTCAAATTAATAAAAATTAATTAATTTATATTTATATAAAATTAATAAATATAAATTATAATATTTGTTTTAATAGTACCGCATTTATGTACTTAATTCGAGTACGCAAGACCACCCATACCACTCATGATACGTAATACATTGTAGTTGACAGCGTATACGCGGACTTTAGCGGTGTTGGTGCCGGTAACAGTGGCGTTTGATAGAACTAACTGTAATGTAGCGTTGTCAATACGCGAGAAATTGCATGTGCCAGATGGCTGGTGTTCTTCTGGGCGTAGAGCGAACGAGTAAACATTGATACCAGTGTCGGGGGCACGGGTGTGGTGCTGGAAGGGCTGTACTAAATCGAAGTATGTACCTTCACGTTCCGAGAAACGGTCCTGGCCATTTAGCTGTAATTTAGCAACTACAACTGGATTTTCACCCCAGCAGTGCATATCTAAAGCGGTTTCAGCTAGAACGAATGTACCGGCATCCGAAACACCAGAGTCGTTTTGTAACTGGCCGGCATTGGTCACATTCGCGGTAACTTCATTGGCGAAAGGATCTTCAAACTGGCCAGATGTATTAATGAAGGCGCTGTTATTAGCGGAACCACCGAAGGCGTGTACAGCGTTGGGTAGAGCATCAAGAGCATCAGTGTAATTGAAAGGCTGAGCACCTAGTAATCCGAATAGAGCATTGCCATTGTTACCTATAAGCGAAGCGCAGTAGTCAACATTAGCATCGGGCTGTACAACCCATACTAATTCTTTGCAAGGGTGATTTAAGTTAAGTTTAATTTTGTTAGACGATGAACCGACCGATTCGTCACCGGTGAACTGTAGCTGTTCAATTAAGTATTCATGGGGGTTCTGTGCCATGCGACGACGTTCATCGGTATCTAAGAAGATGTAGTCAACGAATAGCGAGGCAGCAGCGAGAGACTGTTTGTATGCTTCTGTTACTTTTTTACCAGTGGAGTCTAACCCATCAACAGCCCATAAGCATTCTTCGATGTTACGGATGTCAAGATTAATTTTTACTTCATGATACTGTAGAGCAATTAAAGGTAGCGCTAGGCCGGGATTGCGACAGTACCAGAACTGTAAGGGAACGTATAAAGTGGTTTCGGGCAGGGCATTACGGGGGGCACATACTTGACGGATGCTGTCGGAGGCACAGGGACCGTCAACAGCAGCAAAGGTGGGGTCGCAGATATATGTTAATTGGGTGGTATTACCAATCATTTTGTAGTAACCACGTTCCTGTTCTTTCGATAGGGTTAGCTGATTCCAGATATGCATCCAGTCGCCATACTGACGGTCAATGCGCTGACCACCAATTTCGACTTCAACCTGTGAGATTAGCTGTTCGCCGGGGAAATCTAACCATCTAGCATATACAGATTTGCCCGTATCTAAACTTTGATCAATTTCAGGTAAAGTTATCTGTAAATAAGTACGGTAAGCTAAATCACCATTGCGAGATATAGTGCAAGTTACACGGCGACCAAAATCAGCTTGACCATTGAAAGTTTGCTCGATTGATTCCATCGCGAAATTAGTGTGACGACGGTATGTAACTTTCCAGAAAGTGATTTGGGGATTACCAGTTAGATAAACATCTTGGGCGCCATAGGCGACTAATTGCATAAGTCCTCCAGCCATTTTTTATAATATTGGTAAAGAAAAAAAAATTTAAATATTTAATTTAATTATTAAATTAATATATAATTTACTTTTTTGAATATAAAATTTAACCTATATTAAGATACAAATAGTTATATAATGAGTAAATCAATAGAAAAAAATATAACATTAGACAAAAAACATACTGAAATGTTAGAAGAATTTAAATATAATGAAGAAATATTAATTCCTAAATTAAAAGAAGAAATTGATAGATTAAATAAATTCCTAAATAATAGTAAGAATAAAAAGAAAATAGAGAAAATAGAAATAGTAGAAAATAAAATAAAAGAATTAAGAAATCAAATAAATAATTTAGAGAGAAATCGTAAGGAATATTATTTAAATAATTCAAAACATATATTTGAGTATTTTGAAGAAAAAAAAAATATAACAAATAATTCTAATGATAGTATATCAAATAATAGTATATCTAATAATAATAAAATAGATAATTTTTTTTTTTACAAAAACATTAACATTAGATATTAGTAATGAAAATTCAAATATAATTGATAAATATTTTTATAATATTAATAATTCTTATTTAAATTATGATAATTATTGTTATGAATCAGATGTATGTAAATATTGTAATAAAGGAGAGATGGTTTATTCAGAAACAGATGGAATATGTGTATGTAATAATTGCTCAAAAACAATAAAATATTTAATTGAAAATGAAAAACCATCATATAAAGAACCCCCAAAAGAAGTATGTTTTTATGCATATAAAAGAATTAATCATTTAAGAGAGATATTAGCACAATTTCAAGCAAAAGAAAGTACACATATACCAAATGAAGTATTTGATAACATAAAAAATCAAATAAAAAAAGAAAGATTAAATATAAAAGATTTAACAAATAAAAAAACTAAAGAAATATTAAAAAATTTGGGTTATAACAAATATTATGAACATATACCATTTATAAAAGATAAATTAGGTATAAAGCCACCAGTAATGACGCAAGAATTAGAAGAAACCTTATGTAATTTATTTATGGAAATTCAAAAACCTTACTCAAAGTATTGTCCGAAAGAGAGAGTAAATTTTTTAAATTATTATTATACATTATATAAATTGTGTGAATTATTAGGAGAAGATAAATTTTTACCTTATTTTCCAATGTTAAAGGATAGAGAGAAACGTGTGGAACAAGATATAATATGGAAATTAATATGTGATGATTTAGATTGGAAATATATACCAACAATTTAATATAAAGTATTAAATTATATAATTAAATTTAATATAAAGTATTAAATTATATAATTAAATTGAATATTTTATATTAATTAATGGATTTTTTTTGTTTTTTTTCTTCGGGTTCTAATTTAATTATTACAGGAATAAACCCAGATTCATTTTTTAATGATTCTTCATATATTTCAAAAATTCTAAATACTGTACCTGGTTCAGTTTTTAAATTTTTTTTATTTTTTACTATATTAAACCTATCTAATAAATTCATATAATTTAAATAATTAATACATATTTAAGTTATTTTAAATAAAAAATATAAATATTTTATTTTAATTAATTAAAATAAATGAGAGAAGTTAATTTTAATAATTCAACTAGACCAACATGGAAAGAATATTTTAAACAATTAGTAACCTTAACATCTACTAGATCATCGTGTGAAAAATTACATGTAGGATGTATATTTGTAAAAGATAATAGAATAATAGCACAAGGTTATAATGGTTATCTGCCAAATAATAAACATCAAGCAATATTTAAAGATAATCATAATATAGCAACTATTCATGCAGAACAAAATACAATAGCAGATTGTGCAAAAAGAGGTGTAAGTTCAGATGGATGCACTGCATATATAACTCATTATCCATGTTATAATTGTATGAAATTATTAGTAGTATCAGGAATACATGAAATAAATTATATAGATGATTATAATAATGATAAATTAGTAGAAGATATAGCTATGAAAAATAATATAAAAATAAATAAATTAGATTAAAAACACGGTGGAAATTACTCCGCATCATATTTTTATAGAAATATTATTTATAATTTTTACTAAAATATAAAAGACTGTAGCAAATAATGAACTATTAAATAAATGTCCATAAAAGTTAGGATTAGCATCAGGATTAAATAAAAGTGGAAATAATTTTTTTATATTTTTTTTAAAAATAGGCAATTGAAATAAGAAATATAAAACAGATACTAATAATGGTAATTGAAATTCATTATAAAATTTATCTATATTATCTAAATTATTTTGTTTAATATTATTTTGTGAAATTAAATCTTGAGTAGTTTCATAATTTTCAACATAATTTGTTTTTTCACTATCAGGAATATAATTAGGTTTTATTTCAACATCATTATTTATTTTTATTGTATCATTTGGAATATCTCTACTTGGTAATGTTGTAACGCCGGACATATTAGCTTTTTGTAATTGACTTATTAATTCATTATAATTAGTTTGATCATTATTTTCTACAGAATTAATTTGGTTTATAACAGGATTAGGCATTTGTGACGTAGATTCACTTATATTAGGATTTTTTTCAAAAATAATATTATTAGTTGAATTGTTATTTTGAATAGAATTATCATTCAGATTAGATGTAATATTACCAGGTAATTTAGATATAGATGTAGAACCAGAATTTTCTTGCATAATAAATATTTAGTATATTATATTAAATATTTATAGTGAAAGTTACGCAAAGTTAATAATTTTTTTATTATTTTTGCATGTTGTTGCTTTTTCTCTCATAATATAACATTCATTATTATTAGAATCAAATGAAAATATTTTGTCTCTAATATTATTTTGTTCAGGTCCAATAAATCTATAACAATTTTTTCCTTCACAATATTTTCTAAATAAGCTAGCTAGCCCTAAACCTAAAATAACTGATAATATAAATCTACCACGATCAGTATATAAAATATTATTCATAGCAACACTTAATCCTTTTCCAATCATATATATTATATAATATATTTATTGAATAGGAATATTATTTATATCGGATTTTTTTGAAGGACAGGTAACTTTTTCCATAGAATATTCAAAACAATTATTAGCTTTATCTTTGTATTGTATATTATTTATATTAGACGGAGTAGGATAAACATATACTTTCTTTTTATCATTATTAATATATGTAAAAATTAGACCAACTAATAAACTTATTAAGAAAACTTTTATATTAATTATTTTTATAAATTTTTTTATCATTTATATAGTATAATATTAAAAATTTTATGGTTTTTTAATTACCTCTAAATTATTTAAATTATATTTTTCTTGAATTAAATAGTTATATTCTTCATCGTATTCTATTCTATTATGATGATATTTAATTTTTAATAAAAATTCTGTTAAAATTTTTAATTTATTATTATAGTGATATATTGCATCTTTTAAATATATACTATCTTTTGTAGTATAATAAAGATTTATTAATTCCTTATATTTATTTATAGAATCTATATATTCAATATTTTTTTCATTTAATAATTCTTTAGTTTTATTATTATTTTTTGTTATTGAATTATATAATAAATATATATTATTATAATTTTCTTGAATAGATGATAAATTCATTTTTAATTCTTCAAATACTTCAATAGCTTTATCTTCATCTATATAGTTAAATAAAAAATTTAATTTTGTTAAAATTATTTCATTTTTTTTTTCTTTTAATAAAGAATTTAATTTATATAATTCCTCATTAATAATAATTTGTCTCATTTTAACTATTTCAATATTTAAATCACATGGCTCACTTGTATTACCACATGTTACTCGTAAAATTTTATTATCTTCATAAAAAATTGTACCACCTTCCTTATTACAATTAACACATTTAAAATTATGTTTTGAAAATGTTTTTTTTTTTAGATTCTATTGAATTTTTAGAATTAAATAATTTATTTTTCAATGCATTTTTTTGCAACGTATATTTATTTTTTAAATTATAATAATCTTTTAATTCTTCTAAATATTTACTATAATCAGCATCTTGAACTATTTCTTTTTCTATAGTTTCCATATTATAAATTAAAAATATATTTTTCTATGTAATAAAGACGCTTCAGGATGATTATTATAATCTGGTAATTTTGTAATCATGTTATTATTTTCGCGCTTTTTATTTTCTAAATTAACACGATTATAATATATTAATTTAGACATAATGTATTCTTTATCTTTTCTATTTTTTTCATATATATTTTTTCCTGTTTTACTTTTATATCTATAAACTAATATTATTCCTAAAATAGATATAAATATAATTAAACAAGTGATATTATAAAAAATATTATAATTTCTTAATTTATAATTATTACAAGATTTTAAAGTATTTGTAAAGAAATATTTTACACCAGGTTCTATTAAATTAGGTTTATTTTCTAAATTATTATTATTACTATTGTTTTGTTTAAAATTTAAATAATTATTTATATTTTTTACATCCATATTTTATAATAATTATAATTATAGTTATTTTATAAAAATAATTTATATTTATAATTATAATTATAAATGCCAGAAAGTGATTCAGAATCAAGTTTAACATTATTCGAACAAATACAACAAAATACTTCTAAACTTCCAAGTCAAAATCAATTATTTTTTTTTTTTACTGTATTAACTATAGTATATGGTATAATTGTAATAGGTAAAATTATAATGATTGGATCATCAGGTGATTGTAATTTATACGAAATTAATAACGATACAAAAGGAAATATCTATACTATAATATATATATTGTTATTGTTGGGTGGTTCATATTATATTAATAATAACATTGCACAACAAATATGTGAAAATAATGCAGCAAAAGAAGATGAATTTGAAGTTTCTAGATTAAAAATATTTGGAATAACATTTTTACCTTGGCTAATAATATTTGGTGTAATTTATTTATTATTAGAATTATTTCCAGGATGGATAAAACCATTTTCAAATACATTAGGATATTTAGTTATAAATCTATTAGGTATTGAACAAATATATAAAAAAGAAGTTATAAAAAACGAGTCAGATGATTTCGGTGATGATAGTAGTAAGAATATAATACTTAATGCAATTATGAAAATGAATGATAATTATCATACAACTATAAATCAATTTTCTTCAGATATAAATAAATATAAAAAATTTGTAGATCAGTTAAAGGTAGCTGGTATAGTAAAAGGTAATGAAGATAGTAATTCAGATGCTAGTAATTATTTTTGTAAATTTTATAGTTTAATATGTGTCAAAGAAGTTGTAGGTAAATTATTATGGTATGTATTATCAGGTAGTTTAATTTCAGCAATTAGTTATAATTTTATTATGAATCTAGAATGTAGAAATCAAAATATAAATGATAAAATAACTAAGTTAGATGAAAAAAATAATAAAAAAACATATTATGGTATATCATGGCAATATAGTGGAACTGTTGATCCATCAACATCAACATCAACCCCATCTAGTACTATTGAATATAATAATATAGTACTCCATCCAAGAAAATCTGATATATATTCTCAGTTTATTGCAAAATATAGAGATAGGTTTGTAGATGTAATAAATAATCATAGATTAAGTGAAAATCAATTGTCAAACAATGAAAAAATATTTGCTGAATTTACAAGACAAGAATTAAAACTAGGTGGAATATATGATAAATTTAAAGAAGGAGCTTACATAGCAATTATGATTGATAATACATATTATTATTTTGTGGTAAACGTATAATATAATATTAAATAGTAATATGCATTGATAAAATAAATTATAAAATAAATTATTTTATAATTTATTTTAGAATGAAAAGATATTTTTCCATAGATAGACAATATATTATATCTTAATACTATTACATAATGATAATTGTTTAGTGATATTATTTTTTTTATTTTAAAAGATAAATTGTTTATAATTAATAAAATATAAAACAGTTAAATATGAAAATATTCCACTAATAATAACAGCTAACCAAATAGGGAAAATAGTTTTATTTTTATAACCTATACCAAATTGTCTAGGTATGCCATTTTTATTAAATATAAGTAAAGGTTTAGTTTGTATAATAATAATAAAAATAATAAAAAAAATAATAATAGATGCTAAAGTAATATTTTTTTTTACAAATTGTAAAAACATATTAATATTATAATAATAAAATATAATATTAATTTTAATTAATTTACTAAAAATAACAATAAGAGAGAGATTATTAATAATAATCATCATCATC
>MDTG01010365.1_pt1 | contig 31254 bp, 33 predicted proteins | sample 811421 | NCBI WGS metagenome assembly MDTG01 (sample SAMN05326645, study PRJNA326480) | marine metagenome | isolation source: seawater | place: Pacific Ocean: South East | collected 2011
ATTAGGTTTTTGAAAACTTATGAGCCTTGGGGGGTTATATTATTTTCGAGAAATATCAAAAATTTCTCACAAACTCTAAATTTAGTTAGATCAATAAAAGAAATATTCAAGGATCAAAGTTACCCAATTTTAATTGATGAGGAGGGTGGAAAAGTAAATAGATTAAATAAAATATTAAACACAAGAAATTTTTCAGCAGATTTTATTGGTAAATTATATAAGAAATCTAAAAAAAAAGGGCTTATCTATTATTATAATTATATCGATCAATTATCATATTTATTAAATTTCTTAGGCGTTAGTATAAATACTGTACCGGTTCTTGACATACCAAGAAATAAGACCTCTAAAGTACTAACATCCAGAACTTTTTCAAAAAATTTAAAAATTGTAGATAAACTAGGTCAAGAAACAATTTTAAGATTTAAAAAAAATAAAATTGCTACTGTTATGAAGCATATTCCTGGACATGGTCTTGGAGAAACTGATTCGCACTTTAGAATGCCTATTGTTAGTAAAACTGAGAAGTATCTACTAAAAAATGACTTTAAAGCATTTATGAATAAAAAGACTTTATTTGCAATGACTGCTCATATAATGTTTAAAAAATTAGACCCAGAATTTACTGTTACACACTCTAAAAAATTAATACGAATTATTAGAAAAAAAATTAGATTTATAAACTTAATTATTACCGATGACATATCTATGAAAGCTCTACCATACAACCTAAAGACTAATACTCTTAAAGCATTTACTGCAGGTTGTGATATAGTACTTCATTGCAATTCTAACATTAAGGAAATGACAATAGTCGCAAAAAATTCGCCTAAACTAAATAAATTTGTAATAAGTAGAACTAAGAAATATTATAAACTTGTTTCATAATGGAAGATAATAATAGTCAAAATAAATTTGAAGTTAGTTTAAATCAATTTAATGGCCCTCTTGATTTACTACTAGATTTAGCAAAATCTCAAAAAGTAAATTTAGAAAATATTTCTATCACTTTATTGGCAGACCAGTTTCTTAATTATATTAATAAAGTCAAAGATTTAAATTTAGAAATTGCCTCTGATTATTTAGTCATGGCAACTTGGCTAGTATATCTTAAATCAAAACTTTTACTTCCATCATCAGAGGAAGATGATTTTAAAGTATTAGAAGTTGCTGAGAAATTAAAAATGCAACTTAAAAAGCTTGAATTAATAAGATTGTTATCTGATCAAATGTTAAAAAGAAAAAGATTAGGGAGAGATATTTTTTCAAGAGGAATAAAAGGAAAAATTAGATCTATATATAGTTCTAAGTATTCTTTGTCTTTGTTTGAAATTTTAAAGACTTACTCAATTATTTTTATGCAAAAAGATTATCAGAGAATTAATATCCCTAAATTACCGGTATTTACATCAGAAGAAGGAATTAAAGTTATAAGACAATTTTTAAATAAACTCAGTGATTGGAAAGAATTAAATGAACTTTTACCAAAAAATTTTTTAGTGTCTAAATTAAATAAAACCGGCAAAGCTGGTTTGTTTGCTGGATCCTTAGAACTTGTTAAAGAGGGTTCAATTTTAATTAAACAAGAAAAACTATTTGATAATATTTTTATCAAACAAAAATGAAAAATCAAAATAAAAAAAATAATATTATATCTTTTCCTGAAAAGTTAAGTTCAGGGGAAAGGGAGGTGGAGGCAATTATTTTTGCAGCTGCAGAACCACTTGATGTAGATACAATAAAGCAAAGAGTTTCTAAAAAAGTCAATGTAAACAAAATTTTAATAAAATTACAAAAAGTTTATAAAGACAGAGGCTTTAACTTAGTTTGTATATCCAGAAAATGGTCTTTTAGGACAGCCTCAAATCTATCAGGATTAATGTCAAAACAAAAGACTGTTGAAAAGAAACTCTCGAAAGCAGCTATAGAGACCTTATCAATTATAGTTTATCATCAACCTGTTACCAGATCAGAAATTGAAGAAATAAGAGGTGTAGCATTTGGCACGAATACTCTTGAAATATTAATGGAATTAAACTGGGTTAAACCTATGGGTAGAAAAGAGGTAGTTGGAAAACCTATCCAATATGGTACAACTGACAACTTTTTGAGCCATTTTAATCTTCAAAAACTTTCAGACCTACCTACTGTTGATGAGCTAAGCTCAGCTGGTTTAATTGATAGTTCCTCAATTGATTCTTCTATATTTGGGACAGGTAAATTTTATCAAGAAAAACAAGATGAAAAAAAAGAAAATATTTATTCTGATATTGATGAAATGTTAAATAGTACGCTAAAAGATGATGACGATAAGTAAAATTATACTTTTAAATCTTTAATAAAGAGGTTATAAATATCCAATGAGTATAGGTTTTTGGCAAATAGCAATCGTAGTTATTTTAGTTGTTCTCTTATTTGGAAGAGGCAAAATTTCAAGCTTAATGGGAGATGTTGCTAAAGGTATAAAAAGTTTCAAAAAAGGAATGGCAACAGATACGTCAGAAGATCAGACCAAAAATATTTCTGAAAATAATCAAAATAATAATCAAGACCCCTCAAACAAAGAATAAAAATGCCACAAATTGGCTGGTTAGAGCTTATAATTATAGTGGGTTTAGCAATAGTTATAATAGGACCAAAGGATTTTCCTGTTGTGCTAAAAAAAATTGGTTCATGGGTTGGATCTGTTAAAAGATATGTAAATAATCTTCAAGACGAGGTCTCAAATTTAAATGAAAAAAATTTTGATATTAACGAACACACAGATAATAGTCCTAAGCAGATAGACAAAAATGACGATAAATAAAGAGGAAGGATTTGTAAGTCATCTTACTGAATTAAGAAAAAGGTTAATACATTCCTTCATTTTTTTGACAGTATTATTTGTCTTTTGTTATTTTTTCTCAGAAGAAATCTATAGTTTTCTTGTATCACCATATGCTGAGGCAGTTAAAGATAGCGATATAGAGAGAAGATTGATTTTCACTGCTCTTCAAGAAACATTTTTAACATACTTAAAAGTTTCTTTTTTTACTGCTTTTTTTTTAACTTTCCCTTTTATATTAATTCAAATTTGGAAATTTATAGCACCAGGATTGTATGAGCATGAAAAATTAGCTTTAATGCCTTACTTAATTTTAACACCAATACTTTTTTTACTTGGCGGTATGTTAGTATATTATTTAATAATGCCGCTTGCTATAAAATTTTTTTTATCTTTCGAAAGCACTGGTTTGTCTACGTCTTTACCAATACAATTAGAGGCTAAAGTAAACGAATATTTGTCGTTAATAATGAAATTGATATTTGCATTTGGTCTTAGTTTTCAATTACCTGTTGTTTTATCGTTATTGGCGAGAATCGGATTTATAGACTCTGTATTTTTAAAAGAGAGACGAAAATATGTAGTTATAATTATATTTGCTTTCGCTGCTATACTAACTCCACCTGATCCAATTACGCAAATAGGATTGGCTGTTCCTTTATTATTATTATATGAATTATCTATAATATCAGTAAAAATAATAGAAAAAAAAGCAAAGAAAGATGCATGATATAAAGTATATAAGGACTAACAGTGATGAATTTAAGAAAGGAATAAAAAATCGAAACGTAAACGTTGACTTAGAAAATATACTAAATCTTGACAAAGAAAACAGAAATTTAATTCAAGAGAAAGAAAATCTTGAGTCTGAAAAAAAAAATATTTCAAAAAAAAATGATAAATCTTTATTTAAAAGATCCAAAGAACTATCAGCTAAAATTTTAGAATTAAACAAAAAGCAAACTGTTACAAATGGTAAATTAAAGGAGATTTTGTCCAAAATCCCAAATATAGCTTTAAAAGATGTGCCGATTGGACTAAACGAAAAAGCGAACAAAGAAATTGAAAGGGTAGGAACACCACGAAAATTTGATTTCAAGCCTAAATCTCACTTTTTACTTGGTGAGTCGCTTGAAATGTTAGATTTTAATTTAGCGGCACAAACCACAGGTTCTAGATTTGTTTTTATGAAAGGTAAACTAGCTTTGCTTGAGAGAGCTTTAAGTAATTTTATGTTAGACGTTCATATAAATGAAAATGGTTATAAAGAAATATCCCCTCCATTATTTGCAAATGAAGTTTCAATGTATGGAACAGGACAGTTACCTAAATTCGAATTTGACCAATTTGAAATTAAACAAGATACCAATTCAGATAGAAAATTTTTAATACCTACAGCAGAAGTAATTTTAACAAATATGGTTAGAAACAATATTTTCAATTACAAGGATCTTCCTTTAAGATTAGTAGCGTCTACTCCATGTTTTAGAAAAGAAGCTGGTAGTTACGGTAAAGATACTAAAGGTATGATAAGACAACATCAATTTTACAAAGTTGAGCTAGTTAGTATAGTAGAGCAAGAAAATTGTTCAGATGAACTAGAGAGAATGACAAAATCAGCACGTAAAATTTTGGACAAACTTAAATTACCTTATAGATTAATTATTTTAAGCACAGGTGATATGGGTTTTAGTGCAGAAAAAACTTATGATATTGAAGTATATTTACCCTCTGAAAATAAATACAGGGAAATATCTAGCTGTTCTTCATGTGGAAGTTTTCAAGCTAGAAGAATGATGGCTAGGTATAAAAATTCTAATAATGAAAAATTATTTTTAGGCACGCTTAATGGAAGTGGACTTGCAGTAGGTAGGACTTTAATAGCAATTCTAGAAAATTATCAAACAAAAGATGGTTCAATTGAGATACCCAAGGTTCTAAGACCATATATGAACAATTTGGAAATTATTAAGAAGATTTAGGAGTTGTCTTAAGAAATTTAATAGTATAAAAATATGTTTATACTATTATGTCTGACGGAATAACACAATTAATACCCTTAATTTTAATATTTATAATCTTTTATTTTTTTTTAATCCGTCCACAGCAAAAGAAAGTAAAAGAACATAAAGTTATGGTTGAAAATTTAAAACGTGGAGATAAAGTTATTACATCTGGTGGTATTGTAGGCACTATAGAAAGAGTTATGGATAATGATAAAGCTGAGGTACTTATTTCAGAAAACGTAAAAGTAGAGATTGTTAGATCAACAGGTATTCAAGCTTTAATTAATAGTGAAATTCCAAAAAAATAATAAATTTAAGTGTTATATTTTTCGAAATTAAAAATAATTTCTGTAGTTATATTTTCACTACTATTAACTTTTATTGGTTTTTCAAATTTTTTTCAAAATTCTTTAATAAGTAAAAAAATAAATCTTGGTTTAGATTTACAAGGAGGTTCTTATTTACTACTAGAAGTTGATAACAAGCCAGTTATTCAAAAAAATCTTCAAACAAAACTCATACAATTGAGAAATTTTTTTAAAGAACAGAGGATCACTACCACAAATTTTAGTTTAGAAGACCAAAAAATTATATTTAAAGTTGAAACAAAAGATATCGAAACTGTATTAAAACTTTTTAAGGAAAACGATGAAATTAATCCTTATTATGAAAATTATAAATCATACCAATTCAATATAAATCAAGAAAAAGATTTTTTTATTATTAATTACTCAAAGTTTGGAATTGTTGAAATAAACAGGTCCTTATTAGATCAAGCAGTAGAAATTGTTAGAAATAGAATAGATGAAGTAGGTACAAATGAACCAACGATAGCTAAAAATGGCTCAAACAGAATAATTGTTGAGTTACCTGGCCTTGATAATCCAGATAGAATAAAATCGTTACTTGGCAGAACTGCAAACTTAAGTTTCCGTTTTGTAACACAAAATAATGACGCTTCTTTTGGTATTGATAAAATATTAACCATAGATGAGACAGAGGAATTGGATGTAAGTCGTAGAGTGATTATTAGTGGTGACAATTTAGTTGACGCAAAACCTCAAATGGACAATATTAATAATCAAACAGTTGTAAGTTTTACTCTAGATAGATTAGGGGCAAAAAAATTTGGTAAAGCAACAAAAAATGGTATTGGAAAAAGATTAGCTATTGTTTTGGATAATAAAGTAATAAGTGCACCTGTTATAAGAGATGTAATTGCAGGTGGATCAGGTCAAATTTCGGGAGGATTTACATTTCAATCAGCTACAGATTTAGCTTTATTACTAAGATCAGGAGCATTACCCGCACCATTAAATATCATCGAAGAAAGGACTGTTGGGCCAGATTTAGGTGAAGATTCTATTAAAGCTGGTATTTTATCATTATTGATTGGCTTCTTATTGGTTGTTCTTTACATGTTTTATAAATACAGGATATTTGGTTTAATTTCCAATTTTGCATTAATATTAAATATATCTTTATTAATTGGGGTTTTAACAATTTTTGAGGCAACTTTAACTCTACCTGGTATCGCTGGTATAATTTTAACAGTTGGGATGGCTGTTGATGCAAATGTATTAATCTTTGAGAGAATTAAAGAAGAAACATTAAAAGAAAAAAATATACTCATTGCTTTTGACAGTGGTTATACGAACTCTAAAACCACAATATTGGATGCAAATATAACTACTATCATTGCTGCAATTATCTTATTTGTATTTGGTTCTGGACCAGTTAAAGGTTTTTCTGTTACTTTATCGATTGGAATTTTAACAACATTATTTACTGTTTATTTTATTGCGAGACTACTTACTGCAAAATATGTAATTTTAAATAAAAATAAAGATATATTAATCTAATGAAAAAAAGTTATGAATTTAGTCGATATTATAAGATTGCAAGTTTAATTTCTTTGATGATATTCTTTTTTTCAACATTTTTTCTAATATTTAAAGGATTAAACTATGGTGTTGATTTTAAAGGTGGAACCCTAATCGAACTTAAAACTGAGGAAGATAAATATAAAATAGAAGATATCAGAAATGCATTTAATGAACTAGATCTTGAGGATTTAACTGTTAAAAAATTCGGTAGCAGCAATGAATTTATCGTGAAATTCAAAAGGTCTAATATAAATGATACAAATTTTATAAAAAATATTAAAATAAATTTAGATAAATATATAGAAAATTTTTCTTTTAGAAGAGTAGAGAACGTTGGTCCAAAGGTAAGTTCTGAATTATTAGCTGACGGTATAACTGCTATTTCCATAGCTTTAGCTGCAATGCTTATTTATATATGGTTTAGGTTCGAGTGGCAATTTAGTATTGGTGCAATTATAGCAGTATTTCATGATGTTGTTATTACATTAGGAATTTTCTCATTGTTAGGTTTAGAAATTAATTTATCTATTGTTGCTGCAGTTTTAACAATTGTTGGATATTCTATGAATGATACTGTTGTAATATTTGACAGAGTAAGAGAAAATCTTATGAAATATTCAGATATTAAAATATTTGAATTGACAAATATTTCCATTAACGAAACATTATCAAGAACTTTAATTACATCTGTAACAACATTGCTAGCTTTATTTTCAATATTTTTCTTTGGTGGTGAAATTTTAAAAGGTTTTTCTTTTGCAATGATACTAGGTGTAATTCTTGGAACATATTCTTCAATATTCATATCAAATCCAGTATTAATTTTTCTCCGAGTATCTCAAAGGACGTTGATTAAAGAAAAAGATTAATAAAGGTTTTGTGCAGCTACCATACTTAACAACATCGGCAATGATAAAAGAGTATTTGTCCTAGAAAAAAGCATAGCTGTCCTCGCTGATTTTGCTTTTGTATCAGGATCAGTTTCAACTATTCCTAAAGCTTTTTTTTGGTTAGGCCAAATTACAAACCAGACATTGAACGCCATTATGACCCCGAACCACATACCAATGCCAATTGCAGTGCTTTTACCACCGCCTGACATAATTCCTAAGGTCATTGCATCGTGAAGATATCCATTAATGTAGGCCAATATTAATCCTGATATTATAGTTGCTAAAGCAGCCCATCTAAACCAAAATAAGGCTGATGGGGCAATTACTTTGCTAATTGCGGGTTTTTGTTCTTCAGGTATGTTAGCCATATTTGGGATTTGAACAAAATTAAAATACCATAATAAACCAATCCACATTATGCTTACAATTACGTGTATATACCTAAATAACCAACTCCAAAATAATTGATCAAAATCAAATCCACCGTTTTGGAAAAATAAAAATAAGAATAAGACTATTGAAATTGCTAAAGATATATGAATCGTTCTAGATAGAGATCCTAATATATTTCCCATAGTTAATATTATCAAAAATAGACTATTTATGCAATTTTTTTTATTTTTTCAGTTAATAAACCTTTTAAAAATTTAGCTGTATAACTTTTTGAATTATTGCATATTATTTCAGGTGATCCTTCTGCTATTATTTCTCCACCTTTTATTCCACCATCTGGTCCCATATCTATTACATGGTCAGCAGTTTTAATCACATCTAAATTATGTTCTATAACTATAACAGTGTTTCCTGTAGCAACAAAAGTGTGTAATATTTCCAATAACTTTTTTATATCATGTTGATGTAATCCTGTAGTGGGTTCATCTAAAATATAAACAGTTCTTCCTGTTGAGCGTTTCGACAATTCTTTAGCTAACTTTATTCTTTGTGCCTCTCCACCTGAGAGTGTGGTTGCTTGTTGACCTATTTTTATGTAACCTAAACCTACTTTTTTTAAAGTTAATAATTTTGATCTTATTGTTGGTATATTTTCAAAAAAATCACACCCTTCTTCAACAGTCATATTCAAAACATCTGCAATACTTTTATCTTTGAATTTTATTTCAAGTGTTTCTCTGTTATACCGACTCCCTTTACATTCGTCACAAGTTACGTATACATCTGGTAAAAAATGCATTTCATAAGTTATTACTCCATCTCCTTCACAGGCTTCGCATCTACCACCCCTAACGTTAAAAGAAAATCTTCCAGGTTTGTATCCTCTACTTTTAGACTCAGGTAAGTTTGTAAACCAATCTCTAATAGGACCAAAAGCAGCAGTATACGTTGCTGGATTTGATCTTGGTGTCCTTCCAATTGGGGATTGATCAATATCTATTACTTTATCTATTAATTCTATTCCCTTAAATCCTTTAAATGGCATTGGAATTTTTCTCGATTTATTATTATTTAAACTCATATTCAAAGCGTTAAATAAAGTTTGTAGTATTAAAGTTGATTTTCCACTTCCAGAAACACCTGTAACGCAAGTAAAAGTTCCAAAAGGAATTTTTAAATCAACATTTTTTAGGTTATTTCCACTTGCGTTTAATATTTGTAAAAATCTTCCATTTTTTCCAAGCCTTCTTTTTTTTGGAACTGGTATATAAAATTTATTAGACAAATATTTACCTGTAATACTATTTTCGTTTTTTTTGATATCTTCAACTTGTCCAAACGCAACTACTTCACCACCCTTACTTCCAGCTTCTGGTCCTAGATCAATTACATAATCTGCATTTTCAATTGTTTCCGTATCGTGTTCTACTACTATAACTGTATTTCCTAAATCTCTTAATCTTTTTAGAGCATTGATAAGTTTGATATTATCTTTTTGATGAAGACCAATCGACGGCTCATCCAAAACATACAATACACCTGTTAAACCTGATCCTATTTGGGATGCAAGCCTTATTCTTTGTGATTCTCCACCTGATAAAGTTCCAGATTCTCTTGATAAAGTTAAATAATCTAGGCCAACATTGAGTAAAAAATTTAATCTTTCATTAATTTCTTTTAAAATATGTTCAGCTATCTTAATTTTTCTGCTGTCTAATTTCTCATGTAGAGATTTAAACCACAATTTTGCATCAATTATAGATTTTTCTGTAATTTCACTAATATTTTTATTATCAATTTTTACACACAAAGATTCTTCTTTTAACCTATATCCGTTGCATGACTCACATTTTGAATCTGATTGGTATTGTGAAATTTCTTCTCTTTTCCAATCACTATCTGTTTCTAAATATCTTCTTTCAAGATTATTAACAACACCTTCAAATGTTTTTTTATGAGAATATTTTTCATAACCATCATCATAAGAAAATTTTATTTCCTCATCATCGGAACCATACAAAATTATTTCTTTTATTTTTTTTGATAATTTTGACCATTTTTCGTCTAAAGAAAAACTATAATGTTTTGATAGAGAAGCTAATGTTTGTGCATAATATAGTGAGCTTGATTTCGCCCATGGTTCTATAGCACCCTCTGCTATTGTTTTTTTTTCATTTGGAACAACTAATTTTGGATCAACATTTAGTTTAATTCCTATTCCATCACACTCTTCACATGCTCCATAAGGGCTGTTAAAAGAAAATAATCTTGGCTCTATCTCTTCTATTGTAAACCCACTTTCTGGACAAGCAAACTTTGATGAAAATAAAATCTTTTCTTTTTTTCTAAATTTTAATGGTATAGTCTCATTTTCGAATTCAGCATATAACAAACCGTTAGATAAATTTAAAGATGTTTCAATACTTTCTGCTAGTCTGTTACCTAACTCAGAGTTTAGCACTATCCTATCAATTAAAACATCTATATTGTGTTTCACTTTTTTATTTAATTGGGGTGATTTATCTATATCAAAAATTTTATCATCAATTTTAATTTTTCTAAAACCTCTTTTCTTGTAAGATAAGATTTCTTTTCTATATTCTCCTTTTCTACCTCTAACAACTGGAGAAAATAAATATATTGTGCTTTTTTTTGGCAATTCTTTTATTTTATCCACTATTTGACTTACAGTTTGTGACTTAATTTCTTTACCAGTGAATGGCGAATAGGGAACACCTATTCTAGCATACAAAACTCTCATGTAATCATAGATTTCAGTAACTGTCGCAACTGTAGATCTTGGATTTTTTGATGTATTTTTTTGCTCTATAGATATTGCAGGACTTAAACCTTCTATAAGGTCAACTTTAGGCTTCTTCATTTTGTCTAAAAATTGTCTAGCATAAGCTGATAAACTTTCTACATATCGTCTTTGACCTTCAGCATATACAGTATCAAATGCTAAAGATGATTTTCCAGAGCCTGATAAACCAGTAATCACTACAAATTTATCTTTTGGAATATCAAGAGAGATATTTCTTAAATTATGTTCTTTTGCCCCTTTAATAACTATCTTTTTAATCATCTTTTTTGTTGCTTTAATCTAATAATATTAATAATCAAAATATATTGTGGTATAGTAATAACTTAAAAACATTATGGCTGGAAGTTTAAATAAAGTACTATTAATTGGGCGTTTAGGCGCAGATCCTGAAATAAAACAGATGGTTAATGGAAAAAGTGTTGCTAGACTTAGTTTGGCCACAAGTCAATCCTGGAAAGATAAAAATTCTGGAGAAAAAAAGGAGAAAACAGAATGGCACCGTATAGTTGTATTTAATGAGGGATTAGTAAATGTTGTAAAGCAGTATCTTAAAAAAGGTGCTCAAGTTTATATAGAGGGTCAGTTATCTACAAGAAAATGGAAAGACGAACAGTCTGGACAAGATAAATTTTCAACTGAAATTATAATTCAGGGTTATAATTCCTCATTAACTATGTTAGGTGGAGGTAGTACATCGAGTATAAATACACCTCAAAATAGTGATGTGTCCCAATTGCCTGAAAATAACCTAGATGATGATATACCTTTTTAAAATATATGGATAAAGGTGAAATAGGCTCAAAAATCAATATTAAACCAATAGCGATGTATGATGAAATGAGTTCATCGTATCTTTCCTATGCTATGAGTGTCATAGTAAGTCGAGCATTACCAGACATACGAGATGGTCTCAAACCAGTTCATAGAAGAATCATCTATGCTATGTACAAAGGTGGTTTTGACTGGTCCAAACAATTTAGAAAATCAGCAAGAATAGTCGGGGATGTAATAGGTAAGTATCATCCACACGGTGACCAAGCTGTTTATGATGCACTTGTTAGAATGGTTCAAGATTTTTCGATGAGTGTACCTTTAGTTGATGGCCAAGGTAATTTCGGTTCTGTTGATGGTGATCCCCCCGCAGCAATGAGATATACTGAGACTAGATTATCAAAAATATCTCAATTTTTAATCGATGATATAGAAAAAAATACTGTCGAATTTAAAAGTAACTATGATGAAACAGAGAAGGAACCCGAGGTATTACCTGCTCAATATCCTAACTTGTTAGTTAATGGAGCTGGCGGTATTGCAGTTGGTATGGCAACTAGCATTCCTCCACATAATTTATCTGAGGTAATAAATGCAACCTTAGCACTTATTGAAAATAGAAACATAAAAATTAACGAATTAATGAAATATATTCCAGGACCAGATTTTCCTACTGGTGGAACTATTATTGGTAAGGATATAATAAGAAGTGGTTATAAAACCGGCCGAGGTTCTTTTAAAATTAGAGGCGACCTAATTATAGAGCAAACAAAAAATGGAAAAGAAAGAATAGTTATATCCAATATTCCTTACCAAATCAATAAGTCAGCTTTAAATGAAAGAATAGTAGAGTTGATAAGAGAAAAAAAAATTGAGGGTATAAGTGATATACGTGATGAGTCAAATAGTGAGGGTATTAGAGTTGCAATAGATTTAAAAAGAAATGTTGAACCTGAGACTGTTAAGAGACAATTATATAAATATACAACATTAGAATCGTCTTTTAGTTTTAACACATTAGCTATAGTAAACAAAAAACCCAAGAATTGTAACTTAAAAGAATTTTTAGAAGCATTTTTAAATTTTAGAGAAGATGTAGTAATAAAAAAAACAAAATTTGATTTAAAAAAAGCTGAGGAAAGAGCGCACATCTTAATAGGATTAACTGTTTCTATTGAAAATTTAGACAGAATTATAAAAATTATAAGAAGTTCTAAAACACCAGATGATGCAAAACAAATACTCTTGAAAACAAAATGGAAAATTAAAAATGCACAAAAATTTATTAAATTAATTGAAAATAAAAATGTTAATAATCTTTATTCACTTACAGCAAAGCAAGCTATTTCTATTTTAGAACTTAGGCTGCAAAAATTAACAACGTTAGGAATAAATGAAATCGAAAGTGAAATAAAAGAAATTTCTGATTTAATTTTAAAGTATAAAAAAATTATCGGCTCAAAAAAAATACTTTTAAAAGTTATAGGTGATGATCTAAAAAAAATCAAAGAAAAATATTCAGTTCCCAGAAGAACAAAAATTATTGATGCAGTTTTAAATTATGATATTGAGGAAACAATACAAAAAGAGTCAGTAATAATTACAGTTACATTACAGGGTTATATTAAACGTGGTGCTTTGAGTGGTGTTAAAGCTCAAAAAAGAGGCGGAAAAGGTAAAGCTGGGATCAAGACGAGAGAAGAGGACTCAGTTGTTCAAACATTATCAGTTAACACCCACACATCTGTTTTATTTTTTTCTACTCAAGGGTTAGTTTATAAGTTAAAAGCTTGGAAAATACCTGAAGGTACATCAATCTCTAGAGGAAAATCTTTATATAATATACTCCCACTAAAAAATCATCAATCAATCAGCTCTATTATGCCATTACCAGAAGAAAAATCTGATTGGAATAATTTAAATATTATATTTGCTACTTCGAAAGGCAAAATAAGAAAAAATAGTTTAGATGACTTTTTAAACATTAATTCATCTGGTAAAATAGCTATGAAATTAGACACAGATGACAAAATTATAGGTGTCAAAATATGCAAAGATGACCAAGACATTATATTAAGTTCATTATTTGGCAAATCTATTAGATTTAATACTAAAATAGTTAGATTATTTAAAGGCAGATCTTCCAAAGGAATTAAGGGTATTAATCTAAAGGAAAACGATAGAATTGTATCGCTCTCAACAATTGATCAAGATAAGAATAAAGATGTAAAAAATAATAAATATATTCTTTCTATAACTGAAAATGGTTTTGGAAAAAGAACATTGTCAAGTGATTACAGATTAACTAATAGAGGTGGAAAAGGTATTATAGGAATTGTTAATTCTTCTAGAAATGGAAATGTTTCATCTTCATTTCCTGTATTTGAGGGTGATGAAATTCTTATTTCTACAAACAAAGGCAGAGTTATTAGAGTTGCTGTTAAAGAAATTAGAATAGGCAGCAGAAATACTCAGGGTGTTAGAATTATAAGGCTTTCAGGCGATGAAAAAGTTGTTTCAGCAATAAAAATAGATGATAATTTAATCTAATGAAAAAAGTTATTTATCCAGGTACTTTTGACCCAATTACATTTGGACATATTGATTTAATTAAAAAGTCTCTAAATATTTTTGACAAGTTAATTGTGGCTATTTCTGATGTTAATAATAAAAATTATCTTTTTTCTGCAGATGAAAGGGAATATTTAATAAAAAAATCCCTTTTCTCGGATTTAAATTTCAGTAAAAAAAAAATTAAAGTGGCTACTTTTAATACACTCACAACAGTTTTTTGTAAAAAAATGAGGTCCAACGTAATATTAAGGGGCTTAAGAGCAACATCTGATTTTGAGTACGAGTTTCAACTATCTGGAATGAATAGAAAATTAAATAATAAAATAGAAACTTTATTTTTGATGTCAGACCCTGAAAATCAAACTATTTCTTCGAGATTTGTAAAAGAAATTGCAAAGTTAGGTGGTAATATTAATAAATTTACAACAAAAAGTGTAATAAAACATTTAAGGTTTAAATTAAGTGATTAGATATATACTATTTATTTTAATTTTATTTAATACAAACTTAATAGCAGAGGAGAACATAATGATTTTGAAATTAAAAGATGGTGAAGTACAAATTAAGCTATTTGATAAAATAGCCCCAAATCACGTGGCTAGAATTAAAAAATTGGCTGATGAGGGGTTCTATAATGATGTTGTATTTCATAGAGTGATAGATGGATTTATGGCGCAAACAGGTGATGTAAAGTTTGGTAAATCAACTAGTCCTGATTTCGATATTAATCGAGCCGGTATGGGTGGATCCGACTTACCAGATTTGAAACAAGAGTTCAGTGATACTCCGCATGATAGGGGAACTTTATCTATGGCTAGGTCTCAGGACCCAAACAGCGCCAATAGCCAATTTTTTATTTGTTTTAAACCTGCGCCATTTTTGGATAGACAGTACACAGTTTTTGGCAAAGTAATATCTGGAATGGAGTTTGTTGATAATATCAAAAAAGGTGACTCTAATAACAATGGATCTGTTTCTAATCCAGATAAAATTATAAGTTTTAATTCAAAATAAATTTTAAATAAATGAAATTTCAAGAATTTCGTTTTAAGTTACTAAAAAAAGATAAGTTTGCAAGATTAGGCCAAATTATTACAAATAGAGGAACTATTGATACACCTGCTTTTATGCCAGTTGGCACTCAAGCATCAGTTAAAGCATCTTTTATTCCAGATATAATGCAAACCGGCACTGAAATAATTTTAGCTAATACATACCATTTAATGATTAGACCAGGAGCCGATAGAATTAAGAAATCTGGAGGATTACATAAGTTTATGAATTGTAAATTACCTATACTTACAGATTCTGGTGGATATCAGATAATGTCTCTTTCAAAATTAAATAAAATTGATAAAAAAAAAGGTGCCATATTCAATTCTCATATTGACGGAAAAAAATTTATCTTAAGTCCAGAGGAAAGTATAAAAATTCAAAAAAAAATTGACTCAGATATTATTATGGTTTTGGATGAATGCCCAAAAAAAACATTAGACTATGATCTGATATCGAAATCGGTTAAACTATCGACAGAATGGGCAAAACGTTCAAAAAAAGAATTCGGTTTAAATAAAAAAAAAGCATTATTTGGAATTATACAAGGTGGTTTATTTAAAGATTTAAGATTGAAATCTTTGAACGAATTGAAAAAAATTGGCTTTGATGGATATGCTATTGGAGGTTTAGCCGTTGGAGACACTCAAAAAGAGATGTTTAAAGTTTTGAACTTTATGAAACTAAAAATGCCTATAAATAAACCAAGATATTTAATGGGTGTGGGAACACCTGATGATATTTTAGGAGCTGTTAAAAGGGGAATTGACATGTTTGACTGTGTTATACCAACGAGGTCGGGTAGGACAGGTTTGGCATTTACTTGGAAAGGTAGAATAAATATTAAAAACTCAAGATATAAAGATGATAATAAACCTTTGGATCCTCAATCCAAAAAATTTGAATTAAATAAGTATTCAAAAAATTATATTAATCATCTTTTTAAAACAAACGAAATACTTGGCCCAATGATTCTTACACTAAATAACATAAATTTTTATCAGGAATTAATGAAAGAAATAAGAAACAATATAAAAAAAGGCACTTTTGATAAGTTTTATAAAAAATATGTTAATAAGTTATAAAATTTCGCATTGATAATATAAAAAAAATCACTATAACAAATTTTCACTTTGGGCCGTTAGCTCAGTTGGTAGAGCAATTCCCTTTTAAGGAATGGGTCGTTGGTTCGAGCCCAACACGGCTCACCACAAGCAGTTATTTGTGGTGTTTAAAAAGGTGGATATTCATATCTTATTTCGTCAACCCAACCATTTATATTTTCTATTCTTCTATCAGATGAAGGATGTGTACTCATGAATTCAGGAGGTTCTTTTCCTTTATTTGCTTCTTTCATTCTTTCCCAAATTTTTGTTGTTTCTCTAATGTCAAAACCAGATAAAGATGAAAAAATTAAACCTAAATAATCAGCCTCCGACTCTTGTTTACGAGTAAACGGATTCATTAAACCAAGTTGGGATAAAATTCCCACAGTATCCATACCAGTGGTTCTATTAACTTGTGATAATTTTCCTCCAGTAAATATATCAACCAATTGAGTGCTAGTTCTTAATACTGCTGTTCTACTAGCTCTCTCAACAGAATGTTTTGCTACTGCATGAGCAACCTCGTGTCCCATCACTGCAGCAAGACCATGTTTATTTTTTGTTACTTCAAGCATGCCTGTATAAAATGCAATTTTTCCACCTGGCATACACCATGCATTTTTAATTTTTTTATTGTCAATCAATATATACTCCCATTGAAAATTTACAGTTGGGTCTTGCAAGTTCTTTCTATTAAAATATTCACTTATTGAGTCTTCCATTTTTTTTCCAATTTCTTTAATTTCATTTAATTGACTAATATCATTACTTAACTTTTCTTTTTCTTTAATTTTTTCGTATAGTTGAGCTGCTTGTGCATTTAATTTAGCTTCAGGTATTAACTTTAATTGTCGCCTTTCTGTAATAGGTACAGATCCACAACTGGATAACATGTAACCCCAGCAGCCACACCCTAAAACATTTAAGAATTTTCTTCTATTCATTTTTTATATAATCTTGTAATAATATGATTATTAATAATTTTTATGAATTTAAACAATAAAATTTTAATAATTTTACTAATTATGGGTTTAATCTTCGTTATTTATTCTTCTTACAATTAACTATGACACAAAAAAAAAAAATATCAATTTTTTCAAGATTAAGAAATTATTTTTTAGCGGGTATAGTGGTCTTAGTCCCTATTGGATTTACACTCTATTTAACGATTTTTTTAATTAAGATTTCATCAAAACTACTTCCTAAAGAAATTAATCCAAATAATTATTTACCTTTTTCAATACCTGGATTAGAAATTATTTTATCTGTTTTATTTATTATTATTGTCGGTGGTATATCGTTATCTTTTTTTGGAAAGAAAATTGTTTCTATTATAAACGAAATATTCAAAAAAATTCCTATTTTAAGAACTATTTACTCCGCTATTGGTCAAATGACACAGAGTTTTACATCCTCTAGTAAAGATAAAAAAAGTGTTGTTTTAGTCGAATACCCCAAAAAAGGCTCATGGGCAGTTGGATTTGCTACCAAAGAAAATGATGGAGAAATTAGTAAGAAAATTAATAAAAAAATGATAAATGTTTTTGTGCCCACGACACCAAATCCCACTAGCGGTTTTTTATTAATGTATCCTAAAGATGAAGTTATTTTCTTGGATATGAGTTTCGAAGAGGCATCTAAATTTATTGTTTCTGCGGGGACTTCTGAACCTATTTAAACAAAATCGTTAATAATATCTGCTTGATCGAAAATTTTCATAAGTATTTTATATCTATTAAAATTAATATTTTTTTCCTCTATTTTTTTTACTTCTCTTGAGGCTAATAAAAATAAATCATCTTGTGTTACTGGATCTGCAAATTTGAAATTTTTTATTCCACTCTGTTTGAAACCTAATAAGTCTCCGTATCCTCTAATTTTTAAATCTTCTTCGGCTACCAAAAACCCATTATTGGTTTTTTTTAATACGTTTAATCTTTTTTTTGCATTTTGTGAGAGCGACGGTCCAAACATAAGTATACAAATACCCTCCTTTACGCCTCTACCAACCCTTCCTCTAAGTTGATGCAACTGTGATAAACCAAATTTATCAGCATCTTCTATAATAATTATATTTGCATTTGGAAAATCAATACCAACCTCAATAATAGTTGTTGATAACAAAATAGAAAATTCTTTACTTTTAAAATTGTTAAGAATATTTTCTTTCTCATTTACATCTACATTTCCATGTAAAATATTAATATTATTGGGAAAAATATTTTTTAAATAATTAAATTTTTCAGTTACAGACTGTCTTTCAATTTTTTTAGACTCTTCTATTATCGGACAGACCCAAAATATCTGATTACCATTATTAACTTCTTTTTTAATAAATTTTATAACATCATTTATATTTTCTTGCTTTTTACTGAATGTTTTTATGTCTTTCCTATTATTTGGTTTATTTTTAATTATTGAAACATCCATATCTCCATACATGGTCATTGTCATGGTTCTGGGTATTGGTGTTGCTGACATTAATAAAACATCACAGTTATTACCACCTTTGTCAGAAAGAGATTTTCTTTGTTTAACACCAAATTTTTGTTGTTCATCTATGATTATATAACCTAAATTATAAAAATTAACTTTTTTTTGAAATAAACTATGAGTTCCAAAAATGATATTAATCTCATTTTTTTTTAATTTATCTAAAATTTTATTCTTTTCAGAAATTTTCATTTTACTATTTATCTCAAATATATTTACATCTTTTGGAAAAAGTTCTTTACATAATCTATAATGTTGTTTTGATAAAATTTCAGTAGGCGCCATAAAGGCAACTTGATATCCTGATTTAACAACATTATATGCCGTTAGTAACGCAACGATTGTTTTTCCACTACCAACATCCCCTTGCAAAAGTCTAAACATTTTACTATTTGAAGATAAATCTTTATTAATTTCTTTTGAAACTTTAATTTGATCGTTTGTTAATTTAAATCCTACCTTATTTAAAATGTGGTGATGATCATTTACAATTTTTTTCTTATCTTTTTTATGTCTTTTGATCTTTGTTCTAATTTCTGAGAAGAATAACAAATTTGCCATTATTTCATCAAATGCCAGTCTTCTAAAAAAATTTTTTTCAATTTGATTTTCACTGTTTGGATTATGAAGTTTTAGTATAGAGTCTCTCCAACTAATATTATTAAAATTTTTTAAAACCTCATTACTGTGCCACTCCTTTAAGTTCGGAAGGTTTTTCAATAAGTTTTGTATTATAGAATTATACTTCTTTTCACTTATTCCCTCCGTTAGACTATATTTATTAAATATTTTTTTTATATCATCAGGATTATTTGAAACATAAGTAGGATTTGACATTTGATATTTATTTCTAAAATAACCAATTTTACCGCTTATTGTAACATTTTGATTTAAAGGTAATATTTTTTTTATATAGCCTTCAAAACTATTAAAAAATATACAATCAATCTCACCAGTCTCGTCATGACAAATTACTTTGTTTGGTAAATTTTTTATTCTTGGAAAATTATATTTTTTAACAAATACATTTAGGGTAGAAATTTTACCTATTGTAAGATTTTTAACTTTAACAATTTTAGTACGATCTGTAAATGAGTAGGGAGGTTTAAATATTAAATCAGATACTGTTTTAATTCCTTTTTTACTTAATATTGCAGATGTTTTTGCCCCAACGCCTTTTATTTTTACTAAATCTTCAAATAAAATATGATTTTTATTCACATTAATTTAATATATTAAAAAAATAAAAATGTCCCGGGATATAAACGATATCAAAAAAAGAATATTATACCGATCTAGTCATCGAGGCACAAAGGAAATGGATATACTTGTTAAATCTTTTGTTGATACAATTATAAATAGCATAAAATATGAAGATTTATTAATTCTAGATAATTTCGTAGATAAAGGTGATGAAGAACTTTTAAAAATCAAAAATGAAGTTTCTAACTCTACTGATAATTTGATTTATAAAAAATTTAAGGACTACAAATCAAATTTTTAAATGTGGCGGAGAGACTGGGATTCGAACCCAGGAAAGAGTTGCCCCTTTGCCGGTTTTCAAGACCGGTGCTTTCAACCGCTCAGCCATCTCTCCAGTTTAAACTATTTATAATTATAAAATTTTATTCCACAATAAAAAAGATTTTTCTATCGTTAAACTTAAAATAATTGTAAACGTAAGATGTTTTTATCTCTAATTTATGAGAAAATTTAATTTAGGTATTGTCCTTGGTGGCATGGGTTCTTTTTGGTGGGGTATTGTTGGAGTTATCTACTTTAAATCATTATCATATATTGGTCATTTTGAATTAGTTATTCATAGATGTATCTGGACAACAATTTTTTTATTTTTTACTACAATTTGTTTATCAAAATGGGATAATTTAACTAAAATCTTTAAAAGTAAAAAATTAATTTTAGTTTTATTAGTCTCATCATTTTTAATATTAACAAATTGGTCTGTTTGGATTTATGCAATATCATCAAATCAAATTATTAATGCAAGTTTTGGTTATTTTATTATGCCAATAATTAGTGTTATGTTTGGATTTATTTTTTTCAAAGAAAGATTATCTCTAAAAAGCAAAATTTCAATTTTATTAGTAATTTTATCAATAATCTTTTTACTTTATAATTTCAAAAATATCCCCTGGGTTGGTATAGTAGTAGCTATATCTTGGTCTCTATATAATGTTTTTAGAAAGATTATAAAAGTAGATACAGATTTGGGTTTATTTGTGGAGAGTATCTATATTTTTCCATTTGCAATTTTAAGTTTTTTTTTGATTAGTATTAATGGAGAGGTAAGTTTTACAACAGATGACCCTAGTTTGATGTTATTATTATCTTTAGCCGGTCCAATTACTGTAATTCCTCTTTTTTTATATATCAAAGGAGTTGAATTATCCGGATTAGGTCCATCTGGTATGATTTTTTATATAACACCTACTCTCCAGTTTTTATTGGGTTTTTTTTATTATGAGGAGATCTTTTCTTTTGAAAAATTCATTAGTTTTATAATAATATGGATAGCTGTGGTAATTTACTTAAAGGATGTTTATGAAAAAAATAAGTAGTTTGCTGGTTCTATTATTTATATTTTTTTTATATGATGAATATTCTTTTTCTCAAGACAAATTTAACAATTGGTTATTTAAATTCAAAAAAAGAGCGATAAATGAAGGTGTCTCCGAATTGACAGTAAATAAAGTAATGGATGGAGCAGTTTTTATACCAAAGGTTATTGAATACGACAGATACCAACCCGAATTTTACGAAGATACAAAAACGTATGTTTCAAAAAGAGTGTCAATTGATCGTATTAAAAAGGGAAAAAGAATTTATGGTAAAAATAAAAAAATTATTAATTTGGTAGACTACGAGTTCAATGTAGAAAAGGAATTATTGTTAGCCCTAATGGGCATCGAAACAAATTATGGAACATATTTAGGCAAGATGGATATAATATCCTCTTTGGCAACATTGAGTTTCGATGAAAGAAGAAGTGAATTTTTTACAGCAGAATTAATTACAGTATTAAAATTAATAGACCAAAATAAAATTGATAAAAATATTTTATATGGATCATGGGCCGGTGCTTTTGGAAATTTTCAATTCATGCCATCTACAATTTCAAAATATGCAATAGATTACAATAATAATTCAATAATAGAACTTAAAAGTGTTGAGGATTCTTTTGCTTCAGCAGCTAATTATATGGCTAGCATTGGTTGGAAAAAAAATAAACCTTGTTTTTATAAAGTTGAATTAAAAGAAAGTATTCCTAAAAAATTCTTAAATACTTCAGCTCGAACGATTAAAAATAAAAAAAAATTTAAATATTTTAAAAAATATATGGTAATGAACAATCTAGATGTTTCAGATGAAGCTATTGTTGCAATTGTAACCCCGGATAGCGATATAACGAAAAAAAATAATAAATTATCACCTGCTTATATCGTTTTTTCTAATTACGAAAAAATTCTAAATTGGAACAGGTCCTTAAGATTTGCAATCGCAGTTTGCACTTTAAAAAAAGAATTAATAAATGAGTTATAAATCATTTTTATTTGTATTTTTAATAGTACTTACTAGTTGTAAAATTGACACAACAAATAATATAAATTTTAATTATGATAAAAATAAATATGTTAATAAAGGCTTTACACTGATTTATTCCGATAAATTGATTAACGATAAAATAATAAAAAAAAAATTAGATGAGAGAAGCTTAAATATTTATCACGATTATTTAAATAAAGGTACAAAAGTTAAAATTACTAATTTATTGAATAATAAAAGTTTAGTAGCAAATGTAGAAAAAAAAAATTAAAAAAATAAATTTTTACAACTCTATAATTTCTAAAAGAATATCTGAAGAATTAGAGATTGATATTTCCCAACCGTATGTGGAGGTGCTCGAAATTAAAAATAATTCTGTTTTTGTTGCGAAAAAAACTAAAATGTTTGAAGTTGAAAAAAAAGTCGCAAATAAGGCTCCTGTTGATAACATAAGTATTAATGATTTAAATTCAAATGATTTAAAAAAAAAGAAAGTTTCAAAAAATAATATATTTACTTTTTATATTAAAATTGCGGATTTTTATTTTCTTGAAAATGCTATAAATTTAAAAACTCGTATTGCCAAAGAAACAAATATTAAAAACATTAATATATTGAAAATAGCTAAAAACAGTCATAGGTTATATATTGGTCCGATTAAAGATTTTAAAACTCTACAAAAGATCTTTTTTGATATAAGTAATTTAGGATTTGAAAATATTGAAATAATAAAAAATGACAAAATTTAAAAATTTGCTAGTGTATGTATTGGTTATATATTTTTTAACAATAACTAAGTCTATTTCTGTATTTGATATAAAAGCGCGAACCGCTATTCTTCAAGATTATTTATCTGGAGAAATACTTTTTGAGAAAGACATTACGCGATCTATCTACCCAGCATCTATGACAAAAATTATGACAAGTATTGTAGTGTTTGATTTGTTAAAATCTGGTGACATTACTTTAGATGATAAGGTTATGGTCTCTGAAAATGCTTGGAGACTTTCACAGTCAGGATATTCGTCGATGTTTATTATGGTTGGTGATGAAGTGTCAATTGAAAATCTTTTGAAAGGAATAATAATTGCATCCGGTAACGATGCTTGTATAGCTTTAGCCGAAGGTGTCGCCGGTAGTGAAGAGGAGTTCGCTATCTTAATGAATTCTAAAGCAGCTGAAATTGGAATGAAAAATACTAATTTTACAAATTCTTCTGGTATAAATGACCCAGATAATTATTCAACAGTCGAGGATATACTTGTTATGTCAAATTATTTAATAAAAAATTATCCTAATTATTATTCTTACTTTAAAGAAAAAGAATTTACATGGGATAGAACTGGAGGTGAACCAATTAAACAAGGAAATAGAAATCCTTTACTATATAAAAATTTTGGTGCTGATGGTATTAAAACAGGTTATTTAGCTGTAGAAAAATATTCTTTAGCAAGTTCTATTAAAAGAGGTAATAGAAGATTAATAGCTGTCGGTAGTGGCTTTGATACAAAAAACTCAAGATCAAAACAATCATCAAAATTGTTAACTTGGGGTCTCACAAATTTTGACACAATTCAAATTGCAAAAAAAGACAATAACTTTGTTGAATTAGATGTTTGGTTAGGAAGGAAAAATACCGTAATAGGTTATATTAATAAAGACTTATATAAAACAATACCTAAGGCTAGGAAAAAATTCTTGAAAGCAGTTGTAAGTTATGAGGGACCAATTAAGGCACCCATTATTAAAGATCAAGTAATTGGTAAATTAATAGTTACTTATAAGAAAGAATTCGTGAATGAATATAATGTTTATGCTAAAGAAGATATTAAAAGGTTAAATATATTTTCAAGAATTTTAAAATCTATTAATTATCTTATTTGGGGTGATGTATAAGAAAATTATTGTTTTTGAGGGTGTTGATGGATCTGGTAAGTCTTACCATATTAATGAAGTAGCAAAATTTCTAAAATCAAAAAAAATTAAATTTATAAAATTTCGCGAACCTGGAGGATCTAAAAATTCAGAAGTTTTGAGAAATATCATTCTAAGTAAAAATTCTTCTTTATCGAAAGAAACTGATCTTCTTTTATATTTAGCCTCTAGAAAAGAAAATTATGAAATGTTAATAAAACCAAATATAAAAAAAAAAATTATATTAATAGATAGATTTATAGCTTCAACAATGGCTTATCAGCATTTTGGATTTAAAATAAATAAAAAAAAAATAGAAACATTAAACAAATTTGTTATTGGTAACTTAAAACCAAATTTTACATTTTTACATATTCTTCCAGAAAAATATTTAAAAAAAAAAATATCTGGAAAAAAAAATAAATATGATAGTTTTAATAAAAAATTTTATAGAAATGTGCAACTAGGTTTCTTAAAAGTTTTAAAAAAAAATAAACAAAAAATGATTATCAATTCAGAATTGTCAAAAAAATATAATAAAAAAATAATCCTTAATAAAATTAAAATTTTATTAAAAATAAAATGACAGACACATTTAATCATATAAAACTTTTTTCATTTAATCGTGAGTTTAATTTTTTAAAAAAACTATACACAAATAATAAATTACCTAATAAAATTTTATTTTCAGGTTACAAAAGTTCTGGAAAATCTACTTTTGTTTATCATTTTATAAATTATATTTTTTCAATAAAAGAAGAATTCAAATACGATTCTAAAAAAATGAAAATTAATGTGAATAATAAATCCTTTAAATTAGTTTCCTCTTTAACACACCCAAATTTTTATAAAATATCGTTATCCGAAAATAAAAATTTTATAGAAATTCTACAAATCAGAGAAACATTGCATTATTTAAAGAAAACCTCGTTTTTAGATTTGCCCAAAATTGTATTAATAGATGATTGCGAATGTCTAAATAAAAGTTCATCTAATTCTTTGCTTAAAGTTTTAGAAGAGCCTCCAGAAAATACTTTTTTCTTTTTGGTTCATAATTCCCAAAAAGCAATACTAGACACTATAAAATCAAGGTGTATTCAAATTAACTTGTTCATGAATAAATTATCAAGAAAAGAATTAATAAGTTATTTAACAGATAATAAGTATGAAAATATAAATTTTGATTTTAAAAATGATTATTTAAAGCCTAAATTTTATGTAGATTATATAAATTATTGTGAACGGAACAATCTTAGCTTAGAAGACACTGACATGAAAAACCTATTTAATAACATATTTAAAAATCAAGATTATAAAAAAGATATATTTATTAAAAAATACTTTTTTTTGTTAGTTCAACTTTTTTTTTATAATAATTTAATAAATAATATAAATAAGGATAATAGTAATCACGAGCTTTTTCTTTATTTTGTTAAAAGATTCAATGATATAAAAAAATATAATCTAGACTTTGAAAGTTTTGTTATTGAGTTTAAAAATAAAGCATTTGATGAAAAATAATTATTATATTACAACACCGATCTACTATCCATCAGCTAAACCACACATGGGACACGCATACTCTAGTATAGTAGCTGATTTTTTTGCAAGATTTAAAAGAATTAATGGTTATAAAGTTTTTTTTCTTACCGGTACCGATGAGCATGGACAAAAAATTAAAAAAGCCTCAATCGATGCAAAAATGGATACTATGCAGTTTTGTAATAAGATTAGTCAAACCTTTAAAGATCTTACAGAAACATTAAATCTTTCCAATGATGATTTTATAAGAACAACAGAACCAAGACATAAAATTACGGTAGAAAAAGTTTGGAATATTTTAGAAAAAAAAGATGAAATATATTTATCAAAATATTCAGGGTGGTATTCAATTTCTGATGAAGCATTTTATACTGAATCTGAAGTAGAGACTATTAAAGATGCTAAGGTGTCAAAAATATCTGGTTCTAAAGTAGAATGGGTTGAGGAAGAATCATATTTTTTTAAATTGTCTCAATGGCAAAATAAATTGTTAGATTATTATAAGGAAAATCCTGATTTTATAAGACCGGAGAGTAGAAAAAATGAAGTTATAAGTTTTGTAACTGGTGGATTAAAAGATTTATCAGTTAGTAGAAAGTCACTTAAATGGGGCATAAAAGTACCTACAAATAATAATCATGTTATTTACGTTTGGTTAGATGCATTGGTTAATTATTTAAGTGCTTTAAATTTCGAGGATGAAAATAATCTTTCCTATAAAAAATTTTGGCCAGCATCTTTACATTTAATTGGTAAAGATATTCTTAGATTTCATGCTGTATATTGGCCAGCCTTTTTATTAGCTGCTAATTTACCTTTACCAAAACATATTTATGGTCATGGCTGGATTTTATCAAATGATGAAAAAATGTCTAAATCAAAAGGTAATATTTTGGATCCAATAGAAATAATAGAAGATTATGGTTTAGACCCACTACGTTTTTACCTTTTAAAGGAAGTATCATTTGGTAACGATGGAAGTATATCTAAAGAAAAGTTAGAAAGTTGTATAAATAGTGATTTAGCTAACAATTTTGGAAATTTTTGTCAGAGAGTAGTTTCTTTTACAGAAAAAAATTTAAGTTTAAATATTCCAGATGCACCCAAATTTTTGTATGAAGATAATATAATATTAGATAGTTTCGATAAAAACTTTGACGATGTAATTAAGTCTATAGACCAACAAAATATAAATTTTTATATGAATTTTTTGATGGACTCCATGTTTTCTGCAAATAAATACTTTAATGATCAAGCACCGTGGGCTAAAAAAAATGACAAAGAAAGAATGAGCACTATCATTTTCGCTAGCTTGGAATTAATAAGAAAAATTTCAATAATTATTTATCCAATAATGCCAGAATCGTCCCTTAAAGTTTTGGACATATTTGATATAAAAGAGGCTGATATTGATTTTAATTCAATTAAAGATAATAATTATTTACTAAAAAAAAAGAAAATTAAGAAAATTAGTATATTATTTAAAAAGATTAGTAATGATTGATTCTCACTGTCACTTAGATAGAAAACCATTAATAAATAACTTAGATTCTGTTATTAAAAAATCCAAACAAATAGGTTTAAAAAAAATTTTAACAATTTGTACATCACACAATAATTTTGTGAAAGTATTAAAAATTATTAAAAAGGACAAAATAATTTATGGTACTTTTGGAATTCATCCCCATGAGGTGACTGCAAATAAAACTACTACAAATGAAATAATATATAATGTAAACAAAGATCAAAAAATTATAGGAGTAGGCGAAACTGGATTAGATTTTTACTATGATAATAGTGCTTATAATGAACAAATAGAGAGTTTTGAAAAACATATTTTAGCATCTATTAATTTAAATATACCAGTTATAGTGCATTCCAGACAAGCTGAAAAAGAAACTTTTAAATTACTGAGCAAGTATAAAAAAGAAAAACCAAAAATACTTATGCATTGTTTTACTGGCTCATATGAATTTGCTAAACAATTAATGGATTTAGATGCATATTTTTCCGCTAGCGGCATTATTACTTTTAAAAAAAGCAAAGAATTAAACGAAACTTTTCAAAAAATTCCTGAAAATAGATTATTAATTGAAACTGATAGCCCTTTCCTAGCACCTGTTCCTAAACGTGGTAAAGAGAATGAGCCTAGTTTTATAAAATATACCTTAGAACATTTATCTAAAATAAGAGGAAAAGATTTTGAAGATTTGAGTAAAATTACATCTTCAAACTTTGAAAATTTATTTAGTAGTAAAAAATGTCTTTAAAATTTGTTATTTTAGGATGTGGAAGTTCTTTAGGTGCACCAAGGATAGATGGAAGTTTTGGTGATTGTGATCCTAAAAATATTAAAAATTATCGAACAAGATGTTGTGCTTTAATAAAATCTAAAAATAAAAATGTATTAATTGACACTTCTCCAGATCTAAAAAAACAATTATTTAAGAATAAAATTAAAAACGTAGATAAAGTTTTTTATACCCATTTTCACGCTGATCAAACTCATGGTATAAATGAGTTGCGTTTTTTTTATTTAAAAAATAGGAAACAAATTGATATATACACAGATACAGTTACTAAAAATTATTTAAAAAAATCCTTTAGTTATTGTTTTAAAAAAACAAAAAATTATCCACCAATTTTAAATATTAATAATCTCAAAAAAAAACATTCTTACAAAGATAATAAAGAAAATATTAATTTAAAATGTATAAATGTTGAGCATGGGAATATAAAAAGTATTTGTTACATAATTAATAAGAAGTTAGCATACGCAAGTGATATAAGTAAAATTTACAATAAAGATTTAAAATTTTTTAAAAATTTAAAATATTTGGTAATTGATTGTTTGCAGTATCATCCACATCCATCTCATTTTTGTTTACAAGACGTTTTAGATCTTGTTAATAAAGTAAACCCTAAACAAACAATTTTAACAAATATGACAGTAAGAATTGATTATGATAAAATTAAAAAAAAACTTCCTAAAAATATAATACCAGGTTTTGATGGTTTAACTTTGAATTTCTAGTAATTTCTCAATTTTATTAATTATTTTATTAGATCCTGGATTTGTAAATGATGAATATGTTTCTTCAACTTTCCCATCACCATTAATCAATATTTTATGAAAATTCCATTTCGGAACAGCTGATTTACCAAAATTTTTTTTTGCCCATTTAAAAATGTCATGTGCATCTTCACCTTTTACATCATAAATAGATGTTATTGGAAAAGTAATATTAAAATTAACATCGCAAAATTCTTTTACCTCTTTCTCGTTTTTTTTTTCTTGATTAAAGGAATTTGAAGGTACTGCTATTACAATTAAACCATCTTTCTTATATTTATCCCAAATTAATTGCATATCATTGTATTGTTTTGTAAATCCACAATAACTTGCTGTATTAACAATTAATATTGCTTTTTTATTTTTATATTTTTTAAGTTCAATTAATTCGCCATTAACAGAATTTATTGAATAATCAAAAAAAATTTTTTCATAATTGGCATTTATTTTTGAAGTAAAGAAAGTCATTATAATAATTAAAATTATGTTAAATTTTATACATTTTTTTAAGATCATTTTTTTGGAGAAAATAATATAAGAAAATATCCAAATAAGGTTGATAATAATGACCCACCTAAAACACCAATTTTAACTCCGTCCATGTAACTTAAATTTTCTGCGAATGCTAAATTTCCTACAAATAAACTCATAGTAAAACCAATTCCGGTTAAAACCCCAACACCATAAAAACTCATCCAATTTGAATTTGATGGCATTTCTGCAATTTTCAATTTTATAGATATATATGAAAACAGAAATACACCTATTTGTTTACCAAAAAATAGTCCAAGTAAAATTCCTAATGGAACTTTGGATGCGAAGGAGGAAAGAGACAAACCTTCCAAAGATACCCCAGCGTTTGCAAATGCAAATAACGGCATTATTCCAAAAGCAACATATGGACTTATTGCATGTTCAATTTTAATCAGCATTGAATATTCTTTATTTCTTTTTCTGTGAGGTATTGTTGTTGCTAATAATACTCCTGCAATTGTTGCATGTATACCAGACTGATGTGTAAATTCCCACATAAGTAACCCAATTAATAAATATGGAATAAATTTCTTAATATTAAATTTATTAAAGACTAATAGTAAAATAAATGAAACGATAATTAGCCCAAGATAAACAATATTTAAATCTGTTGTATAAAAAAAAGCGATTATAAGTATTGCGCCCAAATCATCAATTATTGCTAAAGCTGTTAAAAAAACCTTTAAAGATATTGGAACTCTTGAGCCTAATAACGATAAAACTCCAAGTGAAAAAGCTATATCTGTAGCTGATGGTATAGCCCATCCTCTTAAAGTCTCTGTGTCTCCATAATTTATAAAAATATATACAAGAGCAGGGACTAACATTCCGCCAACTGCACCTATAATTGGTAACATAGCCTGTTTTAAGTTGGATAATTCCCCTTCAATAAATTCTCTTTTAATTTCAAGTGTAACAAAAAAAAAAAAATATTGCCATCAATGCATCGTTAATCCAATGCAATACTGACAATTTAATACCAAAATTATTTATTCCAAAAAATAAGTATTGTTCCAATGTATTAAAATAAATATTAGATAAATATGAGTTACTAATTATCAAAGCTAAAATAGCGCTTATTAACAAAACTAAACCACTAGCAGCTTCTAATTTAAAAAACCATTTAAATGGTGACGACAAATATTTTAACATATTATTTAACCAAATCAGTTAAAAATAATTTTATATCAATTAATGATTGATATAGATTATTTAAATAAAAATCTATATTAGGAATTACCAGGGCTACACTACTTTTAAAAGTATCTATAAGTAATACTAATGCACATAAAGAGATGACAAATATTAGTATATTTTTAAATACTTTTTTAAAAATTACATTTAAATTTTTTTGTTTTAAATTGATTTTTTTAAAATCTTCATTATCAATACTTTTATCTATTTCAATTATTGTTTTTTTTTTCCTCTGCACGCTCAATGTGTTTATTCTGTAAGATTTTGTTTTCTACAGGTGGATTTTCTTTTATGAAAACCTCTTCTATTTTAAAAAACCATTTTCGGTCACAAGAACCACATTTTAGTTGACGACCTTTTTTGGGAATTAAATTTACATCGACATTAAATTTTTTCTCACCACAAGGACAATCAATTATCATACTTTCCTATATATCAGATTTTTAATAAAATTCTTTATTTTTGCTCGCTTTATCCTTTGAAAAATGAGTTATCTACTGTAATAGTATTAAAATTCGGGGCGTAGCGCAGCCTGGTAGCGCATCTGGTTTGGGACCAGAGGGTCGTAGGTTCAAATCCTACCGCCCCGACCATTTTATGAAAAAAAAAG
>MDTG01238548.1_pt1 | contig 31250 bp, 35 predicted proteins | sample 811421 | NCBI WGS metagenome assembly MDTG01 (sample SAMN05326645, study PRJNA326480) | marine metagenome | isolation source: seawater | place: Pacific Ocean: South East | collected 2011
ATAAATAGTTTCGCTTTCTTAGATGCCTCTGCATCTAGTTCTAAAGCAGTCCTTGCAGCATTCCTTCCAACCTTGTCCACAGAACTAGCATCAAGCATTAGATCAGGATCAACTTGAAATGCTAATTGAAGAAACATTATTCTTCAAATTTTGCAAGTTCAGACTTAATAACTCCAATACCACCAACAACTGCAAAGAATCCAAGGACAAGAACCAGCCAAATAATCCCAATTGCGTTACCTAACAAATTCTTAATGCAACTTTCTCTTTTCTTGCTGATCTAGTGAAAGCAGACACAAAAACTAGAGACGGCGCATTAACAAAATGATCCGTGGAGCCTGAAAGGGCTCTTTTTTAATATTTAAACTCGTAAATTTTGCCTAATAGCTTTTTTAATTAACCTAATTGATATGGATAAAAGACTCTTTTTTGCTGCAACGCAAAGAAATAAAAATTGCATAGGAAAAATTCTTGAAGAGAATCTTCCTAAGAGTGGTTTCATTCTTGAAATAGGTAGTGGGAGCGGAGAACACGCCGTAACATTTCAAAAAAGATTTCCAAAAATAAAATGGCAAGCTAGTGATCCTAATGATTCTCATAGGCAAAGTATTAAAGCTTGGATTGATTATTATAAATTATCAAAAAAAATGTTTGATCCAATTAGTTTAAGTATTCAAAAAACTCCTTGGTTATTAAATTTAGAATTGAAATCAAAACTAAAAGGGATAGTATGCATAAACTTAATTCACGTTATGCCTTTAAATAACATTAATTATTTATTTAAAGAATCTGCAAAATTATTAAAAACAAATCAGTTTCTTTTAATATATGGTCCATTCAAAAGAATTAATAAGCCAACAATTCAAAGTAATATTGATTTCGATTTAAAGCTTAAGAAAAGTAATCAAGACTGGGGAATTCGAAATCTTGAATTTGTTAATAAGATAGCAAAAGAAAATAACTTTTTAAATTACAAAATTCACGAAATGCCAGCAAATAATCTTTGTATAATATATAAACAATTATAAAAATATTTTAGTATAATAATTTATATATTTTAGAGAACTTTTATCTTATTAATATTTAGGTCTTATTTTAGCAAAATATTTAGTAACCTATAAAAATAATAAATTTCTAAAATGGCAAATCAATCAGTAATCGTTAGGCAAAATGATTTTGAAGGATGGTTTGCTTTAAATGACTCAATAATGGGAGGATCAAGCAGCGCTGTGTGTAAAACGTCTTCTAAAGGACTAACCCTTGAAGGTGTTGTGGTTGAAGAAAAAGGCGGATTTGTAAGTTGCAAATCTCCTATATTTTCACCAACCATCGATCTAAGTGACTTTATAGGATTCGAATTGAAAATTATTGGTCAAGGAAGAACCTTAAAGTTTGGTGTTTCTTGCAAATCTAACCTGTTAAACCCCGCTGAACTGTTATTAGATAGATCTCCAGGTGGTCTTCGCTGGGTTTATGAAATTAAAACGAAAAGATTTGGGACTACAATTGCCAAAATTCCTTTTAATAATTTAGAGCCTACTGTTCTAGCTAAGAAGGTTAAACTTCCAGTTAATTTTAGAAAAAATGAAATCAAACAATTCCAACTTTTACACTCAAAATTCGGCAGACCTGGAGAACTCAACAACGGATTTAGAACTGGTAAAATTAATATTTTAATTGAATCAATAAGCGCTTACAAGTAATTCTTAAAGAAATACAAGACGACAGAAACAAACCTTAGAGGTGACATATGATGTATTCAGAAGTATTATTTGAGTTAATTGATAGTTTTTAAAGGCATAATTATTGATTACTCAATTACGTCAGCTTTAGTTGCATTCATCCATTATGCGAGCATAATGCTATGTTTTGGTTCATTAGTTTTTGAAAGATGTAATATTATTGTTGATTTGAAAAAATCAACAATAATATCTCTTATTATCTCAGACTCAATTTACGGCATTGCTGGTATTGGTGTTTTAGCAAGTGGGATATTAAGAGTAATTAAGTACGGACAAGGATCTGAATTTTATACAAGTAATCCTATATTTTGGATTAAGATATGTATATTTATTTGTGTAGGTATATTATCACTATACACAACATTTACTTATATTAAATGGGTAATAAATATTACGAAAGGTGGTCAAATTAATATTAGCGATAATTTAATTAAAAGATTAAAAATTATTTTAAATTTTGAATTAATTGGTCTTCTATCTATACCTTTATTCGCTTCACTAATGGCAAGAGGAATAAATTTTTCATAAACATTATATTGATAATTGCGATTTATTTTTATTATTAAATAATAGATATAAAGCACCACCTGCTACAGAAGATGAGACAACAATTCCACCTATAAGTATTAAAGCAAATATTCCTCCAATAAATCCACCTTTTAAACGCAAAAGATTAGACTTTGCAAGCAACATTAAAACAATAATTAAAGATGATTTCAAAGAAGCAATTTGAATGGAAAAAAAAGGGAAAAGTGGATTTAAAAAAAACATAGTATTTTTGATGAATATGAACAGAATAATATTAAAATATAAAAAATGAGGAAATAAATGGGGTTGATATTCTTCAATCCAAAATTTTTCGCGAATAAACGTAAAATGGAAGAAATTAATATTAAACGAATTTAGTCAAAAATGATTCAGAAAAATGTTCTTTTTATTATTTCAATAATCATAAATATCTGATTTAATGATCATTGATTTTATATTAATTTAATGAATATAAACCCATCACTTTTATTTAATTCTACTCTCGCATTTTTAGTAGCAGGAATCATACTACTTATTAAAGGTAATTTAGTTATTGGAATAACAGCCATATTGATATCTATTTTAACTGGCATTACTTGGTTTATGTCTGGTCTCTTTGAGAAGTTTGAATCTACACCACCTGAAATTGAAGGAGATGACGATAAAGATGAGGAAGGGAAGGGAGTATTAAAGCCATTTTAAAAATATTAACTTTAATTCTAATTCTGTTCGATTTCGGATAATCTCTTTTCTCTCATAAACATAAAAGCACCAAATGAGAAGGCAAGAGAGATTAAAAAAGTGAGTGGAAAGTAAAGACCCCAAAGTTTTAACTTTAATCTTCTACCTTCAGAAAAATAAAATAAAAATATACCAATTAAGAGTATTGCTGTGTCAGCAGAGACAAAACCAGCGGTTGGATTTGCCCATGCTCCAGCAAAAAAAGTTTTTCCAATCTCAGAAATTGAACTATCAACTAGACCAACACGAATATTTTGAATGAATTGTGCAATAAAATAAAACGGCCAAATCAATCCAGCTATACTCACAGTTGCATAAAGGTATTGGCGAGAATTCAACAAAATCAATCCTTAAAAAACTGTTATAGCTATTTAAATCATGAAATGTTGTAAAAAATATGACAAATAATAAAAAATTAACTAAAAAAGCTACCTAAATAAAAAATTTAATGTTTATGTTCCAAAACTCATACATTTCAAACATTAAAACCAAATATGAAGAAAATTAGGAGTAATTACAGACCAAGTTTTATTCATTAATAAGTTTTAATAGAAGCTTGTATTTTATGAAAGATAGAAAAAGACTAGAAAGTTTAATAGAAGAAAATTTATTTCACATTTTAGAAAGATCAAAGACTCTTGCTTACGATGAGGAGAAGTCAATTAAAGAAGAATACAAAGAATGGCTTCAAGGTGTTATTAGTAAAGAAGATATATGGGTGATAAATTCTATAAGACCGAAAAAAGAATATTAAATTTAGTATATTTCAGAACTTTTTAAAAAGTAATAATTTGAGAAAACTTGCTAACTATAAGAGTAGAGACTATAAACATGGCTATGCGACCATGAATAATCTCAGATCTGCTCATACGGGCAAAGACTGACATGAAAACTTTGCAACTAATATATTAATAGCTAATATTTAGACCAATTGCGAATTTAAAAGATAAATTTAAGTATTTATAACTGCTAATAAAGACCTATAAAGAAATTAAAGTCATAGCAAAAATCCTTAGTAAAATTTGTTACTTTATTTAAAACCTTGCTAGTAAGATACAATATGTATTAATAATAAATACTTTAAAAGGTTTTTAGAATATATTAAAATTGCTATTAAAATAAATTAATAATTTACATAAATCTATTGTTATTCTTATTTTTATCATTAATATATTCAAATAACAAGTTACCATTTAAATGCGTTATAAGAAGCGAAGTATATAAAGAAATATTAATAGAACTTAATGAGCGTTCATACAATAGTTTAAACGGAAAACTTGTAGAAAAAAATAATATAATAGGTCTATTTAATACTGGGAAATCTGATAACTCAAACAACCCATGGTGGAGTATTCAAGTCAATAATAAAAAAGGTTATGGCAGAATAAAACTTTTTAAAGATAATGAAATTTGGAACCCTTACAAGACGCAACCAATTCCTAGTGAAACAAATAGATTAATATTTATAAACCTTGAAGCATTTTTAAAGAACTTAGAAAAAAATAAAAGTGAAGATATTTATATAAGTTCGGATCTTCTTACAGCTGCTTCAGATTTTTGGAAAATAAATGATAAATGTTTAGGTGGAAGAATTAAAAAAATTTAAGTCAAAACTTTTAAAGAAAAAATAGTATTGAAAATAAAAAAAAACACCCTTAAAACTGGCCTGTTCATCTCATAGAACATCAAAGAAGTGAGTATTTTCAGCTAATGATCAGAAATAGTAAAACACTTGAGCTCCTTTTGCGCCTTCACAGAGCTCTTCCAAGAAGAAGAAGGCGAGCCTTAATCACGATATTACCAATTGCTGCAGTTACTGGTCTTGCTGACTTGTTAGTTGTTGGACTTGTATCAAGACTATTTACGATCGTTGTTGGTCAACCTAATAAACCTGCAATACCGTTTAAGGAATTAGTTCCTGATGATCCTGTATCGAAAGTTATTTGGATAGTTATTTTATATATAGGAATGAATTGGCTTGCATCATTTTTAAGACTTTTTTTAAGAGGTTGCCAAGAAAAATTAAAAGCGAATGTTTGGTTAGATTTATCAGAATTAGCTCAAAAGAAAATGATGGAACAAAAATACGAATTTTTTTTAAATCAAAAAACTGCTGATCTATCAGCAAAAATACTTTTGAATATAGAAAGAGCTTCTGAAAAAGTTATATTACCAATACTTCAAATCTCAAGCGGTTTTTTCATTGTTTCTTTTATTTGTGTAGCGATGCTTCTAACTGGACGGCCTGCTGCACTTTACTTGATACTAAGTCTATTAATTTGTTATGCATTTATATCATTACTAGTAACTCCATACATAAGATTTGCGAATAGAGAACGTATATTGCTAGAAACAGAAACAAATGATGTGTTAACAGAATCAATAAAAACAATTACAGATGTTCATCTTACAAATTCAGAAATATATTTTGAAAAAAAGTATAAAAAGGCTGGAGAGAATGCATTACCATTTTTATGGAAAGCAGAGACACTGCCTGAATTTCCAAGAGCTTTAATTGAACCTTTTGGAATTACTTTAATATTTTCAGTAGGCTTGTTCCCTTTGATAAGTAATAAGCAACCATCTAATTTAGTAGAAATTGTCCCTTTTGTGGCCACCATTGCAGTTGCATCATTAAAGCTGACACCCCCTTTACAGGACCTTTTCAAAGGATTGACTTCACTAAGAGCTGGGTTGCCAGATCTTGAAGAGACTTTAAATCTAGTCGAATTACCAGTAACCAGAGAATTTATAGATCTCGTAGAAGATCATTCAGCAAGTGCTCTTAAACCAAGAAAAAATATTTCTCTTGAAAATATCTACTATAAATATCCTGATACAGAAAATTATGTTTTAAATCAAATTAATATGAGCATACCTATAGGCTCAAGGATAGCTTTTGTTGGAAAAACAGGCAGTGGAAAAACAACAACTGCTAATCAATTACTTTGCTTGCTCAGACCTAATAAAGGTTGTTTAAAAATTGATGGCATTGAAGTAAGTAATACAGAAATACAATCTTGGCAAAAATATTGCTCTTATGTCCCACAATCAATAAATCTCCTAAGCAGTACAATTCTTCAAAATGTAGCTTTTGGAATTGAAGAAAAAAATATAAATATTGAAAGGGTTTGGGATTCCTTAAAAGCTGCACAAATTGATGAATTAATATCAGATCTACCAATGAATTTGTATACTTATGTTGGTGATAATGGGATCAGATTATCAGGAGGTCAGAGACAGCGTATTGCCCTTGCACGAGCTTTCTATAAAAATAGCAATTTTTTAGTATTAGATGAGGCAACGAGTTCTTTAGATACAAAAACAGAAGCTGATGTAATGAATGCAATTGAATTAATCGGGAGAAGATGCACAATGGTAATCATTGCTCATAGGATTTCTACAATTCGAAAATGTGATTGTATATATGAGTTTGAAAAAGGAAAGATAAAGGCTTTTGGGACTTATGAAGAATTAATAGTAAAGTCTGAGAGCTTTAAGGAAATGATTAATACATCAAATACAGATCTAAAAGAATAAGAAACTATTATTCGTTGTTATTACTCACAATTTGAACAACAAGCCTATTTAGTCTACTTAATTCAATATTTAAAGTCTTTAATGTCATTACAGCTGAATTCTCGAAAGAAGCATCAGCAAGAGTTTGATTATCAATTGGGAGGCAAATACCAGCCGTAGCAGATGTAATAATCAAATAAGTTGGTAAAAAGGCATTTACAAGCTTTTTATATTGCATTTTCAAAGCTCCTAAATTTTAATATCCTAAGTAAATTCATTATTTCGCAATAGCTGGTAAAAACAAGGTCAATCAGTTGATTTTTCAAAATCGTATGTATAAAACCAAAACTTGAATCTTAAAAAACAAGAAATAAATTATATATTCAAGTATTGAGATAAAATGTAATTATTAAAATAAAAAAATTAATAGAAATTAAAATAATTGATAATTTTTAGATAGATAAGTAATATATAAAAAGATATTTTTTTAAGATGATACAGCAAAAAATCAAACTATTAATTCTCTATTCTACAGTCGATGGTCATACAAAAAATATATGCGAATATATTAAAAATAAATTAAATAAAGACAAGGAAATTATAACAATGGCATTAGAAGATATAAATAATTTAAAATTAGATGATTTTGAAGAAATAATTATTGGAGCGAGTGTAAGGTATGGCTATCATAGAAAAAACGTATACGAATTTATAAATACTTATAGAAAAGAGCTTGAAAAACTTAAAACAAGTTTTTTTTCAGTGAATTTGACAGCGAGAAAAGATAATAAAAATACACCTGAAACAAACCCATATATTAAAAAATTTCTAATAAAGTCTAAGTGGGAACCAAACTATAAAGGAGTATTTGCAGGAAGATTAGATTATCCAAGTTATGATTGTATAAATAAATTAGCAATACTGTTTATAATGGCGATCACAAATGGTCCAAAAGATATCAATAAAGTATATGAACTTACTGACTGGGAAAAAGTTGATGAGTTTGTAAAACAAATAAAATAAGAACTTGTTCAATAATAATATCTTGGTTATATTTAACTTAATTAATAAGAAAAATTTAAATATTACAATTATCACTTTTCAAAAAGTAGCTTGAAATTAACTTTAATTAAAAATAAAAATTATTCTATTATTTCTTTAATTTCATAATAAGGACGATCTTCATAATCAGCATCTGAGCAACAAATATCTCCATATATTTCTTCTAAACGATCATAAGCATTATCAAAACTAATAAAGACTTCTTCTGTATTCTGATCTATTTCTCCATCTTCTCGAAAAAGCTTAAATACCATAAATTTAAAAATTGAATGCATCACTCATGCATAAATATAAAAAAAGCCTGCTTAAAGCAGACTTTTTTTTAATTAAATTCTTACAAGTGTTACCTTGTTTCCACTGCAAGAACTTAATCTCCTCACTTATCCATCATACACAAAAATTCAAACTTAATAAGATGAGGTTACAGGATTTAAAATTGTCACACTCAACTCATAAAAATATATTTGAAAAATACAAATAATTTTTTGACAAAATAAAACAACTAAATGCAAATTAAGTAATTACTTGCAAACTAATTAAAAATATTTGCAAATTGATGAAAATCAACCTGCCGCAAATACTCTCTCTAAAATGCTAAAGAAAGTTTTCAAACGTTTTCAAAAAAAAAAATTATTATTAAATTAATAAGTAAGCACATAATAAAAATTTTAAACAGATGATAGATCTAAAAAGAAACAATAAAAAAGAACTTGTTAGAGCCACAGGAATAAGAACCAAATCATCCTCTATTTACAGACCTAACCAAAAAGATGATTTTAAAATTAGTCGAGGTAAATTTAATAATTTCTTAATATGCAAACGATGTTTTTATCTTGATAGAGTTAAAGGATTTGATCCACCTGGGACACCAGGGTGGAGTCTGAATGAAACAACTGATATCTTGTTAAAAAGAGAGTTTGATCAATGTAGAGAAGCCCAAATACCTCATAGAGTTTTTATTAATAATGGCCTTGGGGCGGTAGTGCCATATGATCATCCCGAAATAGACGATTGGAGAAATTCTTTAACAAAGGGATTACAACTCCGTTATAAAAAAACAAATATTATTCTCTCAGGAGGCGTAGACGATATTTGGCAAGATCTAAAAACTAAAGAATTAATTGTCGTTGACTATAAATCTCAAGCAAAAAGAGGATTAGTAAATAAAAAAGAATACTTAGAAGATCCTTACCATGAAAGCTACAAAATCCAAATGGACTTTTACGCTTATCTGCTTAAAGGTATGGGACATAAAATTAAAAATTTATCATATTTTCTAGTTTGTAATGCAAAAAGAGATGATGATGGATTTCATAAATCTATGAATTTTGATGAATATCTAATACCTTACGAGTGGAATGCAGAATGGATAGATGAAAAAATAGAAGAGATGATTTACATCATGAATGAAGAAAGAATTCCACCACAAAATGAATCTTGCAAAAATTGCGCCTACTCTGAACAATATTCCAAATTATTTCAAGATAGGGAGCCAATTGAAGACGAGGCAATTCAAAAAAGTTTATTTTAAGTAAAAATCATTAATCTACAAACTGCTTATAAAGCCATTTAAAAAAGCTACCAAGTAAAGGAACTGAACCAAAAGTTCCTGAACAAAAATCAAAATAATCACGATGCTCTTTAATCAAACCTTCTTGATTAATTATCAATTTAGTTGCTCCAGGATATATAAACTCAATTCCTTTTATTTTTAAACCCAAAGTCCACTCAACAAATGCTACATCCTTATTAATTGCAATTGCATGAGGTTCCAAAAAAAGGTCATCACATCTTTTAATTAATCCATCTTGAGCTTGAATATAAGCCTCAATACCTAATTTTTCTTGAGTAGGATCTATGAATTTCACATCTTTACTATAAAACTTCTCCCACTCTTCTTTAGTAGGAGGATCTGTGCCATATGACTTAGTAAAAAACTTTTTCAAAGTAATTTCATCTAACATAGAACTAAAATAATCAAAGATAGAATTATACTAAGAAAGAAAAACTAAATTTTGAATAAAATTAGCAAATAATATAAGAAATTTAAAAAGAAATTAAATACTTAATTTAAGAGAATGAGTCCTTAGTAAATTTATTTTGAAATTGATCAATATGAAAACTTGTATGCTTACCAGCTTTACGCGAATACATTAAATCTAAAGATATTGCTAATGCAAAAAACCAATTAGAGCCCTCTTCAATTTCAAGCTCTCGACAGACCCAACTCGGGGCAATGACAATCTTATTAAAAGATCTATTATTATCAAAATTAACATGATTATTATGCTGCTTTTTTAAAAAATTAATTTTAGACTGCGACAAATTTCGAGTTGGATAGCAATAAATCCATTCTTCAATAAGATTTTCTATAGTCCAATCATTTTCCATTAAATTAATCTACACTATTTAAATAATAAAAATTAGATAAACTTAATAATTCAATTATTAAAAATATTTAATCAATAGTAACTTTCATCATTCAAAGCTACTGAAAAAATAATTTTTTAGTTACCAAAACACTCTTACTGTATAAATAAACTATAAAATGTAAAATTTGTACAAAAATTCTATAAAAACTTACTAAAATTATTATGTCATATTCTTTTAATGTCAAAATTAAAAAATACAGATGGTCAAGAACCAAAACTTATAAATATTATGCCATCAATAAGTAACTATGAAAAAATTATTGATAATTATCAAAAAGGAATAAGTAGTGGAGATTTTTATGAAGAGCCTATTGTAAGTGAAATAGAACAATTTTTTTATCCTGATTGGTAAAGAAGTAAAAGATAAGTAAGTATAAAATAAACAATAACAATATTAATTATGATATTGCAAATTATCTATCAAAAATAATTTAATTCTATGTACATTGCTACTAGAGTTTATTGACTATCCCTACACTTCGAAGTATCTTCTTTTACCTAATATATAAAAAGACTAGAAAGCAATGAAATCAATGTCATGATAAGTTTATGACACTAGAAGTCACTGATTTAATCAAAGATTTTATAGCAACAAGTTCTCTATCGAAAGTTGAGCTTGATTTTTTAGAAGGTGAACTTTGGGACACATTCCAGAACATTAATGAGATCACATCCTTAACTATAGCTCCGGCAGATATATGCAAAGGTTTAAACTTAAACATCGGATCCTCATGGCATATGTGCTGCGCTACAGTACTTGACAAAACAAGGCCAATCAAAACTCCAAGAGCTATAGTTCTTAATAAATTAATAAGAGAATATTCTATAAATAAAAAATAATTTTATCTTCTTATTTGATAAGTAATACTTTAAATAATAAATATGACTTTAAACTTATAAAATTTTTTTTTGATAGGAATACATTATATAATTTTACTACTAAAAAGGAATATTTAAATGCCTAGAAAAAGGGACAAAATTTGGACAGCAATCATTGCAACCAAGCAATGGTTTGTCAAACTTTTCACTAGCGAAGCAGAAGCATTAGTTGATGACTTTGAAAATAATCTACCACCAAAGATTGGCACTCAATCTTATTCAGGTGATACTCATGACAAAGGTAACTAAATTCTCTGATTAAGACTTAATTTTATATTCCCTATTAAAAGGAAATTCTTTATGAGAAATAAGAATTTCAAAAGCAAACTTAATTCTGAACAACGCTTCTCAAGGAATCTACTAATTGGATTTTTCACAACGTTATTCATTGTCTTTGTCATTGCAATAATTGCTCTTTTCCAAACATTGATTAATTACCCAAGTCCATCAGAACTCTCCAGCGTCACGATTAAAAACTGCTACGACGGTGATACCTGTACAACAACACAAGGAGAAAAGATCAGACTTGCTTGTATTGATATGGCTGAATTAAGAGGTAAGAAAGCAGATCCAATACCTGCCAAAGCAGCAAGAGATTATCTCAATCATCTAGTTGCTGGATCAACAGTCACAATCAGGCGAATTACTGAAGATCGATATGGAAGAACAGTCGCTGAATTATCCAAAGGTCCTATGAATATTCAAGAACACCTAGTTGAAAAAGGTTTTGCGAGAATCTATGAAAGGTATTCAAGTCAATGTGAGTGGAGTAAGAAAGAAGTATGAAACTCCGTAATATTGCGATTATCACAGTAATATCACAATCCTCAAATGTGTAATACAAATACCGCCTTTATTCTAGTTATAACAATGCTTTTGAGTTATCGCAGTTTTCAGGTCGTATAATCTGCGTTAATTCTAATATATTCAGTTGATAGATCACATCCCCAAGATTGCCCAAAACCCTGGCCTGTCCCAACAGAAATAAATATTGAAACTTTATCGTCTTTCATATACTCACCTTTCAATCTATTTCTCAAATATTCGACAACTATATCTTTATCAAAATTTAAAACTTCACCGTTCTCAAGAATTTGATTTTCGCCTATCCACAATGAAAGTTGATCTAAATCAATTTTGACATTTGACCTTCCAAGAGCAGCAATTATTCTCCCCCAATTTGGATCGCAGCCATTTATTGCCGTTTTAACCAAGGATGAGCTACTAATTATTCTGGCAACGTTTATTGCATCTTCGTTTGATTTGGTTCCTCTGACAGTTACTTCTAGTAAACAATTTGCTCCTTCACCATCTCTAGCAATTGACTTGGCAAGATATTGTGCAGTTAAGAGCAAACCATTTTCAAGAATATCAAAATATTTTTCACTAATTGGTTTGCCAGAATTTATAGCTAAAAAAGTATCGTTTGTGCTTGTGTCCCCATCTACAGAGATCGCATTAAAAGATGATTTAACTACTCTTTTAATCATTGGATCCCATATCTCATGCGGCACAAATGCATCACACGTCAAATAACTAAGCATAGTTGCCATATTAGGATGTATCATTCCAGATCCTTTCGCCATACCGCCAATACAAATTCTATATCCATCAATATATGTCTCATATGCAATTTGTTTTTGTACAAGATCTGTTGTTAAGATAGCTTCTGCAGCATTACTTCCTCCAAAGTCATTAAGCTCATTTACTAAATAATTTAGAGAATTAAGTAAGTTATTAATTTTTATTCGCTCACCTATCACTCCAGTAGAGGACATTAATACCTCAGATACATTTAAATTCAACAACTTTGCTAACTTAGATGTAGCCAATAAGCAATCATTTAAACCTTTACTGCCTGTAAAGGCATTTGCTTGTCCAGAATTAATCAATATAGCTCTAATCTTTCCAGAATTATTCCTCAATCTATCGAGACAAATATCTATACAAGAAGCTCTTGTTGAAGATTGTGTAAATGTACCTGAGCAAATAGATCCCTTAGGTGCGAGAATTAGACCTAGATCCATCTTCTTTGAATTTTTCAAGCCTGCAGAAATTCCAGAAGCTTTAAAACCATTTGGGGCTGTGATCCCTCCATCTATTGCAGACCAGTTTTTTGATGAGGTATTGATCAAATTCATATTTTGATTACACCTTTATATAAAATCATCATGAACCAAGACTATCAAAATATAAGTAAATTTATAAATAATAAACAAAGAATAATTGGTATTACAGGTGGAATTGCATCAGGGAAAACTACAATCGCAAAATACATATCAAATAATACAAAAATCCCCATAATTGATTCAGATAAAATTGGGAAAGAAGAATTAGCAATTAACTCAGATGGATACTTCAAAATAATTGATCATTTCGGAGATAATATTATTAAAAACCCTTTATACAGTAGGGAGATAGATCGTAAAAAATTAGCATCTATAATCTTTTCAGATCAAAGAGAAAAAGAGTGGCTTGAAAGTATTCTTCATCCAATAATTTATTTTAGAATTGCTAATGAAATTAAAAAATATAAGAATGAAGGAATTATAATATTATTAGTACCATTATTATTTGAATCAAATTTCACTAAATTATGCAATGAAACATGGTTAATAAAATGTTCAAAAGAAGAACAATTAAAAAGACTTATAAAAAGAGATCAAATTAGTGAATCCGAAGCTATTAATAAAATAAATTCTCAGTGGCCTTTAGAGAAAAAGATACTCAAGGCCGATATTATAATTGAAAATAATAAAGATAGAGATAAGAATAAATGGGAAAATAGATTAAAACAATTACTTTTGATTTAACTTTTTATCAAATAATTGATTTGCAATTTTTGGATCTGCTTTTCCTTGGGTTTGCTTCATTAGTTGGCCAATGAAGAATCCTTTTAATTTTGTTTTCCCACTGCGATATTTACTTACCTCGTCAGGGAACTGATTTAAAATCTCATCAATCTTTAACGAAATCAAATTAATATCATCAATTAAACCTAACCCTTTCTCGTTTACCAGTTTATTTGCAGAGCCACCATTTTCTAATAATTCAGGCAAAATCTCTTTGGCTATTTTTCCGCTAATTTTATTATTAACTATCATTTTAATCATTTCTGCTAATTGAATTGGATTAAAAAGTAATTGATCAAAATTCATCTTTTCGTTTTTTATATAGGCAGAAATATCGCCAGTAATCCAATTACAAGAAACCTTTGGATCTGCTCCAGCATTAACAGTGTCTTCAAAATATTTAGCCATTAAAACATCATCAGAAAGCAATCTTGAATCATACTGAGAAAGTTTAAATTCATTTGCATATCTTCTCCTTTTTGCCGCAGGCAATTCTGGTAATTCTGACAACCAAATAGATTTTTTCTCTTCACTGATCTCTATAGGACCTAAATCTGGGTCTGGGAAGTAACGATAATCACTACTTCCCTCTTTTGAACGCATGCTTTTTGTTAGCTGCTTATTTTCATCCCATAAACGAGTTTCTTGAATCACAGACTCTCCACTTTCATATGCTTTTATTTGCCTTTTGATTTCATATTCGCAAGCCTTTTGGATAGCTGAAAAAGAATTCATATTTTTAATCTCTACTTTTGTACCAAAAGGAGCCTCTGAATTCTGACGCACTGAAATATTCACATCGCATCTTAGTGACCCTTCTTGCATATTTCCATCTGAAACACCAAGGTAACGGACAATTCTTCTTATCTCAGAAGCATATTCAGCGGCTTCTCTTCCGGTACGCAAATCAGGTTTGCTTACTATCTCAGCAAGAGCAACACCTGCTCTGTTGTAGTCAACAAGTGAATGAGTTGAACCATCTAATCTGTTACTACCAACATGAACTAATTTTCCAGCATCTTCTTCCATATGAAGTCTTTCAATGCCAATTTTTTTTACATATGTTTCCTTACCTTTTTCAGCGATTTCAACTTCTATCCATCCATCTTGGGCAATTGGTTGATCAAATTGAGAAATTTGATAATTCTTAGGTAAATCAGGGTAAAAATATTGCTTTCTATCAAATTTACTATGTTCAGATACTTTTAAATTTAATGCCATTGAAGCCTTTACCGCATATTCAAGAACTTTCTCATTTAAAACTGGTAATGTACCAGGGAGACCACAAACAATAGGGTCTATGTGTGTGTTGGGTTCATCTCCAAAATTTGTTGATGCAGAGGTAAAAAGCTTACTTTCGGTTCCCAGTTGAACATGAGTCTCTAACCCGATTACTGCTTCCCATGCAATTTCAGACAAAGACATCTTTTATACTCATTTTTATTCATCCTATGAAATAACCGGTTAAAGAGTAAAAACCATTTGCAATTTAAAAAATTTAATCAACTGACTTTTCTTCAAAATAAATGTCGGAATCAACTAAAAACCCTTTCATAATAATAGGAGGCGGCCTAATTGGTCTTTCAATAGCTCATCAGCTTGCACGAAAAAAAATTAATGTCATTATCTTAAGTCGAAGAAGAAATGAAGCAGCAGGATTTGTTGCAGCAGGGATGCTTGCTCCTCATGCCGAAGGTTTAACTAACCAACTTTTAAAACTTGGCCAAAAAAGTCTTGAATTACATGCTGATTGGATTAAAGAGATTGAAAATGATAGTGGTTTAAATTGCGGACTACGTAAGTGCGGAATTGTAGTACCTTTTAAAAGGAATCAAGACAAAGATAATTACGCTACAGCAGAATATGGGGAACACTTAAATAGAGATCAATTAGAAAAAATAATTCCTGGCATTGCCTCCCAGTGGTCATCAGGGATTTTATTTGAACAAGATGGTCAAATAGATAATCGTCGCCTACTAATGAGAGCTCTTGAGAAAGCATGCTTTGAATTAGGAGTTAATTTTTGCGAGGGAGTTGAAGTCATGGAGTTGATTTGTAAAAATCAAAATTTTAAGGGTGTATATGTGCGTAATGCAGAAGGGAAAATTCATAAAATAATAAGTAATAATGGCATTTTATGCAGTGGAGCTTGGAGTAATCGTCTACTCCCTGAGCTACCTATTTTCCCTGTGAAAGGACAAATGCTTTCTATTCAAGGTCCTATAAATGCATTTGAAAAAATTATTTTTGGACCTGGCATATACTTGGTGCCGAGAGAAGATGGATTAATAATTGTTGGAGCAACAAATGAAAAAGATGCTGGATTTAGAGAAGGGTTAACTCCTCATGGACAAACTTATTTGCATAATGGCATTAAATCATTAATGCCAAAAGCAAATCTGTGGCCACCAATGGAAAGATGGTGGGGTTTTAGACCATGTACTCCAGATGAAAATCCAATACTAGGTGAATCAGCATTTAAAGGATTATGGATAGCAACTGGCCATTATAGAAATGGAGTATTACTGGCATCTGTTACGGCAAACCTTATTAAAAAAAGTATATTAAGAAATGAATTAAACGAACATGAACGAGAATTCTTAAAAAATTTTAGTTGGAAAAGATTTTCTAAAAATTAAGATTCAACACGCCATTTTTCATCACTTAAATTCCAATCGCAGATTTCATCATCATTAAACCAAAGACCTATTTCAAATAATGCGGTTTGCTGACTATCCGAACCATGAATAATATTTCTACCAATATTTACAGCAAAATCTCCCCTTATTGTTCCAGGTTCCGCATCAAGTGGTTTTGTTGCTCCAATTAATTTTCTTGCTGAAAGTATTACACCATCTCCTTCCCAAACCATTGCAACAACTGGGCCGCTTGAAATAAAAGAAACTAAATCTTCAAAAAATGGGCGATCTTTATGAACACCATAGTGATCACTTGCGAGTTCTCTACTAGGAACTAACTGTTTTAACCCTACAAGTTTAAAACCTTTTCTTTCAAATCTTCCTAAAATCTCTGAAATTAGCCCTCTTTGCACACCATCTGGTTTTACCGCGATAAATGTTCTTTCAACTGACATGAAAATAAATATATGATTTCAGGTACACTTTAGATCATTACATTTACAAGAAATACAAAAAAAATCAGTGATTGTTATTATCACTTCATGGGATTCCATCAGTAAAAAAGTTAATTCATTATTTTAAAGTTTTGACAAAACCAAAGGATCATCAAAATAAATTAAAAAATTGGTCAGTTGAGAAGAGTTCTGAACTGTATAAAATTAAATTATGGGGTGACAAATATTTTTTTATTAATGATGAAGGTAACATCTCTGTAAAGCCTACTAGTGGAGAGGCTCTATCAATAGACATATTTAAATTAATTAAAGAATTAGAAAGTAGAAATTTAAAAAGTCCTATAGTCATTAGATTTGACGATATTCTCAAAGATAGATTATTTGAATTACACAAATCATTTAATAAAGCTTTAAAAGATTACAAATATAATGGTCTTTACCAAGGTGTTTATCCAGTTAAATGCAATCAGCAAAGACAAGTTGTTGAGAGACTAGTACAGTTTGGAAATGAATGGAATTTTGGATTAGAGGCGGGGAGCAAAGCCGAGTTGCTTATTGCATTATCTTTAATTAAAGATCCAAATGCTATAATCATATGTAATGGCTATAAAGATGAGAGATATATTGAAACAGCTATACTTGCTCGTCAATTAGATAAACGACCAATAATAGTTATTGAACAACCTGATGAAGTTCAACGTATAATTAAAGCCAAAAATCATATTGGTTCAAATCCAATTCTAGGAATTAGAGCAAAATTATTAAGTAATAGCTCTGGGAGATGGAGTAAAACTAACGGCGAAAAATCTAAGTTTGGACTCTCAACTTGTGAAATAATCAAAATAATATCTGAGTTAAAAACTGAAGGACTCTTAAGTGAGCTAAAGCTTCTACATTTTCACATAGGAAGTCAAATAAATGACATTGCGCTTATAAAAGATGCATTACAAGAAGCCAGTCAAATCTATGTTGAGCTAACAAGACTAGGAGCTCCTATGGGATTCTTAGATGTAGGAGGTGGATTGGGAGTCGACTACGATGGAAGTCAAACAGCCTCAAATGCATCAAAAAATTATTCACTTCAAAATTATGCAAATGATGTAGTAGCAACTATTCAAGAATGTTGCAAGAATAATGATGTTAAAATACCACACCTACTTAGTGAAAGTGGTAGGTCTATCTCGAGTCATTTTTCTGTATTGATCTTTAATATTCTTGGAATTAGTAATTTTCCATCAAAAATTAATTTAAAGAGTAAGAAAGAAAGTTTAAATGTAAAAAATTTAAGAGAAACGCTTAACAAAATTAAAACACTTCCTAATGATGAGGTCCTAAATGCTCCTTATCTACAAGAAGCTTGGAATGATGCACAAAAGTTCAAAGAAGATTCATTAACAGCTTTTAGATTGGGCTATATATCATTAACAGAAAGAGGTAAAGCAGAAGAATTATGTTGGGGGTGCGCAAAAGCTATACTTGAACAATTGAAAAAGCTTGATATATCAAAGGTTCCAGATGAATTAAAAAATATACCATCAACATTAGCAGTAACATATCATGCAAATTTATCAATATTTCAATCAGCACCAGACACTTGGACTATTGAACAACTTTTTCCTATTATGCCAATACATAGGTTGAAGGAAGAACCAATACTTTTGGGAGAAATTACAGATCTCACTTGTGACTCCGATGGAAAAATCAATAAATTTATTGATTATGGAAAAAGTAAAAACCTACTTGAACTACATCATTTAAATGAAGGAGAAAAATATTACCTTGGCATGTTTCTCAGCGGGGCATACCAAGAAACAATGGGTAATATCCACAATCTTTTTGGAAGAACAAATGCTGTTCATATAACAATAACTAGTAATGATACTTACCAAATAAATCAAGTAATTCAAGGTAGTACGAAAGCGGATGTACTTCAGGCAAAAGAATATAGCCCAAAAGAACTAATTGAAAGTTTTAGAGTAGATAGTGAAGAAGCTATAAAACAAGGAAAGTTGAAAATTAAAGATGCACAAAAACTACTTGAACATGTAGAAAATAGCTTGAGAGAAAGTACATATCTTCATTAGTCTTTATCCATTTATAATATCGCTAGTAAGTTATTTTTTGCTTCTAATAATGAGCTTTCTAGAGCAGATATATTATTACCTCCAGCTTGAGCAAAATTAGGTCTGCCTCCACCTCGTCCTCCACATGACTCAGCAATTGGAGCTATAAATTTACCTGCATGCAATCCAAGATCAACCAAACCCTCAGCAAAAGATACTACTATTATCATTTTTGAACTATTTGATCCTTCAGATAATCCTCCAATAATAACTCCACTATTATTACCTAACTTCTTAATAAGATTTTGAGAAAGAGATTGCAATTGCATACCATCCAGATTATCTACTCTTGAAATAATAAACGTCTTATTTGATACTTCGTGTTTTTTATCAAGTAAATCTTTAACTTTTAACGAAACAATTTGACTTTTCAAATTTTTAACCTTTTTTTCTAAGTCAGATGACTCACTTTCAATAGACTTAATTCTTTCTAAAACTTGATTTGGATTTGATTTTAAATTTAAAGTAATTTGATCTAATATTGAACTTTTGAATTTTAAATGATCAATAAGAGATGGGCCAGATATTGCCTCAATTCTTCTTATTCCAGAGGCAATACCTGATTCACTTATAATTTTAAAATTTATTAATTCAGAAGTTGATTCAACATGCGTGCCACCACAAAGTTCCATAGAAACACCCGGAATATCAACTACTCGTACATTATCTTCATATTTTTCACCAAACATTGCTAAAGCTCCTGCTTTAAGTGCATCATCTTTAAGCATGTGTTTTATTAAAATATTATGATCTTCTTTAATCCATTGATTGATAAGGCATTCAATATCAATCAATTGTTCTCTAGTAATATTTTTAGGTGAGTTAAAATCAAATCTTAGCCTATCAAATGCAACCAAAGAACCTCTTTGACCAATATTGATATTAACAAGTTGTTTTAATGCAGACTGCAATAAATGAGTTGCTGTATGATTTGAGTTGAGCTTTTTTCTTTCACTTGAATTAACAATACATTCTAAATTATCTCCAAGGTTAAGAATTCCACTATTTATAAATACTGAATGAACAAAAACTTTTTTTTCTTTTTTAACATCTAGAACTTGTAAATGAAACTTATCTCCAATACATATGCCAACATCGCCTTTTTGGCCTCCAGACTCAGCATAAAAAGGGGTCGAATCTAAAACGAGCTGGATACTTTGACCTTCGTTAGCTGAAATGACCTGATCTCCCTCAATAAAAATAGCAATAACTTTAGCTTTGCCTGCAAGTTTGGTATATCCATAAAAATTAGTTATTGATAATTTTTTTATTTCGTTCAGAATCTTTATATTTGTAGAAAGATCGAATTTAAGTGCTGCACTCTTTGCCCTGTTACGTTGTTTTTCCATTTCATTGTTAAAGCCCTCAATATCTACCCTGAGATCTTTTTCAAGAGCAATTTCTTGAGTCAATTCAAGAGGAAAACCATAAGTATCATATAATTCAAACGCCTGTTTGCCAGTAATAAATTTAGGACCTTCTGATAAAATTTCATCCAAAAGACGCTCACCTCTTTCAAGAGTTTCAAGAAAACGACTTTCTTCGACATTAACTTCATGCAGAATTAATTCTTTTTTTTCAACTAAATTTGGATAAGCACTCTTCATCATATTTATAGAAGTAAGCACTAAGGCTTCTAAAAACTTACCTTGTATATCAATAAGTTTTCCATGCCTAACAACCCTCCGAATAAGTCGTCTAAGAATATAACCTCTACCAAGATTACTTGAAGTAACACCATCAGATATCAAATGAGTAATTGCACGTACATGATCGGCGATAATTTTAATAGATATCTTTTTTTTTGTGTCGATAGATTCATATTCTAAATTTAGAAGAGACGATGTCTTTTTTAAAATTGGAAAGATTAAATCGGTTTCATAGTTGTTAGACACACCTTGTAGAATTCTAGCCATCCTTTCTAATCCCATTCCAGTATCAATATATTTTTCTTTTAAAGCAACTAAATTACCATCAATATCTCTATCATATTGCATAAAAACAAGGTTATAAAATTCTATAAACCTCGAATCGTCATCTAAATCTATGTGTTTATAACCTTGCTCAGGCTTAAAATCATAATAAATCTCTGAACATGGACCACAAGGTCCTGTATTTCCAGCAGACCAAAAATTATCTTTTTCGCCCATTTTTATAATTTTATCTTTTTGAACGCCTACATCATTAAGCCAAATAAGTTCTGACTCAGAATCATCCTCGAAAACACTAATTATTAAGTTTTTAGGATTTAAATTAAAAACATTTATACATAATTCCCATGACCATTTAATTGCATCAACTTTAAAATAATCACCAAATGAAAAATTTCCCAACATTTCAAAAAAAGTATGATGCCTTGAAGTAATCCCAACATTTTCTATATCATTAGTTCTTATACATTTCTGGCTACTTGTAGCCCTTTTACATGGTGGCTCATCAATTCCAAGAAAAATAGGCTTAAAAGGGAGCATTCCAGCTATTGTCAGAAGGACAGTAGGATCCGAAGGAATTAAAGATGAGCTTGAAATTATTTTATGGCCTTTACCCTGATAAAACTGTAGAAAGGCCTCTCTGATTTCATCACCGCTTTTTGGTACCAACTTTTTTTTTCAAGTTATCTTTATTGTATAAATAAAAGTGTTTATTTTGATTCTATTTATATAAAATGCTAATACAGAGAAAATTTTTAAACATTAATACAAAACTGTATGAAGAATTATTTTAAAATTAGGACCAAAATCATATTACTAAAATAAATAATTAAAAAATTTCAAGTCAAAGGTATAAAAAACTAATAAGAGGGAGGGTTTCACGCAGTAATTAAAAATATCTTTTTCTTAAAATTTCAAAAAAGGAGAAAATTCCTAATAATTCTCTAAAAATCCACTTTTACGAAAATTTTATATTAAAGTAAATGATACAATATTAGGTATTTATACCAATTTTACGGTTTAGGCTTTTTAAACCTGCCCAAAATATGTAGTCTTTCTCATGCAAGTTATTAGTCCAAGTATTGAGATTGTGAAACCCCTAAAAGGTCCAAGACTCAGCGTTCAAAATGAATCCTTTGCATTAGACACCAAAGCAATAAGGTGTTTAGATTGGGATAGAAGTAGATTTGATATTGAATTCGGACTAAGAAACGGGACAACTTATAACAGTTTCATAATTAGAGGTGAAAAAATTGCAGTAGTCGATACTAGTCATGAAAAATTTGAAAAATTATGGATAGATATCATCTCCGCAGAAGTTTCTCCTTCTGAAATTGATTACCTCATTGTTAGTCATACTGAACCCGATCATTCTGGGTTGATCAAGCCATTACTAGATCTTAATCCAAATATCATAATAGTAGGATCAAAAGTTGCTCTTAAATTTTTAGAAGATCAAGTACATAAAGAATTTAAATCTTTAGCTGTAAAAACTGGAGATGAACTTGATCTTGGAATAAATACAACAAGCAAGACACATCATTGTCTTAATTTCATTAGCGCACCCAATCTTCACTGGCCAGATACCATCTTTTCATTTGATATGGGGAGTGGAACTCTTTTTACATGCGATGCATTTGGGCTTCATTACTGTTCAGATGATCTTTATGATTCAAATGTTGATGCAATTTCGCAAGATTTCAGATTCTATTATGATTGCCTAATGGGTCCAAACGCTAGAAGTGTTATTCAAGCCCTTAAAAAAGTCGATAAACTGACTAATCTAAATACAATTGCGGTAGGACATGGTCCATTATTAAAAGATAATGTTAATCATTGGATTCAAAACTATAAAGATTGGAGTAATGAAAAGAATATTGGCGAAAACTATGTTGCCGTATGCTATATCAGTCAATATGGCTACTGTGACAGATTAAGCCAATCTCTTGCTCACGGCATTCACAAAGCAAATGGACAAGCTCAATTAGTTGATTTGCAAGCATCTGATCCCCAAGAACTGAGTGCACTTATATCTGAATCATCAGTAGTAATTCTACCAACATGGCCTAGTCAACCAAATCATGATCTCCAAAGCTCAATTGGGACATTATTTGCTTCTCTTACAAAAAAGCAACAAATAGTTTTATATGATGCATTTGGTGGAAATGATGAACCAATCGATGTTATTTCTAGCAATTTAAAAGATTTAGGGAATAGAGAAGCACTACCACCGCTAAAAATACGCGATACTCCTGACAGTTATATTTATCAGAAATTTGAAGAAGCAGGAACTGACTTGGGACAATCACTTAACAGGAAGAAGAACATTGCAAATAAAAAAGGAATCAATAATGAACTAGCTAAAGCAATGGGTAGATTAAGTGGTGGTTTATATATTGTTACTGCAAGCCAAGAAGATGAAAATAGCGAAAGAAGTAGCGCAATGGTGGCGAGTTGGGTAAGCCAAGCAAGCTTTAACCCTCCAGGTATTACAGTAGCAGTTGCCAAAGATAGAGCTATAGAGTCGCTTATGCAAGTTGGAGACGACTTTGTTATTAATATTCTTGAAGAAGATAATTACATGCATCTTTTCAGACATTTTCTAAAAAGGTTTCCTCCTGGTTCAAACAGATTTGAAAATATAGAGACTTTGAACATTGCAAAAGGTGGCCCTGTATTTGCAGATTCATTAGCTTTCTTAAGTTGTAATGTACAGAAAAGACTAGAAACTGAAGATCATTGGATTATATACGCTGTGGTTGAACAAGGAAATGTAGCTAATGCAGAAGGCAAAACTGCAGTTCATCATAGAAGAGTTGGGACAAATTACTAATGAACGATTCAGATAAAGAAGTAATAGCTATAAAACTTGAAGAAAATTTTACTTGTATTAGAGGCTTAAGTAAAAAAAGAATAAGATATGAAGTTGAATATGGCCTTGAGAGAGGAAGCTCAGTAAATTCTTACCTTATTAATCCAAATGATAATTCAAATACTGCATTGCTCATTCATCCACCAGGTGAAAATTACGCTAAACAATTTATGGAGGTTCTGGATGAGAGTTGTTATAAGAACATTAATAAGCTCCTCATCGTAATTGGTCATGTCAACCCTAATAGAGTCAATTTAATTAAAAGAATAATTAAAAGATATCCAGAATCAAAGTTAATATGTTCTGCACCAGGCAGCAAACTTCTAATTGAGGTTTGGACCGCTGAAAAACCAACTAAAGATAATTCTGAATCCATTATTGTTCCAAATCCTCTACCAGAAATAATCCAAATAAAAGAAGATCAAACTTTCAATTTCAACAACGAGAAAATTCTGAATTTTATAACAGCTCCTACTGCTAGATGGCCAGGAGGATTAATAGTTTTTGACGAAAGCCTAGGACTCTTAATGAGCGGAAAGTTTTTTGGATCTCATTTGTGTAAAAAAGAGTGGAGTGAGTCGACTCCGTTAAGTACCGATGAAGATAGAAGATATTATTATGATTGTCTCATATCACCCATAAGCAATCAAGTAAACACGATTATAAGTAAAATTGAGGAATTAGATATTGAGACTATATCCCCTGGGCATGGTCCTGCTATTACAAATAGTTGGAGAAGTCTTTTAAGAAATTATGAAATATGGAGCGAAAGTAGTAAATCAAAAAAACTCAAAGTGGCGTTGCTTTTTACAAGCGCTTACGGCAATACTGCAACGATTGGTAACGCTCTAAGTAAGGGAATAAATAAGACTGGTATTCAAGTAGAATGTATTAATTGTGAATTTTCCTCAACATCTACACTCATTGAGGCGATTCATAATTCAGATGGATATTTAATAGGGTCTCCTACTCTAGGAGGGCATGCTCCAACACCTATTATTTCTGCTCTTGGTAATTTGTTGAGTGACGGTAATAGAAAAAATCCAATTGGTATTTTTGGCAGCTATGGTTGGAGTGGAGAAGCAATAGATCTTTTAGAATCTAAGTTAACTGATGGTGGTTTTAAACTTGGATTTAAACCTATAAAAGTAAAGTTCAAACCTAACGCGCAAACATTAAAAACGATTGAAGAAACTGGAGTAATGTACGGCAGGAAATTAATAAAAGAAAGCAAACGCAAACTAAAAATAACCAGGAGTAGTTTAAGTGCTAGCAAAAGCGATCCATCGATTTTAGCTTTAGGTAGAATAGTTGGCTCACTTTGTATTTTAACCACTCAAAAAGGTCATGATGAAAATAAAGTTACCGGTGCAATGGTTGCAAGCTGGGTAAGCCAAGCTAGTTTTATGCCCCTTGGATTAAGTATTGCTGTCGCAAAAGATAGAGCTGTTGAAACTCTTTTAAATAAAGGTGATATGTTTACTCTCAATATTTTAGGGAAAGAAAATGCTCAACAAATCATGAATAAATTTTTAAAAGTATTTGAGCCTGGGCAAGATCGTTTAAGTGATATTAATCATAAATTCAGTCCTGGGAATCAGCCTATATTGACAGATGCAATAGCTTGGCTGGAAGGTTGTGTAAAAGAACGAATGGAATGTGGAGATCACTGGTTAATATATTGTCTTGTTGAAAATGGAAAAGTCCTCAATGAGTCTGATACCACTGCCGTGCATCACAGACGAACAGGAATTAATTATTAAAGAAATATCCTTTTAATAGAGTAAGGTAATAAATATGTAAATTTTCAAATGACAAAAGCTCCTGAAATTTTAATAATTGCAGTTAGCAATGGTGAGAATCTTAAATTAGCAAAAAATTTTTTGAAATTAACTCAACAACAACAAATATCCGCTGAAGTTCTAGATTTAACAACTTTAGATTTACCTCTATTTAACCCCCGTACTCAGAATAATAACCCCAATACTAATGAAATTAATTTCTTATCAAAAAAAATGGAATCAATTAATAAGTGGATTATATGTACACCAGAATATAATGGCTCAATACCCCCTTTACTTACAAATCTCATCGCATGGCTATCTGTTTCTGAGGAGAATTTTCGAGCTATTTTTAATGGCAGACCGATTGCTATTACAAGTTTTTCAGGAGGCCCCTGCTTAGAAGTCTTAATATCTCTTAGAATTCAGTTATCTCATTTAGGTGCTCAAGTTATTGGAAGACAGCTTACTAGCAATAGTAATAAACCTTACAATGACTCATCCCTTAAAGATATACTGAATAGATTATCTAATACAAATAAATTAAATATTGATTAATGCGATAAAAAATACTAAAAATCAACGTATTAAATTCCATGTTTCTAAAACTTGCCTTGCCATTGGTAAGGCATGAACAGAGCCTCCTCCAGGAGTATTTTGTGCAAAGGCTACAATAACAATTTCACTTTTCTCGTATGGCGCAAAACATACAAACCAAGCATGATCCGAACCACCGCTACTATCTTCAGCAGTTCCTGTTTTTCCAGCAATATTTGGAATATCAGAGAGATTATAGGTAATCCTCATTCCAGTTCCGCGTACAACTGCCTGTCTTAATCCATTTCTAATAGTGTCATAAGTAGAATTTTTCATCTCAACTTTTTTCCTATAAGTATTTGATCTCCAATCAATATTTTTAGTTACTAAGTGAGGTGTAATCAAATAACCACCATTTGCAAAAACCGCATATGCTCTAGCAACTTGTAAAGGTGTAACCTGAACTACAGACTGTCCAATTGAAGCACTTGCCATATCCTCAATTTGCCATGGAGTCTCGCCTGGATTAGCCCATCCTCTACCTTCACTTGCCCATTTTTCATTTCCAACTAAACCAGGACTTTCTTCAGGTTTTAATTCAATGCCAGTAAATTGATCAAAGCCAAGTTTGAACGCAGCGTCATATAAAGCAGAAGGACCTGAGCCAACTCCAACTTGATAAAAAAAAGTATTACTTGAGAGTCTATAAGCATCTTCGTAACCAATAACCCCAAATCCTTTTTTATTGTGCTCTGGGAAACAATGACCTCCGTACTGAATGCATGGAGCAGTAAATAATTCTGAACCAGGCGGAAATTTACCACTCTCCAGTCCTACCATACCTGTAACAATTTTCCATGTACTACCAGGGTCATAAGGATTTAAAACTCTGCTCAACAATGGAAGTGTTTCAGAAAGAAATATACTCTCGTATTCCGCTTGAGTAACTTTTTCTTTTAAAAAAAACTCAGGATCGTAATTAGGCTTACTTGCCATGGCAAGTATTGAGCCTGTTCTTGGATCAATAGCAATTATTGCTCCTGCAGACTTATCCTGCAATGCTCTTTCGGCTGCAAGTTGCAAACGCAGGTCAAGAGTTAAAACTAAATCTTGACCCTTTTTAGGCAAGTTAGTGCCTAAACTTCTTTGAACATTACCCATTGAGTCCACTTCAAGCATTTCTCCTCCCCATTCACCTCTCAAATAATTTTCATAAGCTGCTTCAATTCCTGTCCTTCCTATTCGATCATTGATTTGATATCCATTTTTAACTAATTTTTTATATTCCTTTTTAGTAATTAATTGAGTATAACCAAATGCATGAACCCCCAATGATCCATAAGGATAACTCCTTACATATTCATTATCAATCTCAAATCCCTTAAACATCTCTTCCTTTTCTCTAAACTTGATAACTTTTTGGTTACTTAAATCTCTAATTAAAGTAATTTTTAATAAGTTATCTTCTAGCCCTTTAAAATAAATCTTATTGATTTCATCATGAGAAATACTAAGTAAATTAGAGAGTTGTATACTTAATCTATTCCAAGCCTTAATTGATAAAAATCTTGGTTGAACTGTTAATGAATAACTAATTCTATTTCCAACAAGAGTTTTAAACTCTCTATCAAGAATTCTTCCACGAATAGGAGGAATTGCAACAAGTCTTATTCTGTTCTCATCAGATAATTCCTTATAATAATCACCTTTCAAAACTTGAAGCCAAAATAATCTAAAGGAAGCACTAACAAGTAAGATACAAACAGTTATTAATAATACAATAGGTTGGTTGTTTAACTTATTTTTTCTACTGTTGAAGTTAATTTTTTGACTCTCCTTAAGCATAAGTTTATAATTTACTATGCATTTTCATTATTAGTTTTAATATTATTATCTGTTTCTAAAATATCAATTAAACTATCAAGCCTTGTCTCTACTTTTCTAAGAAATTCCCTCAAACTTTCCTCATCTTCGGTGGTAATATTTGTTTGGACTTCTTCTACATTAACGGTGATAACTGGGTTACCCAGACCTGGCTTTATTGAATCTAACTTATCTCTTATAAACTTTGCACCAGATTCTCCCTCTGCCTTTAGACCGTCTACATTAATTTGATCTGTAGAAAAAATATCGACAAGTCCATTTGGACCATTTTCTTTTGCACGTTTATAAAGTGCTACTCCTACAGGGAGAAAATCCTGCAAAAATGCAAATCTTAAATTCTCATAACTTTGATTTTGCATTTTTTAAATATAATAAATCAATTCATTTTAATCTGAGTGTCTTCCATAGAATTAAAAAAAGGTGTGCAACTATTTCTTGAAACACCAGCTGACCAACCGATAAAACCTGCTATCACAATAGATGCAACTAAAGGAACAAATGCATGATGAGTCGTTTCAAGAGAAAGCCATTCCTTCCAGGAACGCAAAAATCTTTCTCTTTCAAAACGCTGCCTTTCTCTTTCGGCTTGATTAAATCTTCGACGGTAAGTTTTTTCTACCCAATTTTCAAAAGCAATTTTCTTAGTAATAGACATTTTTCTCTCTATTTCTAGAAGTTGACCTGATGTCAGTTCAGGATGATATGTACTAATTAAATCCAATGTTTTTAAAAACATTTCTACTGCACCATCCTTAATTGAACGATTATCCTCACTAAGGAATTCCCAATCTAGCTCGGGATAAAACCTTGATCTATTTGAACAAATTTGCTCTTCAGTAAGTTGTCCAGGCTCTCTTAACCATCTATCTGTATTACTATCAAACCTGCGCCAGTAAAGAAAAGGATTGATAAAAATAACCTTACCACCAATACTAATACTGTCTTTTTGAAGACGCTTGTTAAGTTGTGAGTTGTTTTGCGTTACTACGGTCAAAGTATAGAAAGCTGATACTCCAGAATATCTCTTTCTCAAGTGTTATACCAGTCTGAAAAACTCTTAAACATGAATTTAGAATTATGTAAGTATCTTAAAAAGATATTTATGATTTAATTTCCCTAGAAATCATTTCTCTACACCATAAACTTGAAAGATTTCTAAATCTTTTTCTAGTTTCTATATCTCCAAGATAGTAAAGTTTTACCTGGTCTTTACAACTTTTCTCAAAGTCATTATTTTTCCAATGCGATATTGACCTGTTTGTATATGCTTTTATATTTTTTGGATCTTTACTTATTACAATATCATAATCTTTAATTGAGCCATTCCAATCTCTATATTGAAATTTATAATCTGCACGTAATTTATATAAATAAATATTATCTTTAGAGGAATTAATGAGTAAATTTATATCTTGAATAGCCTCCTGATACGATTTATTTAAGAAATGATTTCTTGATCTGCCAAGAATTGCCTTAAAATTATTTTTATCAAAAGTAAGAGCAAAATTATAATCATCAATAGCACTACTGTATTCGCCAAGTTTATTTTTTAAAGAAGCTCGTAATAAATAATAATTAATATCAGATGGATTTTTTATTATTAATTTATCGAGATATTTTATAGATTGATGAAAATTCTTTTGATTTTTACTTAGAAGTGCTTTTAAGTATAAAAACTCTGGTTTATTTGGAGTATTACTTATACTAATCGCTTTATTTATATCTGAACGTGACTCATTAAATTTATTTAATTTAAAATTTATTACTGCTCTATTATAAATTGACCAAAAGTCATTTGGATATTTATTTATTAATATTGTATATTTATTGTATTCTCGCATATAATCATTTAAATTAACTGAGGATTTATTATCACTTAGATTAAATAATTCATCTGATCTCAATACTGTAGGATTAAATATTAAAGGAAAAAGAATAAATATATATAAAATTTTTTTTTGAAAAATTAAGTTTTTAATAAAACTCATTCTCTTAAAGTTATATATTTATTATAAAAGCATATATAATTAATATAGCAATAAGAAAATTAACTAATTTTTAATAAAATATAATAGATTAATGAACTTCCTTTTCCCAAAAAAGATAAAGATTTGAAAACTGGTTAGCATAGTCAACTAACGCGGTGCTACTTGATACCAATTTCCAACCATCAAAATTTCGTTTTTTCAAAATATGCTTAATCTCATCTTCTTGACGTTTTGTGTTTGTATTCCCAACTGCAAAGTATATATCAAAATCATTAATGATTTTTTTCATAAGGTTAAAATTAGGCAAATACAAATATCTCTAATTATACAAGGAGTAAAAATTTTTAATTAATCGTTTCCTATCACAGACAAGTCAATTATCTAAAAATTATTCAACAAATATATAAAAAAATCATTAGTATAAACAGAAATCACAAGTTATTATGACTGAAACAACTAAAACAAATAAAAAAAAGTGTGGAGGAAAAAGCAAAGCAATGCTTGCTTATGGTGTAATCCAATTAAGCTCAAGCGTGATATCGGCTGTGGCTTTAGCGGCAATTGCTTTGGGATTCTGTTCACTTAAACAGGAATCAAAATTTGTAAATGAATGTATTGAAGAAACACGTTCTGATGAAATTACACTTCCAGAAGCAGTACGTTTTTGTAATGGAGGAAATTAAAGAAAATTATAAATAATTGCAATTATTTATAATTTTCGTTTATTTATTTATAAAATACAATATTTTTAAGACGATAATTGTATGACTATACTTTAATAGTCAATTATATTCCTACTAAATAGCACTTGCTTAAATCATTGATTGGTAATTTGGGACTTGCACCCCCCCCCGCTTTACTACGTAGGACTTGTTTAAACAAATATTTGGCATTTGAAAGATGTCAAGATATTTTGCTTTTATACACCTGAATGTCTGCATTGAGGGTAATCGATCTGGATACTCATCCCACAACCAAATTTCTTCAACCTTTGATTGCCACTCGAGAGAATTTTTTAAGAACCATTTAACGAACTTTACAAACTGCTTTCCCTTAACCCCTTAATCGGAATCAGATGATTATAGAACTCGTCAAAGGTCACCACTTTTTATTCTTGGATCCTTTTTTCTTGTTTCTGTTTTGCAGGTTCTCATCAATTTGTCTTTTTACTAGTGACAAAAGGTTCATGCAGGAGTAGAAATGAAATAACAGGACAACTCCTCACACAATCGTTCTGTTGTAAAAAAGCACTCAACTTCGCGTAAGTAGGGTGTTTTTTTAATGC
>MDTG01093103.1_pt1 | contig 31248 bp, 31 predicted proteins | sample 811421 | NCBI WGS metagenome assembly MDTG01 (sample SAMN05326645, study PRJNA326480) | marine metagenome | isolation source: seawater | place: Pacific Ocean: South East | collected 2011
ACTCGAGGAATTAAATCGGTAAGAACAGCAAGACGAACACCAGCTTCTCCTAACGAGGGCAAAACTTGCTCTATGTATGTAAGAAAGACACGGTTAGGCCCAACGACAAGAACCCCTTGTCCTTCTAGCGGAAAACGGTACGTATAGAGAAGATATGCGGCGCGATGGAGTGCAACAACCGTTTTACCTGTCCCTGGCCCTCCCTGGACAATGAGCATCCCAGGTAACGGAGATCGAATAATCTCATCTTGCTCTCCTTGAATCGTCGCAACAATATCACCGAGCCTCCCTGTTCTTGCCTGTTCCATCGTCGCTGCAAGAGTCATACGCCCTTTAAAAATAGGGCCATCAGAATCATCAACTATGTCCTCACCAAAGAATTCATCTTCAATCCCGAGAAGAACATCTTTACGTGTCGCAAAGTGACGTCTCCGAATTAAACCCATCGGATGTTTTCCAGTTGCGCGGTAGAACCCTTCAGCTATTGGAGCTCGCCAGTCAACCGTAATCGGATCCTGTTGCTCATCCCAAATAGCTACCCGGCCAATATAAAACGTTTCAGATTGACCGGAATTCTCTTGGTCGATGCGTCCAAATACAAGGGAGGCATCGCCAATATCGAGTTGAGATAATCTCTTATTTACTTGGTCAGAGATCACATCACGTTCGAAGCGCGCTTGGTGAGTGCCTCCTTGACCTGATTCAACCATGCCATGTAGCTTCTTTGCCTGAAGGTGAGCCTGATCAAGGATCGCGAAGGCTTTATCGATGTAATTCTGCTCAGCTTGAAAATCGGGGTGGATGGCAAAACCTCTTTTCAATATCCAAAAACTGGATTTTTGACAATTATCCATTCTAGCTAGCGAGCAGCGCTCCTCATCACTCACAAATAAATCTCGAAAGAGGAAATCAGCTATTTCTTTGCTACGTGGAATCGATTCTTTTGACATGTCGCTACTACTGTGAAGATGTGACTTCCATTGATCTTACAAATTCACCCTTTCTTCAGGCCTGCCGCTGCGAACCTGCGAACCATGTTCCTGTCTGGTTTATGCGACAAGCTGGCCGTTCCTTGCCGGAATATCGAGCGTTAAGGAAAGACGGAAGCATTCTAGATGCAATCAAAAAACCTGATCTTTCAGCTGAAATTACCCTGCAACCGGTCCGTAGGTACGGTGTCGATGCAGCAATTTTGTATTCCGACATTATTGTTCCCGTCCATGCCATAGGATTCGGCGTTGATATTGAGCCTGGTATAGGCCCAGTAACAAAAGATCCGTTCCGGTCGGCAAGTGACTTGAAGCGGCTAAGAGATTTAGACCCAGTTAGCGATACGCCTTACGTAATTGAAACTGTCAAGTTATGCGTAGACCAGTTAGATATCCCACTTATAGGTTTTGCTGGTGGGCCATTTACTATCGCCAGTTATCTGATTGAGGGAGGTCCGTCACGCACCTATCAGGAAACAAAACGTTTAATGTTCGAAAACCCCGAACTCTGGGGTCATTTGATGGATCGGTTGACCCAAATTTGTACAAGCTCATTAGTATCTCAAATCGAAGCTGGGGTTAGCGCCGTTCAGCTATTTGATTCATGGGTTGGGGCTTTGTCACCAAGCCAATATGTACGTTTTGTGTTCCCTTGGGTTCAGAAAATGTTTGAAGAGGTTTCGAAGACAGGGGTACCGAAAATTCATTTCGGCGTAGCTACTGGTGAACTACTAGAGCTTATGAGCGATGTGGGAGCTGATGTTGTTGGAGTTGACTGGAGAGTCCCACTTGACATAGCTCGAAATAGAGTCGGTGAAGGGAAAGCCCTTCAGGGAAATCTTGACCCTGCGATATTAGCTGCGCCTTGGTCGGTTATCGAGGAAGAAGTCCTTCATATCCTTAATTTGAACAGTGGACACCCCGGGCACATTTTTAACTTAGGGCATGGAGTCACTCCAAGCGTAGATCCAGAAGTTCTTCAACGAATCGTAAAACTGGTGCATCAATACCGAGTAGGGCGATGAGGAAAGTTATTGTCGTTGGTGGTGGGATAAGCGGATTAACTGCCGCACACGAGCTACTGACAAAAGGGTACGATGTTACCGTTATTGAAGCTTCATCCTGCATTGGGGGGAAGGTCTCGACTGTAGAAATTTCTGGAGTTCTAGTAGATGCGGGACCTGATGCTTTTCTGGTGCGTGAGCCAGAGATGGAGGAGCTTTGCACTTCCCTCGGGATAGCAGGTGACCTTGTATCTCCTATTTCTCGATCCGCGAAGATCTGGGTTGATGGAAACATGTATCCCTTGCCGAAAAGTCAATTTCTAGGGGTCCCCTTGGACTTGGATGAACTCTCTTCCCTTAATTTAGTCAGCTCCGAAGGCATAGAAATCGCTCAAAATGATTTCATTAACGAAGAGACTGGTCGTGATGAAGATGAGACCGTAGGTTCCCTAATTCGAAGGAGGTTAGGAGATGAAGTTATGGACAAACTTGTCGGCCCTCTCCTTGGAGGAATCAATGCAGGTGACCCCGACAGAATAAGCCTCAATTCGGGGGTTCCCTATCTGGCTTCAGCAGCGAGTCTTGACTCGAGTCTAATACGGTCGATTCAGAAATTCGTTCGTGCTTCTGGCCGTGACCCTAAAGCTCCTGTTTTTTTAACACACCCGGAAGGACTTGGAAAAGTCATAGACGCTCTCCACAAGAAGCTTGAGGGGAAGATAGTCCTAAATACAAATGTCGAATCCATATTCACTGAAGAAACGAACTGGATTGTCCAGGCAGGAGAAAAAAAATACGAAGCGGATGCGGTTATTTTGACAACACCTGCATATGTTTCGGCTGCCATCATTAAAAACTCAAGTACTACGGTTGCAGAGTTACTTTCAAGTGTTGAATACGCCTCAATGGCTTTCGTGTTGTTTGCTTTCCCTTCTTCAGGAGTTCTCCCCTTTGATGGAAGCGGATTTCTTGTTGCGAAATCTGAAGGCCTTCTGATGACAGCATGTTCATGGTCATCTTCGAAATGGGAACACCTAGGAAAGAGCGATAAGACATTTGTTAGGGTGTCTGCTGGAAGAGTTGATGATGACCGTGCATTTAACTTCAACGATGGGGAACTTGTCTCCAAACTCTTGGAGGAATTATCTCTTACTGTCGGCCTTGAGACACCACCTGAAGAAAGCCGAGTGATCCGTTGGCCAAAATCATTTCCGCAGTATGAGTCAGGTCATGCAAACAAGGTCACCGAAATACAAAGATTGCTCGGTTGTGAAACTCCAGGGGTTTTCGTAGCAGGTGCCGCCTTTAATGGCCTTGGCCTATCTGCTTGTATTCGAGATGGGAAAGCTAGTGTCCAAAGAGTTGAGGAATACCTCGAGGTAGTCCGTTAATGGGAGCTTTGATTTAACTATGGAAGAGAGACTAATTAAATCTTTGAAACCTATAGCAGGTGGCATGTGTTTAGCGTTCTCAATGCCTCCTTGGGGTTGGTGGCCGATGGCATTCTTAAGTTTTTTCTTCCTTGATCAGCTCCTTTCGCAAGTTCTCGCTCAGCGAGAGAGATTTTGGACTGGTTTTACGTTTGGTGTCGGATGGTTATTCCCAAGCACCTTCTGGATGGTCGCACTAACGGTCCCTGGGTACATCATCCAAGGGCTACTTTTCAGCACGTTCGTTGGCATCGCAGCATTATTGGTCCCGAGGGGGACTTGGCGTTGGTTTGCATTGCCAGCTGCTTTTGTGATTCTTGAAGCTGTACGGTATCGATGGCCGTTTGGTGGCGTTCCCCTAGCAACATTAGCGATGAGCCAAAGTAGAGCTCCACTTGGACATACTGTCCGAATTCTCGGCCCGTTATTTCTCTCCGCCCTAGTTGTTGCTGCTGGTATTTTTCTATCTTTAGCTTGGGAGAAAAGGTGGAAATTCGCTGCTGCGGCAGGAGTGGGAATTCTCGCTATGTGGGCAATTGGCTTTGCTGTACCAAATGGGAAATCGATAGGTGAAACATCGGTAGCGATCGTGCAAGGTGGCGGTGAACAAGGCACTCGAGCTATCGATACCGATGAACGCGAAGTCTTTGAAAAACATCTCAATGCAAGTACAAATGTTATAACTCCTCTTGATTTAGTTCTATGGCCTGAAGATGTTGTGAATGTACAGCAGCCCCTTTCAGATTCGCCGGAGTATTCAGAACTGCAAGTCTTAGCGCGCCAGCTTGATAGTTGGTTGATAGCAGGGATTTTTGAGCGTGTAAGTACAACCGAAAACGCAAATGCTTCTATAGCTTTTTCGCCTGAAGGGGTTGAAATAGATCGCTATGACAAGGTCCGCTTAGTTCCCTTTGGAGAGTTCGTCCCTCTGAGGGGATTTATTAAACATTTCGCTCCAAGTTATCTTCCTGTTCGGGATACGAAACCCGGAAATGGAGAACCGAATTTAATGGTGGAAATCGACGGTGAGACGGTAAATCTCGGAATATCGATATCTTGGGAAATATTTTTCGAAGATAGAGCACGGAATGCCATCTCGGGAGGAGGCGAGATATTACTAAACCCGACGAATGGTTCTAGCTATTGGTTAACAATCCTGCAGTCCCAACAAGTAGCTTCTTCAAGATTGCGAGCTATGGAGACAGGAAGATGGGTTCTTCAGGCGGCTCCTACTGGTTTTAGCGCAATCGTAAACCCAGATGGAGACGTTGTCGTACGTTCATCAATTTCGGAAACACGCGTCCTCCATGCGACTGTAGAACGTAGAAGAGGAAACACGCTGGCGACGAAGGCAGGACCACTTCCGATGATTCTGATCTCAGGAACTACTCTAGTGGGAGCAAATATCCTCGCAAGGAGAAGAAGTTAATCGATATCGATTATTAACGTTGAGGGTCCCGAATTTATCAATTCGACGTTCATGAATTTCTGAAATTCTCCTGTCTCCACATGTATTTGCTCGCTGCGGAGATAAGCAACGAGGGAATGTATGAGAGGTTCTGCTATTTCGGCGGGAGCAGAAGCCACCCAACTAGGGCGACGGCCCTTTCGAGCATCACCATAGAGAGTAAATTGTGAGATGACTAAGATTTCTGAGCCGATATCAAGGGTCGAGAGGTTCATTTTCCCACTACCATCTTCGAAGATTCTGAGATTCAGCAATTTTTCAGCTAATTTTTTTGCTGTCTCTTCCTTGTCGGAGTGTGTAACTCCAACAAAAATACACAAACCCTTCTGAATCGAACCAACTGTATTACCGTCCACAGAGACACTGGCTTTAGTAACACGTTGAACTAAAGCCCTCATAATAATCTCCTTCAAAGCGCGGTCAAGATAAAGACAGTACCACCATAATGATTATTGACCTTTCTAGAACATTTAATGCTCAAGTAACATAATTTTGTTCCAATCTCCATACCCTTAAGGTTCATATGGAAGAAACAGAAACGCCATCAAGTAATTCAGATACGAATTCAGGTCATCTCCGTATTGCTATGCTCGCCTACCGAGGAAAACCGCATGTCGGCGGACAAGGGGTATATGTCAGAGAAATGAGCAAAGCGCTCGTAGAGCTCGGGCACACGGTTGAAGTTTTTGGAGGGCCACCTTATCCCGACCTTGACCCTAAGGTTCCACTTCATAAATTCCCGAGTTTGGAGATTTATAACGATTTCTTTCCAGGGAGGATGCCGGGTATCTGGGAAATAAAGGATTTCCCAGATTTCGTAGAGCTATGTTCGTATCTCTCAGGAAATTTCTCAGAACCTTTTTCTTTTTCACTTCGAGCGTATAGAGCTTTAAAGGAACGGAAAGGAGAATTTGATCTCGTGATTGATAATGGATCTCTAGCGTATGGGAACGTATTGATCCAAAGGAAACTTGGCCTTCCTATCCTTGGAATAATTCATCATCCGATTACGGTAGACCGCCGGCTAGAACTCGATAATGCACGTACTTTCGTCGAACGATTCGGGAAACGGCGCTGGTACGCATTTACAAGAATGCAAACGAGGGTGTGTAGAAGTATCAAACGTATTGTGACAGTCTCGGAATCCTCGCGTGAAGATATTAGTAGGGACCATAAAGTCGACATTGATCGAATTCACGTGGTTCCCATTGGGATAGATACTGACTTCTTTGCACCTCAGCCACTTATTGAAAGAATACCAGGAAGAATAGTCTCAACTGCTAGTGCTGACGTACCGTTAAAAGGGCAAAGATACCTTCTTGAAGCACTGGCACAAGTCCGAGAAAAACATCCCAACGTACATCTAGAACTTGTAGGAAAGCAGCGAGAAGGAAGCACTACCGCTGAGACGCTTGAGCAACTTGGACTCGATGACATCGTGAACTTCAATCAGGGAATAAGCTACCAAGAACTCGTTGACCTCCTAGCTTCAGCATCGGTTGCCGTTGTCCCTTCCTTATATGAGGGTTTCTCTATACCCGCCATTGAAGCCCTATCATGCGCCGCTCCATTGATAGCAACAACCGGAGGGGCCCTTCCGGAAGTCGCAGGACCACATTTAGAAACGTGTCTGGCTGTTCCCCCAGGTGATAGTAACGCTCTAGCAAAAGAAATAGACTATGCCTTTGAACATCCGGAAGTGTGTCGCAAGGTAGGAGAAGCAGGTCGACAGCGAGTAATAGAAAAATGGAGTTGGAGAGAATCCGCTATTACTACAGCCGCACATTGCCGAGAACTATTATCGATGCACAAAACCCCTTAGGATTCTGACGTGCTAACTATCAATTTTGATCGGCTAGAACTTAAAAAAGGGGATATGGTTCTGGACCTCGGCTGCGGATTCGGCCGACATGCATTTGAAGTGCTTCGAAGAGGCGGTCAAGTTGTCGCCTGCGATATGGCTTTACCTGAATTACATGAGGTTCGAGCTACCTATGCAGCCATGGCAGGAGTCGGAGATTTAGAAGAAACAGCCCCTGCTTTTACCTCTGTTGGAGACGCTACCCGTTTACCATTCCAAGACAAGACATTCGACCGGATAATAGCGAGTGAAGTACTCGAACACATCTTTGACGATGAAGAGGCATTGCGGGAACTATTTCGTGTACTCAAACCCCAAGGAATTCTAGCAATTACTGTTCCGTCCTATTTCCCAGAGAAAATCTGTTGGATGCTCTCTGATCAATATCATGCGCCCGCTGAAGTGGGAGGGCATGTACGAATATATAAGAGGCGACAATTGGAATCAAAAATCTCTGATACGGGTTTAGTGCCTATAGATTTCCATAGGGCTCATGCTTTACATTCACCATACTGGTGGCTGAAATGTGCGGTCGGAACGAAAAATGACCAAAATCGACTTGTGAAGGCGTACCTTCGGTTCCTTACATGGGATATTGTAAAGCAACCAGCATTAACCCGATATGCAGAAAAAATTTTGCAACCTCTGCTAGGTAAGAGTGCAATCATCTATGCTCAAAAGACTGCCGCTGCTTAACCCAAGGAAGTAAATTGCCCCCGATTGAACCTTCTGACATTATCGATTCTTCAAAAATACGTCGAACTGGTGAATCTATCGCTGAGTTGCAACACCCTTCAGGAATGATCCCTTGGTTCCCGAATGGACATGCTGACCCATGGAATCATATTGAAGCTGCAATGGCCTTAGATGTTTCCGGACTTCACGATGAAGCTGTTTCCGCCTATCAATGGCTGGCAGACATCCAACTTGAGAATGGATCTTGGCACAACTATTACCTTGGAAATACGATCGAACAAGACAAAATTGATACAAATTGTGTCGCATATATAGCCACAGGGGTCCTTCATCATTATCTCATATCGAAAGACACCGGGTTTCTTGAAACCATGTGGCGAGTCGTAGAACCAGCAATCGAATTTGTACTTGGCCTTCAAACACCAAGGGGGGAGGTCATTTGGGCATGCCATTCTGATGGAACTCCATGGTCATACGCACTTGTCACAGGGTCATCAAGCATTTCGCATTCCTTGCGGGCTGCGATTGCAATAACTGAACATCTTGGCATGGAGCGGCCGCAATGGACGGAGAAAGGAAGGCGCCTTGTTCACGTTCTTAGAAACAATCCCGATGCATTCGCTCCAAAAAAACGGTGGGCCATGGACTGGTATTATCCAGTATTAACCGGTGTCCTCCAGAATAGTGAGGGGCGAGACCGTCTTGAAGCACAAAGAGAACAGTTTGAAATGCCGAACAAGGGAATAAGATGTGTGTCCGATCGGCCATGGATAACTACAGCGGAAACTTGCGAATGCGCTATTGCTTACCTTGCTGTCGGTGAGAGAAATCACAGTATTGAACTTTTTACGAAAATCCAAGACTACAGAGACGACAATGGACGGTATCTCACCGGAGTCGTATATCCCGAGAAAGTTTCCTTCCCTGAAAATGAGTACTCGACGTACTATGCTGCTGCAGTGATCCTCACTGCCGACGCTATCTTAGAAGCTACTTCTGCGGGCAGAATTTTTTCTGATCATACTTTCTTACCGTCGCTATCTGACGAGCAGATAGAAAATTAACTAGAACGGTTTCGTAATATTTCAAGTGCTTTATCGGCATGGACGAACATATTCTTCTCACTCTTTACAATCCCAAGAAGCGTCCGGTCCTGTCCTATTACGTACGTCGCCCGTTGATTCGGGAATGGGCCTCGACGCTTAGCGCCAAGTAATGAAGCAATTTTCTTTTCAGGGTCTGAAAGAAGCGTGAACCCTAGACTGTTTTTCTGATCGAATTCTTTTTGCTGACCCACCGGATCAGCACTGATTCCCACTCGTTGAGCTCCAAGTTCTCCAAACTCAGCAGCTAAGTCACGGAAATGACAGCTTTGCTTAGTTCAACCAGGGGTCATTGCCTTTGGGTAAAAATACAAAACCAGAGGACCATTCTCAATTAAAGACGCAAAAGTTACCGTTACGCCACTTTGGTCCAATGCATCGAAATCAGGGACTAGGTCACCTTGTTCCATCTATCCTCATTTTCTAGATTTTCGCTTCTTCATAAGAATAACATCGAAAGACCACATCTCAGGAAATTCGTCGAAGTATCCGTAAAGAACCTTGAATTCGTTCCTCAGCCCAATCTCCACTTTCCACAGCCGGTAAGTAAATACACTCATAAGGCGGTCGCCCACCATCCTTAGGATCAGGGAAGACATCATGAATTGCAAGAAGTCCCCCTATCTGTACTTTCGGAACCCACCAATTGTAATCATCTCTGGCTGGTTGAATCCCATGACCGCCATCAATGAAAAGAAATGCAAGAGGCGTATCCCAGTGCTTTGCCACGGTAACTGAGTCACCTACTATTGCCACAACCACGTGTTCTAAACCGGCACCATGAATGGCTTTACGAAAAATCGGCAGCGTATCTAGTTTCCCTACTTCTGGATCAACTAAATCTGGTTCATGATGTTCCCAACCAGCTTGGTTCTCTTCTGAACCTCGGTGGTGATCCAAGGCATAGAGAGCACGCCCCTGTTCTTCTGCTGCTGTTCCCAAGTAGATTGCGGATTTCCCACAGTAGCTTCCTACCTCTAGTAACGGACCTCCAACATTAAGATTGGAAGCTGCTTCGTATAAGGCATTACCCTCATCGGAAGGAAGGAAACCTCGGGCATTTTGTGCGAAGGCACGTCTGTCTGCTTTCATATGAGCAAGATTACTGGAGATTTCAGCTATACCTTTCGAATCTGATTACTTAAGTGATCTTTTTTGAAGTTGTATTGAAGAGGTATCGATCCAAGATAATGAACTTGAAAACCCAAAGGGCACCATACGCAGCAAGATTTGCGCCATTAACTACCATCCAAGACTCCCATATGCGATTTGCAAGAAAGACAAATAGCGTGGAAAGCCCTAATCCTGAAAATGCGATAATCCAATAAGGGAAAATTTCCCTTTTTAAATCATGTGGGCCAGATTTTTCCCAAACCCAGAAGCGGTTAAGGATGTAGTTGGGGATGGTCGAAAGGGTAACGCTAAGAAAATTACTGAGTGTCGCAGCGAATCCCATAGTTTCAAAAAACAGATAAAGGAATGACTGGCCGATAACAACGCTAACTACAGAAACGAGCAGATAGCGAATAATTTTTTGGTTAAGCGTTAGTGCGAACATATCTTGGAAATACGCCTCTCGGAACTTTGCCCACACCTTACTCTTTAAAGAACTTCGGATCTATTTCAATAACCGCTGCAACGAAAATCAAAAATCGCATAGGATATTGCAGTGGATACGAAAGAGAAAAATACGTTAGTTATAGAACAATTCTTGAAAGTTTCTCTTATGTGTATCTTGACCCTGAGTGCCGCATTTGGGTGCGGTGGGTCATCAACGGATGCTAACCCATTAAGTGGTCGAGCAAATGACGCTGACCAAAACTCAAATGAAACGACCGAAGATACGGAGAATAGGGAAATCCCTACTGAAACTCCCATTCAAGAAACCCAAGAAGTTTTAGATGCTCCTGAAAGCAACACTTGGACCATACTCGTGTACGTCATGGGAGACACCGACCTTGAGGAATTCGCCTTAACTGATTTTGTTGAGATGGCGAAGGTCTCAACGAGCAAGAACTTAAATATTGTGGCCTTATTTGATAGGTCAGATTTCTATTCTGAAGAAGGTTTACTCAATATCGCTGATTTCTCAGACACTAAGATTTTTCAGGTCACAAATGGAACACTCAATATCATCAAAGACCAGATGGGGGAACTTAATTTAGGTAATCCGGAGACACTAGCTGACTTTATCAGTTACGGATTTTCTAAATTCCCAGCTGAGCGAAATGGTCTCATCCTTTGGGATCATGGTGCAGGCTGGCCAGGGATGGGTCCAGATGATGGGAATGATTTTGATATCCTTGACCTTCAGGAAATCTCAGACGGGATCGAGAAGGGTTTAGAAAATACCGGAATTGATAAGCTAGATCTCATCGGATTTGATGCCTGCCTTATGGGAACTTTTGAAGTTGCGATGGCGATGTCAGAGTATGCCGAGGTAATGGTTGCCTCACAAGAACTAGAACCAGGGCATGGATGGGATTGGGAATCTCTCGAAGTCCTTACTTCTGACTCTTTGGTGGATGCCGAAACACTTGGCTTAACAATAGCAAATGATTATAAACAGCATGCTATTGATAATGGAACGGAAACTGAAATTACCCTTTCTGTGATCGATTTATCAAAAATGAATGCTGTTGAGAATGCACTAAGTGCGCTTGAATTACCTTTGGTTTCCCAAAGCGAATCATTTGCTCCAAAGCTCGGAGTCGCGCAAAGTGAATCTCTGAGATTAGGGAAAAACCCAGATCCTTCTATTGATGCTCATATGATCGACCTTGGTGATCTTGCAGCGGAACTCGGAAAGGCTGAGCCAGGACTTCTTGATCTCACTAATGATCTGATACGAGCTATTGATGAACTGGTTTTAGGACATGTGAGCGGACCTGCAACAAAGTCCTCTACGGGGTTAGCAATATATTTTCCCGAGCTGAGAAGCTACAGCCAGGAGGGATATTTCTACCTCGAAGGAATTTCTAGCTGGCAAAACATTCTCATGAGTTATTTTCAATCTCAAGAGAGAATACCGGAAGAAGAACAGGCAAGGTTCTTAACAGAACAGTACTCGCCAACATATACTCTTGATGCCATAGACGGCCTTCTTATAAGTGCTCAATTTGATATAGCTGCGCAAGACAACCTTACCGAAGCCGTAATCTACTATGGGATTCCTGAATCAGATGGATCTATTCTCTTCCTCGGTGAAGAACCAGCAACGATCGCAAATGACGGAAGCGGACTGGCTGAAGGTTTTTATGACTTAACCGTCCTCACGATGTCAGATGGTGTCGACACCGTCTACGCCTACACACAGTGGTATAACGATGAGGAGTCAGGGCTTGCTTTTCTCGATATCCCCCTGACGTATGTCCCACCCCAAGATTCGGAAGCGCAGGAAGAATTCTATGATGTTATTCTTTCCATCACGATAGATACAGAAACATCTGAAATCCTTAGCGAAATATATTACTCCACTGACCAAACCGGACAATGGGGAGAGTTAGTGGCTGATCCAGAAGGGTTAATCTACCCAGTTTTCTTATTGCAAAACACTGATTTTTCATCTGATTGGATTGAAATTAATGAGGTTGGCCTATGGGCAGATATTCCTAGTCTTACTTATTCATTTGAATATTTAGATTCAGGAACAGCATTCGTAGCTGAACTCTGGGTCTTTGATTACGGTGGCAACAGCGACTACGTATACGTAGAGGACTACATCCCATAAGAAGTCTCAATCAACGCTATAGCGGTATACGTTGGTTTCTCGTGGAGTAAATCCGAGACGTTGATAGAGGCGATTCGCTGCTTCTCGGCTAGGGCGTGATGTTAAGTCAATGGTTTTAGCTCCTGCTTTCTGAGCTAGCTCAATAGCATGTTGATTTAATGCTTGCCCAACTCCCATACCACGAGCTTGAGTATCGACGACAACATCTTCTATCCAAGCACGGATACCGGTAGGAATACGAAAGATCACCAGTGTCATCGAACCTAAAATAATACCGTTTGCATCTTCAGCGACAAGTATTGTTGCAGAGTCAGATCCTATGATTGCTTTAAGTTCATCTTCAGTGGGAGGAGGGTTCGACGAAGAAAGCTGCGGAGTTAACTTTTGGTATGCCTCCACCAACTTTGCATCAACATTTTCTGCGATCCGTATTTTGGTCATACTTTATCGTACCCTTGCTGGAAGGAAGTAAGGGATACAGACCGATTCTAAGCGCTTCAATCTCTACGAATAGAATTCTGTTTTTCTGGGAGATAACCTCAGATCCATGACGGAGAACTATACGGTCTGGGAAAAACAACTTGAGGGTTCAGGAAGCGCGCTTGTTGTTGCCTTTGAAGGGTGGAATGACGCTGGGAATGCATCAAGTTGGGCTGCGAGACATCTACGCGAAGATCTTAACGCTGAACTATTTGCCACGATTTTAGCGGAAGATTTCTATGACTTTTCTACAACACGGCCGTTAGTTCATTTAGCTGAAGACGGCCGACAATTGGATTGGCCGGAAACGAAATTCAGCGCCGCTACTGATCAAGACATCCTTCTCCTTGAGGGTATAGAGCCGCACTTGCAGTGGAGGAGCTTCGTTGAAGAAATCACATCTGTAGTGACAAGGCTTGAAGTTTCCATGGTCATTACTCTAGGTTCCCTACTCACAGAAGTTCCCCATTCTCGGCCAGTAATGGTCTACGGGTTCTGTGAGGACGATGAGACAAGTTCTAGACTTAATCTTCAAAAGTCGATGTATGAAGGCCCAACAGGAATTATCGGTGTCCTCAATCAAGCCATCCAAGAACAAAACATTCCAGCAGTTTCCTTATGGGCTACAGTGCCGAATTATGTGTCAGGAGCAACATCACCTAAAGCAGCTTTGGCACTTATTGAACGGTTGAACGAAATCCTTCCTTCACCAGCTACTACGACCGAACTTGAAATTGCATGCGCTGCATATGAAAGACAAATCAACGAACTTATTGAAAATGATGAAGACATGAGTGCATACGTTATGGACTTGGAATACCGGTATGACCAAGGAGAGTTTGAAGCGGACCCTGCTTCGGGATTCGGCGACCGTGTTGAGAGGTGGCTCCATGATGGTGCAAGCCCTGATGAGACGTAAGCTCATACAATTTTTCTAGCCAGTTTTAGATATCTTCGGATTCCTTCCATGCAGGTCTGCGCGGAACATCGAACTGTACTTCGATAGGTTCATTGCGTACCGCTCGAAAAGCTTGTTCTACCCAGTTTCCAGATCCAGCTAAAGGCTCAGGAAGAGAACCTTGAGAGAAGAAACCGACATCCTGACATTCCAAGGGGTGCGGCTTTAGCGTTCCGCCGACAACTTTGCATTGGAAAACGATTGAGTACAAAGGCATCCTTGTGAAGCCACCTCGGACACCATCGAGAATGGAAATGATGCGAAGAGCTTCAACTTCCATCCCTGTTTCCTCCAATACTTCTTTTTCTGCAATTTCAGCAGCAGAGTAACCGACATCAGCAAAGCCTGTGGGAAATAGCCATACCCCAGAATCCGATCGTTGAATTAAGAGAAGTTCTTCATTCTCATTACCAACGACAGCTCCTATAGCAATCTTAGGAGTTACATAACCAGGTATTCCTTTTCCAACTGACCGCATCCATTCATCTATTTTTTCCTTCGGGTTATCTGCATCAGTAATGTGCGCCTGGATGTCAGCAGCAACATTAAGGACCTCTTCATAACGTTCTCTCTCATAAAGGTTCTCTGTGAACGCGAGCCCTGTCCTTGCTATCCCAGCTAGAGCTTCGCTCCATCGAACAAGGTTATGCTCATCTGTCATTTGATTTCCTTTGTATCACTGTTGATATTTCAATAGCATGCCGAACAGCTTCTCGTATTTCTTCAGCATGAGTTTGGTCAACTATTTTCTTACCTCCATTATCTAAAACATAAAAGGAGTCCACAACATCAGCTCCGAGAGTTTGAACTTTCGCACTAAGAATATTGAGGTCCAGCGAACTAAGCGCACGGGTAATCTGATAAAGCAATCCCATACCATTCGGGGCAGAGACTTCTATTACGGTTGCAGTGGAGGAAGTATCATTATCAATCTTTACGTCAGTACCAACCACTCTCTCTGGAAATCTTTGCGATGACTGAAGGTGATACGTCTTCATTCTGTCAGAAAGACGCGCAGCTATGGCGACACGCCCACGCACCGAGTCTTGGACGAATACACAAACTGAATCCCAATCGATTTCCCGTGTAGTACTTGGCGTAACGCGAAAAACTGAGAGCACCATTCCAAAGTCTGTATGGGCAACAGCCTCCAATACATCAAGACCACACAGTGATAGAGCTCCAGCTACTCGACCAAAGACTCCTGGGCGGTCTATTTCCATAATCGTGAGGGTATCTCCCTCCCCTTCAACACGAATCATGCCACGTCGCATCATCTTCATCTGTTCTTCAGTTGGGAACGCCCTTTCCATAATGCTTTCATCGCCGCCCTTCAAATACGCTGAGGTTCGGTTAGCAAGGTCATGAACAAGACCGGCTTTCCATGTACTCCAGGCAGCTGGACCGGTTGCTATGGAGTCAGCCTCTGTAAGGGCGTGCAGTAATTCTACCTTTTGAACAGACTGCAAAGAATTGGCGACTGTTTGTATAGTGTCAAAATCATCAAGATCTCTTCGAGTCGCAATATCAGGAAGAAGAAGGTGGTGTTGACACATTTGAATAAGCGTTTCTACGTCATCGGGCGAAAAACCCATCCGTTTTCCGATGATACGAATGAGTTCGATACCTATTTCCGTATGGTCACCGGGATAGGGCTTTCCAATATCGTGCAGAAGAGCGCCGACTACTAGAAGATCTGGCCGCTCAACACGATCTTGAAGTTTGGCCGCTTCTGCAGCTGTTTCAAGTAAGTGACGGTCTACGGTGAAGCGATGATACGCGTTCCGTTGAGGACGACTCCTCGCTGGTTTCCATTCAGGCAAGAAAGGGATAAATAGATTAAGTTCATCTAACGTCTCGAGCACGGGGATAGCGTCATGGCCGGTCAAAAGGAGCTCCACGAATAAATCACGTATCTCAGTCGTCCACGGATCTGGAATATCCAACTCTGCTTTTCGGAGTTGTTTTATTACTTCTGGAGTGAACCGTTCTTGATTTTTAGCGGTAGTAACCGAAATGCGGAGAACTGCTTCTACTGATAAAGCAGCATTGGATTCATAGCTAGTGGAAACGGATTTTCTTCTACCGGTTAATGTATCGCCAACTTTTTTCCCAAAATTCCATAGACCAAATAGGCCGGCGTTTTGTATGGCGTAGCAAAGCTCATCTGTATTCCACGCTATACGTCTGGCAGCTGATGCTACGTCTGCCATTAGAAAATCAGCATCTTCGTACCCTAATGCTTCTGAAACTGCATCTTGTTGTTCTAGGAGGAGTTTATCGCTTGAACGTTTCGCGCTTCTGTGAAGCTCGACGCGTGCCCTGAGAATAATTTCATATGATTCTAGTAGCTGGTGGTGTTCTAGCTCTAAGGAGTCCTGACCGCTTTGATTTGCCCAACCCATGGCGTGGACATCTCTAAGTCCTCCTCTTCCTTCCTTTAGTTCTGGTTCAAGCATGAACGCAATTTCACCTTTTACGCGGTGGCGTTCTTCGATAGATGCTGCGAGTCTCGGTAACCATGATCGTGCGTTGTTTTTCCATTGGGCGAGAGCAAGCGAAAAAAGATCTTCAGAAAGTTTTTTTGAACCCGCAATATGGCGGCATGACAAAAGTGCTGTGGCAGTGTCAAGATCTTCTGCAGAGAGTTCTAACGTCTCGTCTATAGTTCGAACTGCATGGCCTAACTTCTCGCCTTGGTCCCAGATGGGGTACCAGATAGCTTCAGCGACTTCACTAATGTCTTCAGTTTTTTGGTGAAGTAAAAGTACGTCGAGATCTGATAATGGTGATAGATCTTGACGGCCATATCCTCCAACGGCAAGAAGGGCGATATCGGATCGTTTCCCAATGGCGTCATTGAAAAGATTTTCCAGCCAATGATCTGCTGAATCACTGAGCTGTCTAGTGAATTGAGACCCACGGATGCTTCGGTCTTGAAGAAGATTTTGTCTCGCAAGATCAATGGACATACATTCACCGTATTCCACTTCAACCATTTTGGGAACATTTCTAATTGGCGGGGGATTATCCCCCGCCAATTAGTTGATCATTTTAAATTTGTTTTTACAGGTTATAAGCGGTCTCTGCATGTTGTGATTGGTCAAGGCCGGCTACTTCATCTTCTTCAGATACTCTGAGTCCAATTGTTGCATCTAGGCCTTTTGCAATGATGAACGTCACGATGAATGAGAAAGCTATCACCGATCCCATAGCTGCGAGTTGGTCTACAAAGAGTTCCCCGCCGCCGAAGAAAACACCATCCTGGAATCCACCGGGCTCGCTGTTGATAGCTGAGTTATCTGCGAACAAACCGAGGAGTAACCCACCGATGATGCCGCCTCCACCGTGAACGCCGACCACGTCAAGGGAGTCGTCGTATCCAAACTTGTTTTTCAGCCCAATTAAGAAGTAACACCCTACTCCTGCTACAAGCCCAAAGATAACGCTTGAGAGGCCACCGACATATCCGGCTGCAGGTGTTATAGCTACCAGAGCAGCTACGACGCCAGAGCAAGCTCCGAGAGTTGTCGCTTTCCCATCGCGGTACCATTCGATGAGCATCCACCCAATCATTCCAGCGGCAGCAGCAACAAAGGTGTTAAGTAACGCTTGCACAGCTTGCCCGTTAGCTGCTCCAGCTGATCCTGCGTTGAACCCGAACCAGCCAAACCAAAGGATGCCGGTTCCCAGCATGACAAGAGGCAGGTTATGTGGGGGGGATGACTCGCTAGGCCAGCCTTTCCGCTTTCCAAGAACAATAATCAGCGCAAGCGCTGCAGCTCCAGCATTTATGTGAATGGCAGTACCACCTGCGAAGTCGATCGCACCCATACCGTCATGCCACCCGCTATACACCCAATAAGTAACCGGTGTATACACAATCAAGGTCCAGATAGGGACGAAGATCACCCAAGCTGAAAATTTCATACGATCTGCGACCGCTCCGGATATAAGGGCAGGTGTTATAGACGCAAACGTCATTAAGAAAGCAACGAAAATAAGATCATCAGGCTTCATATTTAATCCATCAAGGCCGAACTGATCCCAGTTACCGATCAAGTCACCGCCCCAGAAACCTGACCCATCTGAGCTATTTCCAAGTGTCCAAGAAAAAGTAACCCAAAGCAATGGGACAATCCCTATGCAATACAAATTCATATTAAGCATATTGAGAACATTTTTGGATCTATCCATGCCCCCGTAGAACAACGCCAACCCCGGTACCATAAATACGACAAGTGCTGTCGAAATCAGCATCCATGCAAAATCACCTGTTTCCATATTGTTCCCTTCTATTGCATGCGCTAATCGAGCGCAGTTGTAAAAAATTGAGTAATTTTCTTCATAGTAATGGGCGTTGATTTCTGATTTGTTTCGAGAGTGTTAACTCTTACCCATATTTACTTGTATGTAGGTTCATTAGAGGTGAGAATGGGAAAATGGGAGTACGCGATGATTGCAGACATTACAGCAGTAGGACAGTCCAGTCCGGAGAAGTAGTACAACGCTGCCGAATCGGAAGTAACGAAGAAATGCCCTTTGGGTGCCCAGATAATTGCCTTTTTTTTGAAGGACGCAATATATCTGACGCTGGCTGGAACCGGTAATCCATAGAGTCGCCAATAGAAAAACTTCACTGTTGCACGTTTGAGTTAGGACGATACAGATCTTCCGATTAAAGTCCTTTTGTGACAAAAAAAGTAAAAGGAATGCTTATTTTTGCCTTAGCTGCGTTCTGCGCGAGTATGGCCTTCCCTTTTGTTGCTTCAGCTTTAGACAATGAAGCTGTATTTCGTGGCACCGTTAGGGTAGGGCGAGAAGTTATTCCTGACGTTACGATAACAATCTTGGATGATGCCGGTAAGGAAATTGGGGCAACTGCTTCGGGTGAAGATGGCAAATGGGAGATCCCGATCCCTTCTATAGGTGAATATAGCGTTCAACTAATCGGCCCTCTCCCAGAGGGAGTTACCGTGAAAGAAGGAGCAGCATCAGAAGTTACTGTTCTAGTAGAAGAAATTCGAACAACATCAGTAGGTTTTCAGTTAGAAACAAGCGAGCAGAAAACTATTTTAGAAATCCCACCTACTTGGGAGAGATTGCTCAACCGGATGGTTAGCGGGTTAAAGGTAGGACTTCTCGTTGCTTTAGCTTCCATAGGGCTTTCACTAATTTTTGGTGTAACAGGTCTGGTGAATTTCGCTCATTCAGAAATGGTGGCTTTCGGAGCAGTTATAGCTCTTGTTCTTGAGTCATCTATGGGGCTAACTGGAGGTTTATTTCCAATAGCTGTACTTCTCGCTGTTGTTATAGGCGGGTTTCTTGGTCTTTTCCTGGAAAAGGGTATCTTTGGGCCGCTTAGGCGAAAGAAGATGACAAATATTTCTCTTATGGTTGTTTCAATCGGACTTGCATTTCTTATGCGCTACCTAATGCTGATCTATCATGGCGCCGAGCCAAAAACCTATACCTCATTCAAGATACAGACTGGGGTTTCACTTGGCCCGATCGAACTCCCACCGAAGGACTACTACATCATTTCAATTGCCTTTATTACCCTAGTTGCGGTAGGAATCCTACTTCAACGGACGAGACTGGGAACATCGATGCGCGCTGTCTCTGACAATCCAGCATTGGCCGAGTCATCAGGAATAGATGTAAATAGAACCATCATGTGGGTATGGATTTTCGGCAGTGCTTTAGCCGGCATGGGGGGAATCATGATCGGACTTACCCAAGTTGTTGAATGGCAAATGGGTGAGAAAATTCTTCTCTTAATTTTTGCTGCTGTCACTTTAGGTGGACTAGGAACAGCATATGGTGCAATGGTCGGTGGCATAGCAATAGGTCTCGCTTCAGAAACATCAACGTTCTGGCTTGACAATGATCTAAAGTTCTTAATTGCTTTAGCCGTTCTGATCGTAATTCTACTTGTTAGGCCTCAAGGTATTCTCGGTATCCGCGAAAGGCTCGGATAAGCATCATGGTTATGAATCTTCTCGCCGGAATTGATATAAGTAAGTTGCTGGGCTTGGCTCTGCGAAATTCAATCGGAGTTCAAGCCGCAACATTTGCTTTAGCCGCCGTAGGACTAAACCTTCATTACGGCTATACAGGGCTACTGAACTTTGGTGTTGTGGCCTTTATGGCCGCAGGAGCATACGGGATGGCCATTTTCTTCACACAAGGATGGCTTGGAGGTTCCATCCTACTTGCTATAGCTGCTGGATTAGTTTTCGCAGTCGGTATCGCCTTAAGTATCGGCCTTCCCTCTCTACGATTACGGGCAGACTATCTTGCAATAACTACGATTGCGATCGCTGAAGTGCTTCGCATATCCTTTAGATCTCAAAGGCTTCTAGACCTTACAGGAGGACCATTCGGACTTCCCAGTATCGAAGACCGGAATGCAGAAGTATCATTTTCCGAAACCATAACGGTTGATTGGAATCCAATAAACGATGGCGTATACGGATTCTGGCGATTGAGATTTGATGAACAGACGCTCTGGATCATGATTCTTGGATGGACTCTAGTCCTTCTCGCGACCTTACTGATTTGGGGATTAATGCGATCCCCATGGGGAAGAGTCATCAAAGCAATCCGAGAAGATGAAGATGCAGCTCGGGCCTTAGGAAAAAATGTCTTCTCATACAAGCTCCAGAGCTTAATTATCGGGGGGATGATCGCATCGCTTGCTGGAATTACTCGAGCAATGAATACAGGATTTGTCGAGACCCAACAGTTCAAACCTCAAACAACATTTTTTATCTGGACCGTCTTAATCTTAGGTGGAGCTGCATCTATCTGGGGTCCGGTTATTGGAGCGATGGCCTTCTGGTTCATAATCATATTTGTAGAAGAACTCCTTAGGCAGATGGTTGATTCAGGATGGATTCCGGAAGCTGTACTCGAATCAAACGATATCGCCAGCGTAAGGATGATCATGATGGGCGTCATGCTTGGTGTCTTAATGATTTGGCGACCTCAAGGCCTTGTAGGGAAAAAAGAGGAGGCTCAAATCGATGTCAGATAGCGCTCCCTTAAATTCGTTTCCAGCAGAAATTGGTTCATCTAAACCTGATCCAGTTTTGACTGTAGATGATATGGTACGCACTTTCGGAGGTTTACGAGCAGTAGATATTAACCATCTTGAAGTTCAACGCGGCATTATCACAGCATTTATCGGCCCAAATGGAGCAGGAAAAACTACCCTCTTTAATCTCATTACCGGATTTGATAAACCGGACTCTGGATCTTGGGTCTTCGATGATGCTTCTCTCGAAGGGAAAGCTCCTCATATCATCGCTCAAGCAGGAATGGTCCGAACCTTTCAGTTAACAAAATCATTAGCCAAAATGACTGTTCTTGACAATATGCTTCTCGGGGCATCGAATCAACGCGGCGAGCGACTTCGATATGCATTGGTTCCGACCCAATGGAAGAAACAGGAACGACAAGTATTAGAGAAGGCGGAAGATTTACTCGATAGGTTTAATTTGGCTCATATGCGAGAGGAATACGCCGCAACACTCTCAGGCGGCCAGAGGAAACTACTTGAAATGGCTCGAGCTCTAATGTCGGAACCAAGATTAATTCTTCTCGATGAGCCTATGGCGGGAGTTAATCCTGCGCTTGTCGAGTCCTTGTTGCAGCACATTGAAAATCTCCGCGATGAAGGTGTAAGTGTTCTCTTTATAGAACATGACATGGATGTGATAATGGGGATTTCGGATTGGATAGTTGTTCTTGCTGAAGGAAGAATCATTGCCGAGGGGACACCGAGTGAAGTATCAAAGAACCCAGCAGTAATCGATGCTTATCTCGGTAGTTCAATTGCAGAGGAGCTCAAAGATGTCTAAGAATGGTGAAAGAGAAGTAGTTCTATCCTCAAAGGACGTAGTAGCCGGATATCTTCCAGGTGTTGATATTCTGACTGGCTGCAACTTTGAACTCTACAAGGGTGAATTAGTTGGAATTATTGGTCCAAATGGGGCTGGAAAATCAACTTTGGTGAAAAGCATGTTTGGACTTGTTGAAGTGAGAAGTGGAGTGGTCGAGCTTATGGGAGAAGCGATAACGAATCTTCCAGCGCATCAACTTGTGGAAAAGGGTGTTGGATTTGTTCCTCAAACAGAAAACGTATTCCCTTCCCTTACAGTGAGTGAAAACCTTGAAATGGGGGCTTACCAACTTCCAAAGCAACAAGTAGAGAAAAGAATTCAGGCGATTACAGATCTTTTCCCAAGGCTTGGGGAAAGAATCCGGCAACGAGCGGGACTTCTCTCAGGTGGTGAACGACAAATGCTTGCTATGGGAAGAGCATTAATGATGGAGCCGAAGGTGCTTCTCCTCGATGAGCCTTCTGCAGGGTTATCTCCAGCGTTGCAAGTAGAGGTATTTGAAAACGTGACATCGATTAATAAAACCGGGGTTTCAATTGTGATGGTTGAGCAGAATGCGACCAGATGTTTAAAAATAAGTGATAGGGGCTATGTTCTCGATCAAGGGAAAAACGCCTACGATGGCACCGGTAAAGACCTCCTAAACGATGAGAACGTTATCAAACTTTATCTAGGGACCCTAGCCCAATCGTAAATTGACAGGCCCTACAGTCAGGTCAGTTAGAATACTCAAGCAGTAATTCTTCTATAGAAACCACATAACCGGAGTAGAAAGGGCCGAACTCAGCATATTCTGCTGAAGCTTCATCGAAACGCATGGTGTAGACAACGTCTTTGAGATCATCGGGGTGAACACAAAATAGAGTAACCCCCCATTCATAATCATCTACTCCAGTTGAGCCGGTGATGACCTGCAGAACGCGCCCTGAGAATTTTCGTCCTGAAGCTCCATGCTCATACATCAATTCTTTTCTTTTCTCAAAAGGTAATGTGAACCAGTTCTGAGTGGGATTCCTCCGTTTAGACATCGGATAAAAACACCATGCTTTTTTATCTTCAGGAGGAAGTTCTGGATATAGCCTTGCGTTACGCATCTCTTCTGGAACACCTTGAGCGTATTCAGAAATTTCGGTTAAGGACACGTAGGAATCTACAATCTCTAAACCCGATGCAGCAACAGCAGTTTGGAAAGACCGTAACTGTACCCAATCGTTACTCAATACCATAAAGGCAACGTCAGCTTTATGGCCAAGGATGGATACTGTAACAACTTGCATCGATGATGCTCTTGCCGTTTCAATCGCCTTAAATAATTTGCCCTTTTTATTGTGGAGCAGCTGTTCCGGTATTTTACAAAAAAGGTGTAGGACTCCTAAACCGTCAGCCGTCTGGAGTGAATTACTTTCCATGATTTGAGTCTAGGGTAGAAACTTCATACCGGTTCAATTGCCAATAGAGATTAGATCCTTTAGAAATCCATATCAGGCATACCAGCGGGGGCTGCTCCCTCTTCAGGAGCATCAGCGATCACTGCCTCAGTAGTTAGAAATAAAGCTGCGATTGACCCAGCATTCTGTAGTGCTGATCGGGTTACCTTCGCTGCATCAATGATTCCAGCCTTCACTAGGTCCACATATTCTCCGCTTGATGCATTGAGTCCGTTTGCCCCTTCTAGATTTCGTACTTTTTCAACGATAACTCCACCTTCTAGCCCAGCATTAACTGCTATCTGTTTTAGAGGAGCTTCTAAGGCTTTTGCTACTAGACGGGCACCGGTTGCTTCATCATGATTATCAATTTCTTGCATTGTGGCCAAAACCTCTGCCTGGGCGCGAAGTAAAGTTACCCCACCTCCAGCAACGACACCCTCTTCGATTGCAGCTTTTGTCGTTGAGACTGCGTCTTCGATTCGATGCTTTTTCTCTTTTAATTCAACTTCCGTTGCGGCGCCCACTTTCAGAATTGCTACACCACCTGAAAGTTTCGCTAGCCTTTCTTGAAGTTTTTCTCTGTCGTAATCAGAATCAGTATTTTCAATTTCAGCTTTAATTTGTGCGATTCGGCCGTCAACGTCTTCACGGTTACCCGATCCTTCGATAATTGTTGTTTCATCTTTTGTTATGACTACCTTGCGTGCTTCTCCAAGTAAGTCAAGCGAAACTGACTCAAGTTTGAGACCAACTTCTTCACTAATAACTTGGCCACCTGTCAAAATAGCCATATCTTGGAGCATCGCTTTGCGACGATCACCAAAACCTGGAGCTTTAACACTTACAGAGGTGAATGTTCCTCGGATCTTGTTGACGACAAGAGTGGCGAGAGCCTCCCCTTCTACATCTTCCGCGATGATAAGGAGTGGCTTTCCAGACTGCATGACCTTTTCGAGAACCGGAACAATATCTCGAACTGCGGAGACCTTAGAACTAAGAAAAAGGAGATAAGGCTCCTCTAGTACTGCTTCCATACGTTCAGGGTCAGTAACAAAGTAGGGAGAGATATAGCCTTTGTCGAAACGCATACCTTCAACAAAATCCAAATCCATCCCGAAGGTCTGTGATTCTTCAACAGTGATGACCCCATCTTTGCCAACTTTGTCTATGGCCTCGCTGATTTTTCCACCGATTTCGGAATCTGCCGCTGAAATTGCAGCGACGTTTGCTATTTGGTCCTTGTCTGAAGATACATCCTGAGATTGACTTCGAATAGAGTTGACAGCTGAGTCAACTCCTGCCTCAATTCCCTTTTTTAATGACATTGGGTTAGCGCCAGCAGCAACATTTCGGATTCCCTCACGAACCATTGACCAAGCTAAGACTGTCGCTGTTGTTGTCCCATCTCCCGCAACGTCATCAGTTTTTTTCGCAACTTCTTTCACTAGTTCAGCGCCGATACGCTCGTATGGATCTTCAAGATCAATTTCTTTTGCAATAGAGACACCGTCATTTGTAATTGTCGGCGCTCCCCATTTTTTATCGAGCACAACATTACGGCCTTTAGGGCCAAGAGTTACTCTTACAGCATCTGCAAGGGTATTCATCCCAGCTTCAAGCCCACGTCGAGCTTCTTCATCGAACGAAATAATTTTTGCCATTGAATCTCTCCTATTTGGCTTGCTAATTTATTAGAACAATATAATTTCCACATTTATTCCATTATTCGATAACTAATCTCGGTTGAATAATATGGAAATGATTAAGGCGTTAGTAATGGTACTGAAACTCGGAAATGATTCCGACTTACTTTGAAAGATCTTTTCCCAATGGGAAGTAACAACCGCCTGCAACGGCAGGAATAATTGAAATTGTTTGCCCATCTGCCACTAATGTCTCCAGCCCTTGGAGAAATCGAATATCCTCATCTTCTACATATACGTTGACAAATCGCAATAGATTTCCTTCATCATCAAGAAGCCTTCCTTGGAAATCAGGGTAACTTTCGCAAATCTCATCAATGACTTCGGAAATGGTTCCTTCTTTGGCACTTAGTTCTGCCTCACCGGAAGTCAAGATTCGCAAGGTAGTTGGGATACGGATCTTTATAGCCATAATGTGAATTTATCGGAATTCGGCCTCTTTGCTTCCATTAACTCTCAATTTCTAGTTTTCCCTCGATGGGGAACTTAGGGTGTAACTAGCTTTGTAGCCCTCTACGGTAGGCGTAGTGAAACTTCATGGCGTCATTAACGCTTCTCATGATTCTTTAGCTGATTTCTCGATTGCTCTGACAATTAAGGAGACAATGTCGCGAGCGAAAGAATTGATTCAAAAGGGCTGCGTAGGAATTGATATAGGAGCAGCTGGGTCAACACAATTCGCAGATCGTGTCGATACGGACGAGGAATGGAGTCGGCTTGAAGGAAAAATAGAAGCATTGTCATCATTAGAGATTGAACTATCAATCGATACTTGGAACCCGGAGATTATGAATAGGGCTCTTGATGCCGGAGCAAATTTTATGAACGCTTCAGATGGACTTCAGAACCCATTGATGGTTGACCTTGCAGCGGAACGGCAAGTTCCAGTGGTGCTTCCTTTCTTAAACGGCAATGACCCTAAAAGTCTAGAGTTCGTTTCTGGAGATCCATTAGAAACGATTCTTCCTTGGTTTGATGAGACACTAACGAAATTGGAAAAATCTGGGATTAAACAACAGCAGCTAATCCTGGATCCTGGAACTGGATTTGGACCTGCTGATTGGGCATGGGATGAACGGCAGCAATTTCAAGAAAGAATATATCGAAATCTTGAAAGACTTCGTGTCTTCGGATTACCGGTCTATATAGCGTTGCCGTGGAAAATGGAAGAAGGCAGACGGGAGCTTTTGGATATTCTTCTCGAAGTTGGATTCGATTATGGTCGAACGCATATACCTGAACAGATACTTGATGCTCAAAAGGAACTGTTCGAGCAATAAACTATTTCTCTACAGAATCGTATTAGGTCTCTACTAGATGCGTTCACGTCGAATATGGACCGCTGAGTGTTGAAGGTGGTGAGGGACGGGGGGTCGTAATTTCCTGACAGTAATCTCAACCACTTCGACAAGATCAATCTTAAGAGTTTCCTCTGCTATCCGTTGCGCAACCCGTTCAAGAAGGAAATGTTTTTCACCAGTGATAACAGCTACAACAGCCTCCGTTACTTCTGCATAATTTACTGTGTCTGTTAATGAATCTGTTTGTCCGGACTTGGATAAACCGCTTTCAATAGTTATATCGACTTCAAATGGTTGAGCCCGTTCTTGCTCTTCAGGTAGCACTCCTATGGTGCCTAAGGCCTGAATACCTTTTAGCTCTATTCGATCAGTCATAGATACCTCTTTATCAAGTCTCTATGTTATCTTCATTTTCCAAAGTTCGAGATAGCCTTTTGCACAACTTGTTGAATGGATTTTTCTGTATCCGAAAATGCGGCCTCTCTCCCTACTTCTTCTTCAAGCCCATAGATTGGGGCGGGACAAGAGATTGATTTCTCCCAACTCCCTGTTATTACTATCGCAGGAGTAGCTGTTTCTTGTGCAAGTGCTAATACGCCACCGACAACTTTACCTGCAAAGCTTGATTCATCGACATGGCCCTCTCCAGTAATTACGAGATCAACCGATTCAATTAAATCTAAAAGTTCCACTGCGTCAGAAACAGCATCAAAGCCCTGTACCAAGGATGCACCAACTGATGCTAATCCCCCAGCCAAACCTCCGGCTGCTCCAGCCATCTTCATGTTCAAAACATCGACCGCTCGATCCTCTATGTACATCTGAGCGACTCTCTCTAAACGGCGTTTGAGGAACTGCACTTGTGATGGGGTTGCACCTTTTTGAGGTCCGAAGGTTTCTGCAGCTTCGACAAAATGTGTTCTGACGTCACAGGCAACGGTGATAGATACCTCACGAAGTCTCTGTAAAGGATGTAAGGCCTTTAGGGCTCCTAAACCGCCATCTGTAGTAGCTGAACCACCTGCCCCAACAAGGATCTTTCTTGCTCCCCGTTCAATTGCTATCCCAATAAGCTGACCCGTGCCGAAAGTGGTTGCAGCTATAGGGTCATTTTCTTCAATGCCGCCAGCTAATGTGAGCCCTGAAGCCTGCGCCATTTCAATAACTGCAGTATCTCCATGTAGCCTCCAATGAGCTTCCACGGGGGTATTAAGGGGGCCTGCGACAATGTCAACACGATTTGACCCTCCAAATGCCGCAACTGTTCCTTCACCCCCATCAGCTAGTGGCTGCAATAAAATGTCATGATTGCTGCTTAGAGCTTGAGAAATGGATTCAGCAACAATATGTGCAGAGGCCGTGCCTTTGAATTTGTCAGGAGCTACAAGAATCCTCATGAGAGGTCGCCAGTACTACTCTTCAGGTGGGTATAGATCAGAACCTAAAAGAATCAGAATATTAGCTTCAACTAAATCTGCAACAGGAAGAGCTGCCGGTATCGGAAGAACATTTGCTGAATCAGCGCCTATTATTAGTCCGACGTTTCTCGCATCAAGCTCATAACCGTTCGCATAGTATACGAAAGAAAATTCGGGTACTTCTTCAGTTGTTGCGTTCACTGGGGGTAGACCGTTATAACCTTGGTCTGAAATCAATACTTCTCGAATTGCTCCAGCTGCACCGCCTACTTCTGTTCCATTAGCTACAAGCACTCGAACTTCTGCAGGAGGATGGAGGACTGACTCACTACTTGAGACAGGTGCTTCCTGAACTGGAACGGTACTTTCGGTTTCTTCAGTTGCTGTTTCTTCTTCGGCTACGGCCTCTTCTTCAGTTGTGTTTGTCTGCTCCTTCGGCTCTTCAGTAACCTCTGGAATCGATAAAGATTCAGATCTTCCAGTTGTGTCATTGAAGCCTTCGCTTAAGACAATGATGCCTATCGCAACAAAGACACCAAGGAGTAGAACTCCTTTTCCTGCAATATTCATATCAAGCGTCTCCTGAGATCTCTTCTTTGGCCTTCCCTATATTAAAACTTACAGATAGTTTTAGCGAATTGGGGAATGAATCTGAGGTATTCCGTAATGTATTGAGCGTCGTTCTGTTCGGGATTTACGTAATCGGCGGACCAAAAGAGGGTCATATTCTAGAGATGCGGGAAGATCTAGTAGGACGTCTCGTATTTGGTAATAGCGTGAGGGTGAAATCCCAAACCGTTCACGAATAGCGCTTTTTTTGGACCCGTTGATCTCCCAAGGTGTTCTCTCAAAGTCAAGAATTGCTATTTCTCTATCGGTAAGCTCCACCCATGTATGGTATACCTCAGCAGACTATTAGTTTGCGATAGGTCAAAGCGGGAAAAAGTGGGTGTGGAAATCAAACTTTTACATTTTCGAGATTTGGTTCTTAAAGTGAGCCGGGTGTCGGAATCGAACCGACGACATCTTCTTTACAAGAGAAGTGCTCTACCAACTGAGCTAACCCGGCGTATTTTTAGTTTAGGAACATTACATTCCTATCACTATATTTTATCATCGCCGCCTTTGAGCAATCTCAAAACAAGCAATAGCTGCAGCTACTGAAACATTTAGAGATTCTATGGATCCAAATATTGGAATCTTCGCAATCAAGTCACATCTCTCTCGAGATAGCCGCCCTAAGCCCTTTCCTTCGCTCCCTAGAACAAGCGCCAAAGGCTCATCGGCGACTCCTAGTTCATATATTTCAGTTTGGGCATTTGTATCTAGTCCCACTGTCCAAACTCCCTTTTCTTTCAATAGCGATATCCCTTTGGGTATTCCGCTGACAGATGCTATTGGAAGGTGTTCGATTGCCCCTTGAGCAGTTTTTGCTACTGTCGGTGTGATTTTTGTCGAACGATGTCTTGGAAGTAAGACACCTGTTACTCCAGCGCATTCTGCACTTCGAAGTATGGCGCCTAGATTTCTCGGGTCTACAATCCCATCTAGAACTAGAATAAAAGGTTTTTTCTTTGTGGATAAGAGATCATCAATTTCAAGGTTCAGCAAAGGTTCAGCAAATGAGACGACTCCCTGTGGAGATTCCGTGGTCGCAATTGAATCAAATTTTGATCGAGCCATTTCATATACAGGTACTCTGCTTTCCGCCGCAAGATCCCTTATTTCAGCTAGGACCGGTGAAGGATCTAGACCAGCAAGAAAAATTACTTCTCTTACTTTGCGTTTCCCAGCTAGAAGAAGCTCACGAACCGCTTGCCTTCCTTCAATAACATCTCCACTTATGCCTTTATTCGTGGTTCTTGCAGAACTTTTTCCGAAGTCGTGTTTCTCTTTTGAAGTTTTAGACTTTGGCCGTTGATGAGTATTGGGCGCTGATCTGCTTCGATGGGTTTTACGCCTATTTTGCTTCTTAGTCATCTGACTTGTTTAGTAGGCAGACAGCGAAGCACGCAATCCCGTTAAAATTGAGCAGGCCTTCAGGGGTTTTCCCTTTGAGCGTTGCTGGCGCTTCGATAACCTGAGAAATTTTTGATTCCATCAATGACCTACTTGGTTGAATTTTTGGGATTTCTGCAATAATGGTGCAGTCGATATTGATAATTTCCCATCCGGCATTGTTAATAGTTTCAACCGAATGTCGGAGCAGCTCGAGGCTATCAGCGTTCAGGTATTTCTGATCACTATCAGGAAATGAGGTACCTATATCGCCGAACCCAGTTGGACTGAGAAGAGAATCGATACATGCATGGATGACTACATCAGAATCAGAATGCCCATCAAGGGCATAGTCGGATACGAAAGTCACTCCGCCGAGAACTAATGGACGTTCATGATCAGTTATATAGCTATGGGAATCGAATCCATGGCCGATCCGCATCATCTATCTACTCTCCTCTTTGGACGAAAATATTTCAATATCTATGACTTAGTACGATATTGACTTTTAGTTTACATTGAGCAGAATTATGGATTTTGTTTCTTTCAAATGAACTTGCACCACTTTAAGATGATTGAAGTGGTAGGACGTATTAGGCTACAAGCACGATGATTGACGTTAACTTTCTTTCCTCAATGGATCTCTTCGCTGAAGTTCAGCGGGAATTACTCGAACCTATAGTAAAAGAATCCAATGTTCGCGAACTTCAGCGTGGAGATTTTCTTTTTAGCGAAGGGGATGACGCTAATGATCTTTTTATTGTTCTTGAGGGTCGAGTTGCAATAGCGAATAGATCGTTTGATGGACGTGAGTCAGTAGTTGCACTTATGGAAGCAGGAGATCTATTTGGTGAAATGCCGCTTTTCCGCCCAGATGGGCGGTCAGCTGATGCTCGAGTGCTAGAGAATTCTTCAGTTGTAGTGATTCCATACGCCCCGGTGAAGTCTCTCTATCTCAAGAACCCAGAATTGTTGTGGAGAATTGTCGACATGCTTGCTGAACGTCTAAAGGTTATGGATGTGGCGTTAGCTGATTCGATGTTTCTAGATGTTACCGGTAGAACAGCTAAAAGGCTGCTTGAGCTTGCAGGTGATGATGACGAATTTGAACTTCCAGTAACCCAAGAAGAACTTGCAGGAATGATCGGAGCTTCAAGAGAACGAGTAAATAAGTCTCTCGCCTCTTTCATTAAACTCGGTTGGCTCACTCAAAAAGGCGAGAAGTACGTTATTCTCGATCGGAAACAGTTAGAAATACGGGCAACTTAACTTATCGGCGCGTAAATTCTGAAAGCTTTCTTATAACTGGGTGATCAGAGGAATGCTTCAAGTTTTCTTCATGAGTGAGCAATACTGTTTTCATTCCAAGGTTCGCTGCAGAGTCTAAGACGTTTTCTGATCCGTCAATTACTAGACAAGATTGAAAGGGAATCTCTGCGGATTTTCTGAAGATCTCGAAGGCTGCCGGATCCGGTTTTCGTACTCCGGACTCTGCACTCACAATCCAAGGTTGCATACCTTGAAGTCCATATAAATCACGAAGTGCATGAGACCATTCTGCAAGATCATTTGTAACTACTCCTATTTGAATTCCTCTTTTGTGCATAGCTATAAGAAAGTCCTTTGCTCCGGGTCTCAATGTCAGGCTTTTCACATATTCCTTATCTATGTCATGGGATTCTCCTTTTACGCCAACCTGGTCCCAGAAGTCATGGGATGAAAGTCGACCTAATGTCCCTTGACGGTGAAGTTCTCGAAGTTCTTCTTCTTCT
>MDTG01046703.1_pt1 | contig 31243 bp, 29 predicted proteins | sample 811421 | NCBI WGS metagenome assembly MDTG01 (sample SAMN05326645, study PRJNA326480) | marine metagenome | isolation source: seawater | place: Pacific Ocean: South East | collected 2011
AGGTTCAAATCCAAATCTATTTTCTTTTAAATCAATATTTTTAATAATTTTAGATCTAAATGCTTTATAGCAAACTTCCATGTCAGTAAGATTCAAATTTGAAAACATATTTGATAATAGGGTTAAAAATTTATTTCCAACACTATGCCAAAAATATAAAACTCTTCTTTCGCTTCCACCAATAAATCTAGAACCATAAACTACATCTGCATATCCATGTCTAATTGGTTTTATAAGTTCATAATAATCATTTGGATCATATTCTAGGTCTGCATCTTGAATAATTACAATTTCACCAGTAGCTCTTTTTAAACCAGTTTTAATTGCAGCTCCTTTGCCCTGGTTTCTGTCATGATAAATATCAATTACATTATCGTACTGAATTTTGATTTCGTCTTTTATTTTTTCTCTAGATCCATCGGTAGAAAAGTCATCAATAATAATAATTTCTTTTTCAATATCTATTTTGTTAATCTTATTAATAATCTCACAAATTGTAGTTATTTCATTATAGCATGGAACAATTATTGAAATCCTCATTTTAATATTATTTATTTTTATTAGACACTTAATATATTAAATTAATTTACTTAACTAATATATATTTGTTTTTGATTGTACCATTTTTTTTATACCTTCTGAAACATTGTGCGGAGGAAACCAATTTAAAGTTTTCTTTGTGAATCGACTATCTATTATTAGAGAATCAGTTAATCTATTAATTTCTTCTTTTTGATTTAAAATTCTACCTAAAAATTTTAATAAAGAAATAGACATTGGAAATAAACGAGCAGAACGACCCATAGAATGGGCAATGTGATTTATTAGGTCTGGTGTTGATAGATCCTCACCATCAGATACTAGAAACGTTTTTCCAGCTGCAGCAGGATGATCTATACAAAGTATAATTAAATCAATTAAATTATCTAAACCAATCATTGAGCGTTGGTTTTCTATCATTTTAAATGGTAAAGGTATTCCTGAACGCACCAACATCAATAAACGATTTAAATTACCCTTAACTCCTTCTCCATAAACAAGTGGTAGTCTTAATATATTTACCTCTAAACCTGTTTTCTTTGAAATTTTCCACAATTCCTTCTCAGCTTCCAATTTTGATATACCATAAAAATCTTTTGGTTCTGGTTTATCATTGTGTGTAAAACAATCTGTATTAGTATTGTAATCAAATTTGTCTATTAATCTTTTACCAGTATTTTCACCATTAACTTTGATTGAACTTAAAAATATCATTCTTTTTACTCCAGCTTCTGCAGCTTGATTGGCTAATCTTATTGTTCCTTCAACATTAATTGATCTATAAGTTTCATAAGAAATTCTATTATTTTTATTCATTATATGAGCTCTTCCTGCACAATGTATAACACAGTCAGTGTTGGGCAGCACTTCAGTCCAATTTGTATCATAATTAATTTCACTGACTGAAGAATATTTGATATTATTATGTTTTTTAACTTTTGAGGTATTGCGAATAATACCATGTACTAATTTATTTTTTATTACCAAAGTTTTGCAAAGAGATTTACCAATAAATCCGTTAGCACCTGTTACTAAAATTTTTTTCATTTATCAGATTTAAAAAATTGTTTACTGCGAGATATTATCTTATTTATAAAAAAATTTACTTTATTTATAGGTAAGCCATTTTTTTTTAGAGAGCGTAATATTTCTCGATTTTGAAAAATTATATTTGCTAAATTCTTATTTGTTGTACCACCCATTCTCATTTTAACCCATATTTCCGGAATATATAATGATTTAATATTATGTACCTCAAGGAAACGCATCATTAAATCAACATCTGAAGCAATATTAAAACTGATATCAAAATTTCCATATTTTTTAAATATGGAGCTTCGAACAAAAAATGTTGGATGAGGTGGGCACCATCCCTTCGAAAAAGAACCTGGTATAAATTTACTTGACTTAAAATACCTAATAGTTTTTGATGCAGTTAACTTATCAACATAAATTAAGTCTGAATAACATGCGTCTAATTCTGGATTTGACTTAAACATTTCACAAACTTTTGATAAAACTTGATCATGAGCATAGAAATCATCTGAATTTAAAAAACCAATAACATCTCCATCAGCAAGATTTATACCTTTATTCATCGCATGATAAATTCCTTGGTCTGGCTCACTTATAAACTTTGTTATATGATTTTGATATTTCTTTAAAATATTTATTGTATCGTCTCTGCTCCCACCATCGATTACAATATGTTCAATTGAATTGTACGATTGATTTAGAACAGATTTAATACAATCATCTAAAACTGGTGCATTATTAAAAGTTACTGTTATGATTGAAATTTTCAAAACTCATTTCCTTTCAATGATAATTTTACAAAGATATATTTTCTCTACCATCTAAATATGTTTTTTGGTAAACCAAAGTATGAAGGTTTACGCATAAGTTTAAATCAAGTTGATTTTTAGCTATTAATCTTGCAGATTTCCCAAATTTTTTTCTTAATTCTGGTCTATCGATTAGTTTAATTATGTTGTTTGCTAATGCAAGAGCATCACCCTTTTTAACAATTAAACCATTTGTACCATGATTTATAAATTTTCCAACATCACCTACATCTGTAGATATAATTGCTTTTTCCATAGACATAGCCTCCCATACTGACAATGGTGATGCTTCATTGTCTGAACTACAAACATAAATGTCTATAATGCTTAGGAGTGGTCTAACATCAATTTTGCTATCCAAAAAATAAACATTTTTCAAATTTTCTTTTCGAATTATGTTTTTCAGATTTTCAAAATATTTTTTTTGACTTTTGTAAACTGGTCCAGCGATAAAGAATATAATTTCATTTGAATAAGAAGATAAATGCTTGACTGTTTTTAAAAATGTAGAATGTCCTTTGTTTGGGTTAATATTGCCAACTGTTCCAACTATAATTTTTTTTTTTTTTAAAAACTTTTTTTGAAATTCATCGACATTATATTTTAGTCTTGGATCAAAAAATTTAATATCAACTGGTGATTGAATTAAAGTATTTTTGGTTTTTTGCGGCGCAAAATTTTTATAATATTGTTTTGTTCTCTCAGAGGCAAAAATAAAATGGTTTGCCAAAGGACTTATTAAAGAAAAAACTTTTCGAATAAAAAAAGGAGCGTAAGAATCATTTAAATGCCAAACAACTTTTATGTTTGCTAATTTTGCTGCGAGTACTCCTTTAAATTGCCAGCAACCTCCACTAATATGAACTAAATCAAAATGATTTTTTTTTAAAGCAAAAAATAAAATCAAAATTTCATAAGGAAACAAAATTAAATATTTTATAATTGAGATCCAATTACTTGACATTGTAGTTAATGACAAAGGCAAATAGCCAATGTCAAATTTTTTACACAATTTTTTAAAATCCTCAGAATTTTTTTTTGGAAAAATTATTTTTGTATTAATTTTTTTGTTTGGAACTGATGCAACCATTAACATTCTGGTTTGAGGTCCAGCCATTCTTCCATCTTCAATGATATTTGCTACTCGAATTTGGCTTTCAAGTTCTTGCATTAAATTTTTTTACCACTTGATACCACGAAATATTACGTCTTTACGAATATTTTTACTATATTTTTCTACAATTTTAAAAATACTATTCACAACCTCATCTGTTAAATAATTTGGTTTTACTCCAATGTCTAATAAGCCTTGATATACTGGGTTATAATAATGACTTTCAGATTCTTTTCTTGGATTTTCTACACGGTCAATTTTCACATTATGACCTCTATCATTTCCAACTTTAAATATTTTATTTGCAAGGTCCTTAACAGAAAATGTTTCCATTATTTGGTTAAAAATTCTTAATTCACCAGGTTTTGCAGGATTTAAAGCTGATTTATAAACACACTGTAATGCATCTTTAATATTTAAATATCCACGCGTTTGGCCACCTTTTCCATAAACGGTAAGTGGATATCCACTGACAGCTTGAACAATAAATCTATTTATTACTGTCCCAAAAACTTCATCGTAATTAAAAATAGTGTTTAAGCTTTCATCAATTTTAGTTTCTTCGGTTTCAATACCATAAACTGGTCCTTGCATTAAGTCGGTCACTTTCAAACCCCAGATACGCACTCCAAACCAAAATAAATCTGTATCCATAATTTTAGTGGTATGATAAATAGAGCTTCCTTGCCTTGGAAATAAAAATTTATCTTTTCGTTTTTTGTGTTTAATTTCTATCCAACCTTCTTCTATATCAATATTTGGTGTGCCATATTCTCCCATAGTTCCTAATTTAATTACATGAGTTTCACGTGCATAATCTCTTAAGGCCCACATCAGATTATTCGTCACGCGCAAATTATTTATAAGAGTTATATCTGCATGCTTATGATCAATTAATGAATAAGGTGCTGATGGCTGTTCTGCATAATGCACAACGGTTTCTGGAATGCCAGTGAATTTATTATTCAAAGACCAATTATATTTTATTTTTCCATTGAATAATCCTCTCATCAAATTAGGTTCATTTAAATCACCCACTATGACTTTTATTTCTTTCCCTGTATTTTTGTGCCAAATTTTGGCTCTTTCTAACAAACTTGGAATAGAATAAAGCATTCCTGTATCTAAATCTTTGCATGCATTTCGACGAAAGTAATTATCTACAATAGTTACCTCATGACCCCGTATTGAAAAATACATAGCAGTAGGCCATCCCAGATAGCCATCACCACCTAGAATTAAAATAGGACTCAAGAATTTTGTTCCTTATCTCCTGGCCAATAACGTTCGGTCATCGAGTCGATTGGTTTTTGTATCAGATTTTGTTCTTTTAAAATTAATTTAATTTTATTAATACTCATTGGTTTTTCTTTTTCCGAAACATAAACTTTATTTATTTTTTTTGAAACAATATCATCGTAGTTATAAGCAATATCATTATAAATACCTCTAAAAGCTGGTAAAACACTGAAGTAATCTTTTAACTCGATTGTTCTTCTAACTTCTTCATTACTCATTAGTTCCTCATAAAGTTTTTCACCTGGTTTAATTCCAATTTCCTTAATTTTAATTTTTTCAGATTTAAATCCATAAATAGGTGATAATATCTCAATCATCGCTTTTGCTAAATCTAGGATTTTTACTACTGGCATTTTGGTTATAAAAACTTCTCCACCTTGAGCTTTTAATGCACTGTCAATTACAAGGCGAACTGCATCTTTAATACTCATTACAAATCTAGTCATATCTTTATTAGTCAGTGTAATTGGGCCTCCTTTGATAATTTGATTATGAAAAACTGAGACAACTGAACCACTAGAACCTAGTACATTTCCAAATCGCGTAGAAGCAAAAATTGGTCCATTTCCTCGATTATTACTATTCGCTGCTGTCATTAATCTTTCACCCATTAATTTGGATGTTCCCATTACATTTGTAGGGTTTACTGCTTTGTCAGAACTTGTGAATATAACTTTTTTCACATTATTGAGTTTGGCAGCTGTAATAACATTTTGAATCCCTATAATATTTGTTTCAACAGATTGCTCGGGAGATCTTTCTGATAAAATGACATGTTTCAAAGCTGCAGTATGAAAAACTATATCTACACCACTAAATTTTCTTATAAGTTCATCAGAGTGTCTTATATCAGCAACGAAAAATTTAGCTTTAGGAAAATCTATATAATCTTGGTCTAAAAAAAAAGTTGCATTTTCATTATTGTCAAGACCGATTATTTCTTCAGGTGTATAACGCTTATCTAAAATTAGTTGTCTTATAAGTTCACTGCCAACAGAACCACATGCGCCAGTAACAAGTATTCTTTTATTCTTAAAAATATTTTTCACTTAATAAATCCTTTTTCTATTTTTTCTATATTGCTTAAAAAATATGATACTGTTCTGGACAAACCTTCATTAAGTTTAATTTGAGCGTTCCAACCTAAACGCTCCCTTGCTTTAGTTGTATCAGAAAAATTTCTTCTTACATCACCAATTCTTTTTGAGATATTTTTTAATGTAATATTTTGAATACCTTGGTTTTTTAATTCAACTATCAATTTATTTGCCATTTCACTCACTGTTGTTTCGTGATTACTTGCTATTTGAAAAATTTCACCACTTATATCATTTTTCTCTAAAGCTAAAATTATTGCATCTATTAAATCATCAATATATATAAAATCACGAGTTTGAGTTCCGTCTCCATATACTTCTAAAATATCTCCATCTAACGCTTTTCTAATAAACTTAGCAACTACACTTGACTTATGCACTGAGCCTGGTCCATAAACATTTCCAAATCGTAGAACGACTGTTTCAATACCAAATGTATTTTTATAAGCTGAACAATAGCCTTCTCCAGCTAATTTACTTGCACCATATGGTGAGACTGGGTGTGTAGGCAACTCTTCATGAATAGGAGGGTCAACCTCCCCAACAGGAGCACCACTAGAAGCAAATATAAATTTAGAAATTTTATTTATCCTGCATGCTTCTAAATAATTAAATGTACCCAACACATTGACCAACATATCAACTTTAGGATTATCTATAGAGGGTCCAACTCCAGTATTAGCAGCAAAGTGAACAATTATATCAATGCCTTTTGAGACTTTTACTGCTAAATCTAAATCTTGAATATCACCAACAATTAACTCTATTTTCTTTGGTGATCCATCTATATCGATTGATTTAATTTCTTTAAATTCACAAACTTGAGATAAATCATTTCTATTTCCAACTGATAAATTATCAATTAGTCTAATGTTTTGAGATCCAAATTTTAAAAGTTTTTTAATTAATGAAACTCCCAAGAAACCGCAACCACCAGTAATTAATATATTATTCATCAAAATTATTTTTATTGTTGTTTTTAGATAATAATTTTTTTATTTCTATGATTATTTCAATGATTTTTAGCATATTTTTCTTTGAATATCTAAAATACAAGCATCACTAATAGTTATTGATTTAATGCCCTAAAAATTTCAAATATTTGAGTAAGTTTTAAATATAATTTAATTCGTAGTTATCTAGAATAAATTTAATTTTCTTTTTAATTATATTTAAAATTAGATTTTTTTAGGACCAGCTATATTTTTGCTAGTATAATCAATTAACTCCTTAGAAAATTTATTGCCAATACCTCGTTTTTTTGAAACCATAGCTCCCAGCAGAAAAGCCAATATAAAACCTCCTTGTGACATTTTAAATGTTTCGTGAAAAAATCCATAAATAATTGTACCTATAAATCCATATAAAAGGTCACGGTGATTTTCTTTTAAATACTTATAAATTTGGAATAAAAAATACAAATAAATAATAAAGCCAATAAAACCTGTTCTAAATAAAACATCGCTATACTGATTATGTGCTGAACATTTTAAGTCATCAAACATAATCCAACATCCAAGAAACCCTGAGCCAGTAAATGGATTATGTAAAACAAAATTTAAAATTTTTCCTAAAAGAAAAATTCTAAAACCCTCTGATGTACTTTCATTATTAAATCTCTGAAAAAGATTACTTAACTCATCTATAGAAAAATACACAAAAAAAGTTTTTGAAAAGTACTTTGCTCCCCATGGAAAAAATTTTTGTAAATAATACATAATTATAAAAAAAACTATTGGTAAAAAAATTATTATTAAAAGCCTCAAGAAAAATTTATTTTTTTTGAAAGAAAAGTTGCTTAAATAGTACAGCGCAAAACTTCCAAAAAAAGCAAGTAATGTTGATCTTGAAAAAGTTATGAAAATGCCAGCAGAAATTAAAATAATAATTGAAAATTTTAAAATATTAATGATTTTTGATTTAGACGTATAAAAAAAGACAATCCAAAAAGCAAAAATATAAATAAAACCATACCTTGAACCTCCAACAAAAAACTTTAAGTTCCCTTTTTCTTGTGCAATATAATAGTAATATCTGTTTAACTTCCAAAATACTAAAAATAATACAATTAAAACAATTGCGATTTTAAAACACTCCACCGTTTTTTTATCAATATCCACAAACATGTAAGAAAAAAGAGTCATAAAAATTACAAAACTTATCAATCTTCTGTCTAAATATTGAAAAAGCTCAAACTGATAAAAAATACTTGTTAAAAGAATAAGAAAAAATGATAAAACAAATATTAGGTAGTTTTTGTTTAGTGTTTTAATTTTGCCATTAATCAAAATTAAGATAATTGGATATAAAATAAAACTATAGTTTATAGACAAACCTGCAATTGAATAAGGTGTCAAAAACACCACAAATAAAATAATTATTAAAAAATTAGAAATTTTTTGTTTAACAGATGATATTTTGAAATAAAACATTAGTTCTTTTTCATATTTAATTATTTTTTAAATGTTATTAAAATACTTCAAATCATTAAAAAATTAAATCTTTACACCAAGGATCTTCAGAAAGCGTTTTAAGCATTGAATTGTTCATTAAATCAAAATTTTCCCTAAATTTTGGTTTTTTGCCAGTAAACTCAAAATAAGTTTTTGATGGTAAATAGCTACCTTTACCCTCAAGAGTAATTGTAGTAATTTTCGCATATTTTTCTGCGATACTTAAAAAATTTTTTTGATAATCTGGATTTTTGAAAATCTTTCCTTGCCCTTTTTTATACCAATGTTGGCTTCTTGTTATTTCGTGGGTATAATCGCAACCTACTAGAAATATTTCCTTAAAACCCATAAAAATAGCTAGAGATATAGCACTTCTAAAACTTCCCTTAAAAATATTTTCATTTTTATGGTAGCACTCTTGCAAAAACTCAGAATTAGGATCATCAATTAATTGAAATAAATAATATATATTTGAATTCCATAAAACCGGATAGTTTGAAAGATTTATAAAGAAAGTTGTTTTTTTTTGATTTTTCATTACCTCTCTAAATTTTTTTTGAACATTATTTTTAAAAAATTTTTTTCCTGTATTTTTTACAGTTGCCTCATCTCTGTCCCAGAAATAAGGGTAAAAATAATATGGTTCAATAAATAATGAATATTTAAGATTTAAATAATTAAATTGTTTATGAAAAGCTATTTTATTTAGAGAAATTGATGGTTTATTTGAAAATGCTGATAAATCAAACCACTTAATACTTATCCCATCTCCGAAAATATAACACGACTCACCGGCATGAATATTTTTAAGAGATAAAACTGAATTTAAAATTGGTTTTGAGATATTAAATATAGTTTTTTTAACTTTAGATAAATTTTTTAATAATTTCATTTTCTTTTTAAATTAATACATCAATATATTTTAAGAAATTTAAATTTAGTTTTACTAAAAATATAAAATATACAAAAGTAAATCATTTAAAAAATAGTATAATTAATAGTATTAATGACCTAAGTTTTAAAGAATTATTTCCATTTTTAATAACAAAAGCAAAATTTTCTTTTGCTTTTAGAAAATTTTTATTTTGATAATTAAATTTTCCAGTTTTGTATTTTAAATTAGCTTCGAGCTTCAAATTTTCTTTAATTGTTAAAAAATGCATAAATTCATTAACAGCATTCCTGGATGGAATTGACATATCTTTCTTAGATAGATTTTGATCATGCTCTAAATAGAAACCAAGACTTTGGGGTATATAGAGGAATTTATCAGTTAATTTTGCAATTTTAAGCCATGTATGGTAATCTTCAGCTGCTATTAACTCTTTTCTTTCATCAAAAAATCCAACTGAAATAAGTAAGTTTCTTCTAACAACAACAGAAGAATTACAGATCATATTGCCATTTAAAAGTAGATCAATTAATACAGGTTTTTTTAGTTGACCAGTTTTTATCGTTTTTCTTTTAAATATATTGTGATTTTTCGATACTATTTTTACATCATGATAAATGAAATCTACATGATTATTATTATAGTACATACAATTTTTTAATTTATCAAACGTCCACCAATCATCAGAGTCTAAAAATGCAACCCATTCACCTCTGGCAACTTTAATTCCTCTATTTCTGGGGTTTGCAGGACAACCTGAATTATTTTGCCAACTATAGATAATTCTATCATCTTTAAACGAATGTACCATTTCTTTAGTACCATCTTTTGAACCATCATCCATAATTAATATTTCATAATTTTCATAGGTTTGGGAAAGAACGGATTCCAACGCAATCTTAAGTTTACTACAACGTTGATATGTAGGAATTATTATAGAAATCAAAGGTTTCATAAAATCTTAATACTTTCAGTTCTAGTTATTTTTTTTTTCCAATTAAAACTGAAGAATCTCTTACTTGAGACTTTAATAATTTATAATCATAACCATACGCATAGAAGGTAAATCTATAGTCATTTAAAGTATAATTATGGTCACCTAATGGTGAGTCATGATTATAAAACTCCTTAAAAATATCAAAGTTAAACTTTCCTTTAAAAATATTTTTAATAATTCTTCTAATGATATTTTTAAATCCTATTATATGCTCGCCTACTATCAATATATATCCACCTTTTTTTAACACTCTATCGCATTCATGAAATAATTTTAACGGGAATTCAGCATGATGATAAGCTTGAGATAAAATAATTACATCATAATATTCCTTATCTCTTTTAATGTTATAAAAACTTCCTAAAATTCTATTTATTTTAGATGGGTTGCCATCAAGTGTCTCAATAGTAGTAGGAGCTAATTCATTGATTCTATGATAAGAAAATTCTACTGCATCGATTTCTTCAACTGAGTCATATCTTGAGACAATTGCAGATGTCCAACAAGTTCCAGCAGCTAAATCAAGTATTTTACCTTGAATTTTTGAATTTTCTAAAGCAATTTCAAATTCTTGTTTCAAACCAGATTTTGAAAGGTAATCCATAAGTTTGCCATCATTTGGATCTTTTATCCACCATACTTTTTTTTTATCTTCTTCAATATTATTCCAATAATCAGCTGTATACATTTTGCTGACTTCTTCTTTATCAATCCAAAATTCTATTTCTTTCATCAAAGTTTTCTTTTTTTTAAACACATCTTAATCATTATTTATAAATCGTAATACTTTTTATTAAGATAAAGAATATCAGCAAAAAAAGTTAAATTTCCAAATAAACTATTGCTAGAAAGATAAATTCCAACCATTCTAAAATTATTTGGTAATAAATATTTTTCTATATCACTAAAAGAAAAATATTTATCATAAACGTCATCAAACATTAGTTCTGTTACTATAGCTTTTACTTTGTTTTGTTTTAAAGTATTCTTGCTTCCTTGTAAAACTTTGTCTTCATACCCTTGTGTATCTATTTTTAATAAATCAATATGATTTATATTATTCTTTAAAGAGTAATCATCTAAAGTAGAAATTTTTACATTAGTAGATTTAACAAATTCATTAATACTTGTTTTATATTCTTTTGATCTGACCTCAATCCATTTAGAGTTTTGGTTAATTTTGTTAAATGATGATGCTCCGGTTTGAGCTGAAATATTAAATTTTTTTTCTCCAGCAACTTCACCTAAAGCATAATTATTTAAAGTTACGTTTAAATCGCTTTTATATTTTTCATACATCTGATCAAATTCTGATTGAATAGGTTCAAATGTATGAATAATTGGTTTTTCAAAGATTTTTTTAAAAATTGCAACTGATTGACCTTTATTGCCACCCACATCAAAAATTATTGGAGTTTTAGATATTTTTCTTTTTAAGAGATCTTCAAGTTGAGGGTTAGTAAAATCTTTGTTAATTTTACTAATATCATAACCAAGTTTATTAAATAATTTGAGAATAATTTTTTTCATAAAAATGTTACCTCAAAGTAGATCATTTAATATTATTGTCACTAGTTATATTTTAATAAATATGTAATTGTAGACTTTATTAAATTTACTTTTTTCAGAAAACAAGTCATCATTATTTCTTTTGTGAAGAAATTTAAATTTGTATTTGTCCATTAATTTTAAAATACTTTCGTATTGCTCTTTAAAATTTTCATTTATTTCAATAGAAATACTTTTCACTTTTTTATTACTTAAAAATTTATCTCCTCCTTTAAGAATAAAATGCTCGATACCATCAACGTCAATTTTAATATAATCGGGAATATCTAAAATAGAGTTATCTATAAAATAATTCATTGTTGTTCCCAATAAACTATATTTCATATTTTGATCAAACACTTTACCTTCAAAATCAAATTTCTCTCCAAATGTATTTAATGCACCTCCTTCAACAAAATTAGCCTCATTCATCTCTTGAAATGTATTTTCTTTATTTGATAACGGTATTGGAATTATTTTTATTTTTTTTTCCAAATTATTAATCGATATATTTCTTGTAAGTATTCTAAGATTTGAACTAGATGGCTCAAAAGATATAGTAATTGAGTTTGGGTTTTTTAAAGCATTATAGATAGAATATAAACCTACATTTGCCCCAATATCCCAAAAAATTAAATCATTTTTTTTTTTCAAAATTATCAATCCATTCAAGTGTTTCTGGTTCTTTTGTAAAAAAAGTATCAACTCTCCAATTAGTTATATAATTTGGAACAAAAAAACTAATTTTTTTATCAAAAATTTTTATAAGTTTATATGACCTATCTTGAGAAAATTCATTAAACCAAATTAATATACTTCTTTTTGTTAAAAATTTGAAAATTTTATCAAAAAAAACAAGAATAAGAAAACAAACATATGAAATTTTTTTTATCATAATTTTTTATGAATGATGAACATCTAAATATTCATCTTTATAGCTAAAAATTGTTGGTCTAAAGAATAAACAGTTCGATTTTATATGAATTATATTTTTATGGGTTTCAACTAATAATGAATGATTAGGTTTCAATTTAAAGGTATTATTTTCTATCGAAAACTTAATTGTTTTCGACGTTGGATTTGTGAAAAATAACTCATTTTTATCAAAATTTTCAAAATACTTTTGAATTGTATATGTGTGATTTTGAAATAAAGAAGTTTTAACAATATCAGTTAAAATTTTTTCTTTTGAATAAATGCTTGTAAATTTTCCAAAAATATTTCCATGAACAAAAGAATATAAATTGTTGTTTTTAGAATATCCTAAATAGCACCTGTTACTAATAATATCTTTATTAGTTAAACTATCATTCCTTTTTGAAAAATGATAAATATAAAAAGTTCCATAATCCTCTAAATTATTTAAATATTTTGAATCAATTTCAATTTCGTTTGAAAGATTTAAACTATCAATTTTTTCAATTTTAATTAATTTATTATTATTTGTATAAAAATGAAACTCTACCCAAGAATTTTTAATTTTATAAAATAAATCTAAAATATCAGAATATTTAATTTTAGTTTTATAACCATTATCAGTTCTCCATAAAAATCCATCACTAACGCTTGTTGGATAGTTTGTTTCAAAATATTTGAGATATACAGGTTTTAAATTTAATGAATTTCTTAGAAGTATACCAATATTTGTTTTTGATAATTTTTTAAACAATGATTTCATTTAACTCTTTTTTTAAATTAGCAACTTTTATAAATCTATTTTCACTTAAAATATATTCATGTGGGGGGTGAGTATGCTCAAAGGATAAGAGTTTGTTTTTAACTGAAACATACATTGGTACTCCTAGATATTTATTAGTAAAAAAAAATATTTCAGGTTTTATAAATTCATTTCTCAATTCTATACAATTAGTAAAATTTGTTTTTATTTCAAACTGGTTTTCAATTTTCTTAGTCACAATATTTATCAAATATGCTTTAAATTTGTCTTCTATAGGATCTACAAATATATTTTTGAACAAAATATAATTTTTTTCTGCCTCAGGATTTGCAATTGAACTAACTCCACTTAAGATGGTGCCTTTCTTGGTTACCATTGAATATGGATATTCTGATTGATAAGAGGAAAAACCTCCATCATTTAAGTATATTTTAAAGTTTGACCTAAATGAAGGAAAAGTATCTGTAAAATTATTAAAATTTTTTATTCTTTTTCCATCAAATTCATCAAGAATATTTTCATCTGCTAAGAAATATATCTCATTACTAGAAATATCGTCATTTTTTAAAAAATAAAAATAATCATTGATTTTTTTATTAGCAATTTCTTGTAAAATCCACTTATTTTCTTTTGGATAAAGCTTAAATAATTTTAAATTCGTTTTTTTAAAATTTCGATTTTGAAATAAAGGTATCTGAATTTCAGATTTAAATAAATTATTATTAATACCAAAAAAAAAGTTCATCTAATGGTTATTCATACTACTATTTATTTTAATTAGAAGAAGAGTTTTCACTTTATATTTATAATCCTGAATAAAAAAACAATTAATTTTAAATAATTTTCATTCTAGTATTAAACCTATTATACAAAATTTTTTTGAATAATATAAATCATAATAATAAAATACTCTTAAGTTTTGAGATGCGATTATTGCTAAGTTTTGCATATCTATCACAAAATAACCTTCTAGCTTCTTGAACTTCTCTTTTATTCCACCAACTATCGATGTTATTCCAAACCAGATTAATTTGTTTTGAGGCACTTTCAGCTGTAAAATGAATTATACCAGCATCAAATAATAATTTATAGTATGGCTTTGCGTCATCAACTAAATGATCATAATCGTATAACCAAAAAGCAAGCGTTGGTATATTTTGCGACATAGTTTCAAGAATCCCTGTAGAATCATAACTGTGAACTATTAGTCTATTTTCTGATATTAATTTTGTAATTTTTGTTCCATTATCTAAATTAAGATTAGGATCAAAATCTAACCATCTTTTTCGTATAGACCATCTCTTAATATGAATTTCTGGATTCAATCTTATTGTAATTTTTTTTCTTGGTTCATTTTTTAATAGACTTACAAAAACAAGCTGGTTTTTTAAGTATTTAATAAATTGAAATTTTTTATCGAAGGTAGAAAAATTTTTAATATGAGTATTTTCAATTAGTAATAGTCCACCTTTTTTATTGTATCGAAATTTTTTTTTAATAAATTTAAATGCTGGAAAAAATTTTGTAGTTTGATTTGAATAACCCCAAGTAATAAATTTATCTGCTGATTGTTGAGTTGGAGTATTATTCTTTGTAATTACATGATCGTTTCCATGCTGACCTACAAAATATTTTGCCCCTTTTTCAACTTTAAGTGCTGTCCATAATTTAAAAATTTCATTGTTATAATATTCATTACTTGTAAAAATAAATTTAGGTGATTTTGGCCAAGGTTGATTATTAACAACTTTTGACAATTCATTAAAACCTTCTAAATATATTGTTGGCCATAATTCAAATAATAGTTTCCGTATTATATTTTCTAAATTATTATCTGATTTGCTCTCGAAATTTTTAGTTAGTTTATCTCTATTTTTTTCATCAATTTTGATGTTCTGCAACTTGTCATAAAACTCTATGTTATCTTTATTAAACTTCCACAACTGGGGGAATTGGCCTAATGATAGCTCTAATTTAAATTCTTCAATAGAAGGTAAATAAGTATTCATTATGAAAGCATCATTGCTTCTAATGAATCTGTTAGATATACTATTATAGAATTTACATAATTTAAAAAATATTTTTTGTTTATAATTATTTTCAATATTAGAGTTCTTATTGATCTCTAATTTTTTTTTTAAATTATTATTTTCAATATATTTTATTGGAAAATTATTATTATCTAATAAATTTAAAATTTTATTATCTAAAATGTTATTTTTCCATGGAGCAAATATTCTATCCTCTTGTATCTCTGAAAAGAAATTAGGTGTTATTGAAAATTTATTATATCTATAGGAAGTGGTGCCAGATATTTCATAATTATCTAAACAATGTCTAAGAGTTTGAATTTTATTAAATAACTGAACAATTAACATCCTGAATATCCAACCTACAAAAATTTGCCAAGATTTAGCGTTTAATCTAATACTGTGATATTCATTTAATAAATCGCATATTTCAGGAAAAAGTTTTTTTTCTAAATTTAATACCTCATTTAAATCAATATCTTGTTGTACCAATTCAATACCATAAGGTTTTGCGTCTATAAAATCTAATTTTTTCCATATATTTTCTCGGTCATATCGACGACACCATTCGCCTAAAAAAATAACTGGGCAATCAAACTTCCACGTATTCTCGTCCTCTGTAGTAATTAAAAAACGTTTTTTTTTAGACATTTGATTATTTTTTATTTAACCAATTTTTCTTTCTTTAAAAGTGAGTAAATTTTTTTTGTATTTATTAAGTTCACTTGAATCAATCTTGCTATTTGTTTAATGCTATTCGAGCCATCAGCATACTGTAAAAAATTTAAAATGTTTCTTTCATTTTCTAAAACTTTTTTACTCCTGGTGGTTCCAACTAGTTGATAAAGCCCTCTTTTGCCTAAATTTGGCTCACATATTTTTAGTGAAATAGGGTTATTTTTTTTTCTTTCGTAATTTTTGATTTTTCCAAGATAAATTTTATCTTCTTTCATTTTAATTAGTTTATTCAAAACATATTTGTGAAGATTAAAAGATTTTTTTAAACCGTCGGCTGAAACAAAATTAAAGTCATCTTTTGATGTGTGATACTCTTTATATGTACCATATTTTGATCTCATCATAGATATCATTGGTAAATCTACTTTAGGAGAACTAAACTGTCTTTCGTCTGAACCTCTATATAAAAATGAGTATTTTTTAACTTTAAAACCCTTTTTTTTATAAGCATTAATGCAAACTTCATCAATAGTGGTATCATTGTATTTAGTTGTTAAAATAGAAAATCTTTTATCATCACCAACACAAGTTAAAACGAGTCCAAAAATTATATTTTTAATCTTATTAAAATTGGTACTTATATATGCAATCGAACCTATGGTCTCAGGAATGAAAATAAATCTAATTGATTTTTGTAATTTCTTTCTATTCTTAAAGTATTTTGCTAAAGCAATGCTTAATAATGGACCAGATAATTCATTATTAGCCATTGAAGGATGACAAACATATGTAGATATTAAAATCTCTTTTTTAGATTTACCTGGAATTAATAATTCTCCATAATGTAAATTACCTTTTTTGTTAAAGTTAGATGAAATACAAATATTAAATGTGTCTGAGTCTTTGTAATTTTTCTGCAAATAGTCATATTGATTTTTTGTTACGCAAAAACCCCAATTTTTTTTATAATATGAAGTAACATAAGGGATTGCATTAGGAAAATCTTTTACATAGTAAAGTTTTTTTATTAACTCTTTTTTTGATATTCTTTTATTTTGTGGAATTGAATAATTTACAACATGTAAATTACTGTTTTTAAAATCTATAATTTTTTTAAAATTTTTGTCCTCTATATAAGCATCATCAATATTCCATTCTTCAGGGATTTGCCAATCAAAAACTTTTTTTTTTGAAGGAATTTTTTTTATTTTTAAATCTACTAAATATTTTTTTTTAATTTCCTTAAGAGTTTTTAGTGTACCATTTCCAGTAATACTTCTACAAATAGGAAATATTTTTTTTCCAAATTGGATTAGATTTTTCATTGATTTAAAATATTTTAATAGTCAGATATTTTGTTAAATTTTGGTTTAGATTCCAGATATGTATACATATCTTTAGTAAATAATTCTGATGCAACTTTAAAAAAGTCTTTCATCTTAAAACTCCACATTTCTAAACCTGATTTGTTTTTTACATAGTTTAATTTTTTTTGTTTTTTTAAAATTTTAAAAAAATGTTCATTTAATTTAATTTTTTTTTGTGAATTTACATTATTAAAAAAAACACTTTGAAAAAAATCATCATAATATTCTTGATTATTTACTTTAATTTTATGTCTAAATAATTTGCTATATCTATAAGGTACACCAACTATTGTTTCTATGTGATGAACTAAAGTTACAGCTTTTGAGGGATGAGTGCCAATGTTAACTTGTAAAAAATCTAAATCTAACATTTTCGACCATGGAGAATTATACCCATATGCATGTTTAGAGATATTTTTTAAAATTTTTGAATTTTTACCAATACCGCTTACAGACCAGAAAGGATGCAAACTTCTTACAGATTTTTTATGTTTTCTTATAAATTCTGCTAGAGGACCCATATTGTGACTTGGAGTGTTTTTTGGATCAAAGTAAACATTTGTATTACATAGATTCATTGATGCAGCTGGAGCGAATAAAGAAAAATTTTTACCTATTGTTTTTGTAAGGCAATTATAAATTGAGTAAATTTTTTTTTCTTTTCTTATTCTTATTTTTGCAATGTTTGATAAGTTTGAAGTTACATAAATATTCTTACTTTTATTAATTTTCAATTTCTTAAAACAAACAAGTAAGTTTTTTTCAAATTCTTTAGTATCCATTTGAGATATTTTATAGTCTCTTAATATAATACAATATCAGTTGCAACAAATAAAAAGATTTTTATGTTTATTTTATATCTAAAAATTTTGAAGCGCCTAAGTACAAATGTGGAGGAATAAATCTTTTTCGTGATAATGAGAAACTTTTTTTTTTAGATTTACTATTTAAATATTCATTTACAATTTTTTCTGCAAAAACTTTTTTGTAATGATTGTCATTAGACATGTTCTTTAATTTAAACTGTTTAGCATTTTTATTTTCATTAATATAACCAGTATTAATATTTACTAAGCTAATATTAATTTCATCATCTCCCAAACTTTTTGATAAGTAGTTAATGGATGACCAATATATATTTTCATTATTTATCAAGGGAAAAGGTGTATGTATATATTTTTTTTTATGTCTAATTACTTTCTTTGAAATTTCATTTACAATTTTCCAATATTCAAAATGATAAGGTTCGGGAAATGGCCATAAATTATTTTCTAAACAAAAATCATAATGTCCATAGTGAACATACTTTATCATATTTTTATTTCTATCTTCTAAGAGAATATGATCAAGATTTTCTAAACCTTTTTTAGTTTCTATCATTGGAACAATTGAAATATAATCTGAATTTGAATTAGATAATTGTTCGTAACAATCTTTTACCTGATTGTGATTTTCAACTTTAGGTAAAAATATCCCATTAATTTTTGAACCATTTTTTAATATATCTTTAATAGTCTCAATATCTTTCTTATAGAATATACTTTTTTTTGAATTAACTCTCACGTAAGTATTTACATTTTCTAAAAAATTTTTATCCGCAAGATACTTTAAACCATCTCTAGATATCTTTTTTAAATATTTATTATTCTCATCATCGAATAAATCTTGAGCACTATCCTCCATATCTAATATTACTGAGATATTATGTTTTTTAAGTTTTTTAAAAATAAGATTAATCGATCCGTATCTCACTAAGCTTATATATAAAAAGAGATTCAAATTTTTCATTTAAATGAAATAATAGAAAATAATGAATTAATATACATTAAAATAACCAAAAGTGATAAGTGGGTTTTATTTTCACTTATTTATTAAATATAAATCACTTCGTTATTTTTAATATCAACAACTACAGAGGCTAATCCCCATGATAAACCGGAGCCAAACCCTACTGCTAACATGTTTATTTTACCTTTTTTTTTTAGCTCTTTAATATTTGACATCCACGCGCCTATACTTCCAGCACCTATATTACCAATTGTATTACAGGCAAAGTCATCTACTAAGGTATTTTTATATCCAATTTTCTTGAAAATTGTTGAAACAATCATTTTACTTGCTTGATGCAAGCCAATCAATTCATATGAGCTAAGTGACTTACCTCTTTTAAGAAGATATGAATTAATAATTTTTGGCACCGTATTTCTTGCAAACATAAAAACTTCAAAAGCTTTGATATTTAAAATGTTTTCCTTAATCTTACATGTAATCATATCATTGTTATCTCCGTTATTAAAAATTTGAGTATCAATGATAGATTTGTCTTTTTCTAATACATTTAATGATATGCCATCACCAAAAAGAATTTTGGTTCCGATCTCTGACTTTTTTGTCATTTTTGAGTTTAGATCACCTGTAAGCAAAAGAATTTTTTTATATCCCTGTTTTTCAAGCATTGAAACTAAACTTAATGCTTTTATATACCCACAACACCCATCCATTAGATCAATACAAAAAGTATTTTCATTAAGATTTAATTTTTTTTGAATTCTTGTGCTTATTGAGGGAAGTCTCTGATCATATGATTGTGAAACAACTATTATTGCATCTATGTTGGTAAATATATCGCTATGAACTTTATTAATATTTGAAATACCATCAAAAATGAATTCACTTAATAAATAATTATTAGAATATCTGAGGCTATGAATACCTGATGAATTTATCATCTTGTTAGCTTCATCATCATTTTTTCCTGAATTTATAAGTAGTTTATAAACGTCAAGAGTAGCTTTTGGTAAAATTAAAATATTATTTGTAATCTTCATAGTTTTGTATTTAAATTTATACTCGTGGTCAAATAACTGATTTTAAAAAACTATTTAGTGATTTTTTTTTTAATCAATTTATCTAAACTTGAAAAGCTTTTAATTGAACTGTAATCACTCTCATTTATCTTTATCTCATGGTAATCCTCACAGATAGCAATAAATGTCATCAAGTCTAGAGAGTCAAAGTTATTTTCATTAAAAGATTTTTTTACATCAATTTTTTTTGAAATTTCTTTTTGTGCAATTTTTAGAATATTTTCATCCATAAATTTTTATATTGCTAGACGCTGTAAATAATTTAATGTTCTTTAATTTTCATTTCAAGAAAAATTATTCTGTAGCAATATGTTCTACCTCTCCAATTAATTTGTTATTTTGATTAATACTCATAATTGTAAACTTATTTAATGTTTTTCGTTTGATTTTTATACTATATTTTTTTAAAGGTTTTTCACTTAATTTATTAAGTAATTTTAACTTCGTTAACTGCCATTTGCTATTTTTTATCTTTTTATTGTGATAAAGCTTAAACATAAAAGAAAGTATATTTATAGTGGGAATTTCTGATTTAAAATCACATGTAATACTATTTTTATATAGCTTAAAATTTTTAATCAGAATTTTATCTTCTGTTAAAATCCTTTGAGAAAATTTTTTTTTTGAATTTATTAAACATAACTTATATTTTTTTTTTTTATTATTAAATTCAATAATACAACATATTTTTTTAGTATTTTTTTTTGTATAATTTATAAGCTTTGGTTGATAATAAATTTTTTTTAGAAATTGTATTTTTATATTTTTAAAGTTTGTTTTTATAAAATATGTATAAATATCAATACCACGTAAATAATTTCTATCTCCTTTTAGTGTGAAATTATTCAAAATAATTTTTTTAACAAAATTGTTTTTCTTGCTGGATTACCAAAATAAGTACTTTGATTATCTTTATCGTTTACATCTTTTACAACAACTGCACCTATTCCAATTTTAGATTTTTTTCCAATTATAATATTATTTTTAATAGAAACACCTCCAGAAATTTGGCAGTCTGATTTTATTTCTACACCACCAGCTACTACTGATGATGATGCTATTATTGAATTTTTGGAAACTTTAACATTGTGACCAATATTTACGTTATTACCAATTTTAACAGATTCTCCAATCACAGTATTGTCTAAAGTACCTCTTACAACAGTACAATTTGCACCTATTTTCACTTTATCTTTTATAATTAGATTACCTAGATGGGGCATTAATATGCCTTTTATATAACCTAATCCGTATATTCCTAAAACAGTATTATCTAAAATTATGACATTATCACTAATTTTTGTCCCCGGATAAATAACGACATTTTTTCCTATATAACAATTTTTTCCAATTGATACTTTTTTACCGATAAAAACATTTTCTGAAATAATTGTTTTTTGGATATTTTTTTTTAAATGAAAATCTCTAAAATTTTTAGTTGGATAATTTTTTTCTTTCAATTCTTTTTTTAAGAATGAGTTAACTATTTTACAAAATAATAATCTTGGTTCTTTGCTTATAATTTGATTTTTAAAAAAAGATTTCTTGTCATTAAGTATTATAAAACCTTTTTTTTTTTTATATTTTTCGTAATCATTCTCTTCTATAAAGCTAATTGAGTTTAAATTAGAATATTTAATAGAACAAAAATTATTAATCATTTGGTTTTTATTTCCTATTATTCTGTAATTTAATTTCATACCTTTTATTAAATTTCCCAGTGATATATCTTTATTTAACTTATAGATCATTTAGTAATTATTTTGTTAGTAAAGTTTGTTTTTATATAGATTGATGAAAAAAAAAATTTTTTTTGTGACATTTATAATAATCTTTAAGATATATTTATTAATATCATTAATTAGGATCATTTTAAATCTTTATTACTAACTTCTAGCATTTCATTTAACTTGTTGTTTAAACTCTAATATAACAATTTTATTTAGTTTTATTATCTAGAATTTAATAAATTATCATATTGAAAAATAAGTAATTTTGAATTAATAGTAAATTTTGCTTACTAATTTACAATAATATATGAACATAAAAAATATAATTAAAGTATCTAAAAAAGATAATATTGAAAATATTATCAAATCTTTGAAAAAAAAGGGATTTTATAAATTTCAATCATCACTAAACGATCAAGCTATTAAATTCACAGAAGCTTTTATATCAAATTATGCAAAAAAAAAAATAAAACAAGGTACTGCGAATAGCTTTGATCCTGATGCTATAAATATTACAGCTCTTCATCTTAAAAATGATTATTTTTATAACTATATTTTTAATAAATTTATTCTGAAAATTTGTAAAAAATATTTTGAAGACGGTGCACACAAATTTTCTAAAAATAATTTTCAATTTGATACAATTAACACCCGAGTTTTAAAAAAAAAAACTAAAGCACAAAAACTTCACATTGATTCGAGAGTTTGCGGTATATATCCTCCAATTAGAATGCAATTTTTATTTTATTTAGAAGATGTTACTAATAAAGATAGTGGGGCAACTCATGTTATACCTGGTTCCCATAAATTTAATAGATATCCAACACAAAGAGACGTTAAAAATGCAATCAAAATTTTAGGAAAGAAAGGTACTTTTTTTGTGATTGATTCCTCAATATGGCATGGATCGTCAAAAAAGAATAATAACGATAAAAGGACATTAATAGCAATGGCTTATAACAGATGGATAATAAGACAGGCTTTTGCAACTCCTTACGCAATAAAAAATAGCAAAAAATTAAATTTTAATTTAGAACAAAAATATATTCTAGGGTATTTCAATTATGCTGATAAATCAGGCTCAAGACCTAAAGTTCCAATCTCTAAAAGAGCCATTGCAAGAGCAAGTTCATTTGCTAAGGGCTCGAGAAAATATGACGAAACAGTCATTTGAGTTAATAAAAAAAAATTTTTAAAATTAATTTAATTTAATTTAATTGTTATTTTAATTTTCTTGAGGTCTTTCAAAGATATAACTAAAACCTATTTTAAAATAAAAAATAATTTATGTATAACATATCATCGTAATGATTATAGGAATTATCCCAGCTAGATTAAAATCTAAAAGACTACCAAATAAACCATTACAAATCATAGATGGAATACCACTTTTAGTGCATGTTTTAAAAAGATCATTAATGTCAAAAAAATTAGATAAGCTGGTAGTTTGCACAGATAGTATGAAAGTTGTAAATCTTGTAAAAAAACATAATCAAGAAGCTTATCTTACTAATAAAAATATAAAAAATGGTACAGATAGGATTTCAATATTTTTAGAAAAAAATAAAAAAAAATTTCATAAAATTAAATTAGTAGTTGATATTCAATGTGATGAGATTTTCTTAAACCCGAGTTATTTAGATAAAGCTATAGATTTTCACTTAAAAAATTTAAATAAATATGATGTTGTTATTCCACATACTTTAACACAAGAAAAAAATAACAATAATTATGTTAAGATAATTTCTAATGAGAACAATGATATATTATATTTAACAAGGGCTGATGCCCCACATTCATTTAGATCTAAGTTTAAACCTTTTAAAAGACATCAAGATTTTGTTACTTTTAAACCAGAATTTATAAAAAAATTTCATAACTTAAAAAATAGAAAGTTAGAGCAATATGAAGGGATAGAGTTATTAAGAGTTTTAGAGAACGGTTATAAAATTGGAACTTTAATGTTTAAAAATGATAGTTTTTCAATCAATACTAAAAAAGATATTTTAAAATCAATAATATTAATTCAAAAAGATAAGCTCAGAAAATATTATTAATGAAAAATTTTAAAAAAGATTCATTCTTGATCTTTGATCTAGACGGAGTGATATTTGATTCTAAAAAAAATATGGAATTTGCTTGGAATAAAACATCTAAAAAATTCAAATTGAAAGTAAATTTTAAATCTTACTTTCAAAAAATTGGTATTCCTTTTTTAAAAATATTAAAATTACTTAATATTAACCAAGATCCTAAAATTTTTGAATGTTTTAAGAAAGCTTCTTTAGAAAAAATAGGATCAATAAAAACATACAATGGAGTTTTAGAAATATTTAAATTATTAAAAAAAGAAAATATCAAGTATTCAATTGTTACATCTAAAGATTTAAAAAGATCAAAACTTTTATTAAAAAAATTTAAAATTGAGCCATTGACTATTCATTGCCCAAATAAAAAACATAGAGGAAAACCCTACCCTGATCAAATATTATATTCATTAAAAAAAAACGGTTTCAAAGCAAAAAATACATATTTTGTTGGGGATACTCATATAGACTTTTTGGCAGCAAAACGAGCAAAAGTAAGTTTTATTTTTGCTAAGTATGGATACGGAAAAGACAGAAAATTATATAAAAATAAAATATCAAGTTTTAAAGAAATAAAAAAATTTTTATACATTTGAAATTAATTAATTAATAATAGTCAGATTTAAACAAAACTCTATTTTTTTATAAACTCACGCCATAAGCTTAGGTTTTGATTTAAATATAAATGATTATTTTCTTCTTCAATTATAAGTTTAGGAATAGATGATTCAATCAAACTTTTTAGAATTTTAGTTAATGATGCAATATCATAAACAAAGTGTAAATTTGGTGCTTTAACTATGGCTGGAATTGGTAACGTAGATAAAGAAATTGGTGATATAGTTTGTTTTTTTTGCAAAACTGACTCTAACAAAACTGATGAGCCATTAGCTGTATATACTATATCAGAAACTTCAAAAGCATCTAAAACAGTGCCATTGAAAATTTCAAATTTAGGGAAATTTTTTATAGAAGTTTGTATGATAGAGCTAACTTTTAAAAGTGGATGTTCCTTTATGTATATTTTTTCAAATCTGATATTTGATGATGCAAAAAGTTTTAATAACTCTATTGTTTCCTCTGGAATAATGGATGTAATAATTAAAATTGAATTTCTTATACTTTTATTTGTAGGATTAATTTTTTTCTTATTTTGGATTAAATAATTAAATCTTTGCGCCTCAATTTTATATATTTGAGATAAGTCAAACCCATTTTTTATCAATAGTGATTTGCTAAAATCACTATTTACCCCTACAAAAGATGGCAAATTAAGATATGGGTGAATTGACCTATTGTGATAATAATTCATGATGTTTGGTCTAGCCACAGAATGAATAATACCTTTGGTAATTATACCTTTTTGTTTTGCAATTTTATTAAGCATTAACTCCCAAGATTGGAACTCCATTAAGTAAATTATCTCATTAATCTGTGGGTTTGATTTCAAAAAATTATATATTTTTTTTTCTAATATCATCAATTCTAATAATAAAATTGATAACGAGTTCTTCCAGTCATTTTTTATTAATGATAAGTAGTCAATATTTTCAAGAAAAAAAAGTTTTTTAATATTAATTAAATTTAATTTTTTTTGTACTTTATAAAAATTAATTGTGACTGATAAAAAATCTTTATAAGAAAAATAGAAATCTAGAAAGCCAAATGTTTTTTTATTATTTTTTAATTTTTGACATTCATAGCTAAGTTCAGATATATTTCCAACATACATAAATAACCAACTATAATTTTGACTAAATAAATTAGAAACTTCTTCGAAATATTTACTTGAAAATTTTTCACTTAAATTCTGACTGCCTGGGTAATAATAACTTAGTACAACTTTTTTTAATACATTCTTTTTAAAAAAAATCTTATGCCCCATTTTAATGTGTTCTTTTTTTAAATTATACACAACTGAAGTTAAAAGTTTTTTTTTAGCTAAGTTTTTAAACTTATCTTTTAAATCTATTTTTTTTTTATTGGTGCTTAGTATTTTGAATGAAAAACCAAAGTTATCTATATTAGAGTCAAAAAAATTTTTAATTTCATCTGATATATTAATAAGAAAGACTTCTTTAATATTTTCCTCATTGATATAATCGATCAACAAATATAATTTAAAAAATTGATAAATAAATTTAATTTTATTAGGTGAAGCTTCAAAAAAAAGATTAGATAAAATATAACTATAGTCTTTATCTTTATCTATATAAGGTTTTATCTTTTTAAAAGTTTGCTCTTGAAGTAATAACCATTTTTCTCTTAACAAACCTTGTTTTTTTTCAAAACTTTTAATAAGGGAAAACTGATTTTTAAATTCCTCTTGCTCTTTATCTAGAAAAACTATTCTTGAGGCATTATCTATTTGACTTGTATATTTTAAATCATATCCACCAACCACGTAAAGCTTATTAATTTTACTACTCATTTAATAATTTTGCTTTTTGATTAATAATATTATCTGCTACTTTATATAAACCATCATAAGAATTTAAATTTACATTTTTATCTAAAAAAATTTTATTATCCAAAAAAGATTTAAAAGAATTCGTTAAAGTTTTTTTGCTAACTTTTCCTATTTGACCAAGATATAGTCCTTTTCCAAATTTATCCCACGCATTGGATTGTTCAATTTGATTTTTGCTAGTTGAAATTATAAAAAAAGGTAGTCCACAACAGTCAAGTTCATAAGTAGTTGTTCCACCCGCTGTTACTGCTACATCACATGACAAAAATAAACTTACTAGATCTTTTGGATTTATGTAAAGGTCAACCATTTTTTTTCCATTATTCTTAATCCACTCTTTAATTTTTTTATTATTAGGATTAGTAGATCCAGAAATAACAATAAATTTATAGTTTTTTGTAATAATTGGTATTAATGAAGATAATACAAACTCAATTCCCCCATAATCATTTCCACCTCCAAACGTTACTAATATTTTATTATTATTTACAGCTTTTGATTTTTTTTTTATTTTTGCAAATTCTGGTCTTAGTATTGCATATGCTGGACCCAATAATAATTTTGCGTTCTTATTTTTGATTATATCCTTAAAATTTTTCTCATGTATACCAGGCATAGGATTCAAAATTATATCAGCCCAGATAGGTCTACTGTTTTCTTTATTGTCAAACTGTAACCATCTTAATCCTTTATTAATTAAATTTAATTGGTACTCTTCATTTATACGATAGTCATCTAATACTAAATAACTTTGATCATTTTTTTTTGCAACATTAATTAAAAAATTAGAATCTTCTTTGCTAGATTTCCAATCATTAACAGGTATCCACTCCTTAAATATAAATTGATCATTATCATTCATGAATATTTTTTCTGGTCCAACCATAATACAGTCTTCACCTTTTTTATTCAAAGCATATGCTAAAGCTCGACATCTCATCAAATGGCCAAATCCAATATTAGAGTTAGCATTACACCGAAATATAATTGTCATTTTAAATAGATATATATTTTTTAAATAATTTATTTAATTTTAAAAGACTAGGTCAATCGACGAAAATCCTTATAACAGACTTCAACCTCTAGTAATTCATTTATAGGTCTTCCCTGCTCACACTCAGCTACTAAACTAAAAACCTGATCTAAAGCCTCCTCATATCCTTTTAATACATCGTCATTATGTTCTGTACAAACATAAACACTGTTATTTGTTAAATAGCCCAACTTTAACATCTCTTGAGTGATAAGTGTCTTGTATTCTAGATTTTGAGGACATTCAAATCGCATCTTTATAAGTGCTGGCAATCCAAATATTACAATAGGAAGCTGATGTTTTTTTGATAACCTTTCCCATATTGTTGATATTTTTTTTCCAATATTGGTAATTTTTTCCCAGGATTTTTCTCTCTGCATTACTTCTAGGGTTTTTATTGCTGCAGATGGACCAATTCTCTCAGTCCAAAAAGTACTACTAATAAAAGTTGATTGTGCCGAATCCATAACCTCACGTCGACCAATAATTGCCGTAATTGCATAACCATTTCCTAATGCTTTACCAAACATAGCTAAATCTGGTTCAACATTATATTTTTTGTGTAAGCCACCAAATGTCTCTCTAAAACCCGAGGTACATTCATCAAAAATTAGCACTATATTTCTTTTAGTGGCAATCTGACGAACTTTTTGTAAAAAATTATTTTCTGGTTCTGTGCTTCTTGAAACCTCCATCTTTATTACACCAATATCATGCTTCTGAATTAATTTTTCTAATTCATCAATTTTATTATAATTAAATGGAAAAACTGTATTTTTTAAAGCATTAGGAACGCCATTTGGTTCAAGACCAGGTAACAAGTGAGTATCTAACTCACTGCTGCTATTTAAGTTTGCTGAAAGGTACCAATCATGCCAACCATGATATCCACAAATTGCAACATTGTCCTTACCAGAGGCTGCTCTAGCTATTCGTATTGCGATTGCATTTGCTTCCCCTCCACTTCTTGCAAATCTCGCCATATCAGCCCATGGATGAATCTCTATCAATTTTTCTGCTAAATAAACTTCTTCAGGACAATTAAAAGTTGACATATTTCCATTATTAATTGTCTGGCTAACTGCCTTGTCAACCTCAGGATGTCCGTAGCCTAAAATATTTGTACCAATACCCATTATTGACATATCTATAAATTTATTTCCATCTAGATCCCAGACTTCACATCCTTTTGCTTTACTAAAATAAGATGGCCATTTACCAGGTAAAAACATCTCTGGTCTTTTTGATAAAAGCATATTTCCACCAGGAATAATCTTCTTTGCTCTTTTATAAAGTTTTTGGCCTGTTCCAATGTAGGCCCCCTCATTCAAATTGATATTTTTGTTTTCCGAGAATAGGCTTGGTTTTAATTTTTGAAGTTCTAATATCTGATGCCAATTAAAATTTATATTTGGTGAAAAATGATTAAATATATTTTTGATTACAACTAAATCCTCAGGTTCATCAACAGTCCATCTTAGGTTCGAAAAGTCTTCATTATATTTTAATGAAGATTTTTTAAATTTTTTAGAATTTCGTATGTATGGTGTGACATGCTCTTTATCAAATTCAGAAATTGCCTCATTATTAGCTATTTGTAGTGATTTAAAACTTATCACTGAGATATCAAGACCATCTGGAAATGTTCTTGGGTCAGTATTTGAATAAAAATCTACATTTGACTCTTTAAAACCTCTTATACATTCATCAACTAATATTGGATCTATTAAAGGACAATCACCTGTTATTCGAACAATTATATCTGCTTCAATTTTTTTAGAAGTCTCATAGTATCTATTTAATACATTTTTTTCACTTCCTCTAGTGCACTTGTAACCTAATGTTTCAACAATTTTTTGTAGTTTATCGTCTTCAGAAGACAAAGAAGTAGCTACAACAATCTCATGAATTTCTTTTGATCGAGATAATCTACTTAATAATAGCTCAATCAATGGTTTATCACGAATGAGTTTCAGAACTTTACCAGGTAACCTAGTTGAACCCATTCTTGCTTGTACTATAGCAGCTACTTTCATAAATTTTTAAGGTTAATTAAATTTGCTTATTTTACTTTTATAATGATTCTTTTTTTAAGACAACAAAATCTGCTTTAAATCATATGATGGATTTCTACTATTTTTTGCATAACGTTCACAAAACAGTTTCCTCGCATTTTGTAGATTAGCTTGGTTCCACCAATCATCAATTTCATCCCAAACTTCATTAATTTTTTCAGCAGTTAATTTAGGTGAAAATTGAATAATTCCAACATCAAATAATAATTTATAGTAGGGTTTTGCCTCATCAATTAAGTGATCAAACCCATTTTGCCAAAATGCAAGCGTTGGCAGATTTTGAGATAATGTTTCCAGCATGCCAGTTGAGTCATAGCTATGAACAATTAATCTATTATTTGCAATTAATTTTTTAATATCCTCTTTGCCATTATCTATTTTTAAATTAGGATCAAAGTCATTCCACCTAGAACTTTCTGACCATTCATCATTGTTTTGATTATTTTCATTAAATAATCTAATAGTAAGTTGTCCTCTTAAGTTTTTATTAAGATGACTTACAAATTGTTTTTGAGACTCTAAATATCTTAAATATTCAAATTTTTTATCAAAAGTGCAATCAGTTTTAGTATAACCTTCTTCTATTAATAATAAACCTCCATTAGGTTTAACATATGATTTATTTTTACCAGAGTTTTTAAAAATGAAGCCACTTACATAATGCGGAAGAGTACCATTCCAACCCCAGGTTATAAATTTATCCGAATATAACTCCTCTATTCTTGGAAACTTATATTTGACAGTACCATAATTATTTCCATGTTGGCCTATGAATAGTTTATTTCCATTTTCTACTTTAAGTGCAGACCACACTTTAAAAATATCATCTAAGTAAAAATTATTACTTGTGTATATAAATTTTGGTGATTTTGGCCAACTTTGTTGGTTTGCTAAATTAATCATATGAGAAAAATCTTCTAAATAATTAATTGGTAATAATTCAAAAACTAAATTTCGAATTATGTCTTCTAAAACAAGATCATCATTTTTTTTTAAAAGTCTTGATAAATTATCTCTTTTATTTTTATCTGGTGTTTTTTGATTAAAATTATTTATAAGTAATTTATTCTTTTGAAATCTCCACAATTGTGGAAATTGTCCCAAAGATAATTCTAATTTAAATTCCTCTTTTAAAGTGAGAAAAGTATTTACAATATAGGCGTCGTTTTCTTTAATAAATTTTCTAGCAATATTTGAATAAGCATAATAGGCAAATTTTAAAAATTTTTTTTTATATGATTTATTTTCTTCTGTGAAAGTTTTTTGGCCATATGGTAATTTTGTCTCTAACTTTTCTCTTTGAATAATTTCAACTGGAAAGTTTTCTTTATTTAAAAGTTTTATTATTTTTAAGTAAAGTACATTTTTCTTCCATGTCTCATAATCATAAGAATAAATTGCCTCTTTAAAATTATATGGAGTTATCTGATATTTATCACAATCG
>MDTG01419608.1_pt1 | contig 31240 bp, 29 predicted proteins | sample 811421 | NCBI WGS metagenome assembly MDTG01 (sample SAMN05326645, study PRJNA326480) | marine metagenome | isolation source: seawater | place: Pacific Ocean: South East | collected 2011
ATTCCTGCAACTACAATTACATAGATATCATCATCTTTAAAATTATCTAATTTATCTTCTAATAATTTATAGGTTGATTTTAATTTGAAATCACCATTAAAGTTTATCAATTTAATTTTTGAGAATGTTAAATTTTCTTTCTCATCAGCAAAAGTTTTTTCTTCAAATTTATGTAAAATAAGATTTTTTATATTGTAATTTTTAAGAGATTCATTTTTAATTTGATCAACCAAAGATTTCCCAAGCCAACCATTTGCCCCTAATACTATTAAACTACTCATTTTTCTAAAAATTCTCTAATCATTTTTAATGCAAAAATAGATACTGTTGATTGTGGGTTTACAGTAGGACAACTAGGAATTATGCTTGAATCCATTAAATATATACCGCTAATTCCAGGTACTGATCCATTTGAATTTATTGGGCAAAACTTTGAATTTTCTCCACATGCGGCACTTGAGAATATATGGACAGAGCATAATGTTTTGTTAATAGTATCATTAATAAATTTATTGATATTTCTGCTTTTTAAATGTCTCAGGCTTATTTCACCACCTTGAGAAAATGCATGTGAGTATTCTTTCTCAGAAGCAATTTTTATAATCTTTTTAATTCCAAATTTAATTCTATTTTTCGTATCATTATCTAGAAAATAAAACTTTAAGCCTTTAAATAATCCATTTAAAATTATTTTACCTGTTTGATTACTTGGAGCCATAGAATATAAATTTAAACAATTTGAAAAATTTCTCATACTATTTCTAAAAGGATAATTTAGTTCCGATAAATAATCTCTATTAGCAGATGAACCAATCATTAATTCAGGAAAAAATTCTGTAATTTGAAAAGGCTCTACAATTTCACTATAGTTTTGATCATTTATTGCTGTAAGAGAAATCCTTGCAGTTGGATGAACTTTAAAAAATCCTAATTTTTTATGTCGATATCCTAATGTAGAAAGTAATATCGGACTTGCCCCGGCTCCAGCACACAAAAAGATGTATTTTGACTTTAATAAATAAGTATTATTTTTTTTTATATTTTTATCTTTACATAATATGCTGAAAGAATTATCTTTCTCTTTCTTAATTTTAATTACTTCTATATTTGTTTTAATATTTTCAATACTTTTAGGATAATGCTCTTTTGCTACATCATATGCAGTCTTTCTTTCGAATTTTCCTTTTTTATGATATCCCCACCTTGATATTCTCTCTACTTTCATATATTTAGAAGCCGTTTCATAGAATATAGGCATTTCAGATTCGCCCAAGCTACATGAAAATATCCTTTCGATTTCTTCATAAAGTGATTGAGCCTCTTCAAATGAAAAATTTTGCAAATTATATTTTACTATCCATTTATTCCAAATACTTTTTGGGACCCTGTGATGAAGAGAGCTATTCAATATTGAACCACCACCCAAACATTCCCCTTCTGAAAGTAATAAGGGAGGTAGTCCGATTAAAGGATTTATACCCGAGTTTTTATATCCATTTATTATTTGTCTGGCTGTATATACATCTTCAACTTTACTCTTTATGTGTTTACCTTTTTCTAAGCATAAACCTTTTAATTTCGCATTTGAAAGTTCGCCGTTTACAAGTAATCCTGATGGACCTGATCCAATAACTATATAATCAAGCATTATTAATTTCTCTTTTAATAATTCTCAATCTATCAAGGGATGATTTTTTTTTAGGTGCGAACAGTCTTGTTAGAATATGCTCTATTCCTAGAAGTATTTTGAACATAAAAATTTAAAAATAATCAATATCTTAAATAAGGATACATAAATATTTGTTATTATGATCTAAAATTAAATTTAATGGGAAAACATCTTATAACTGGAGGTAGTGGATATGTTGGTAACTTCATAACAAAAAAATTATCAGAAATGGGGGAAGAGATAATAAGTTTAGATATTATTGAAAATAATTTAAAATTCAATAATGTTGAATATGTAATTGGTTCGGTTCTAGATAAAGAGCTGATAAATTCTTTAGTATCGAGTTGTGATTATGTTCATCATAATGCTGCCTTAGTACCTTTAACTAAAAGTGGGAATGATTTTAATAAAGTAAATTTGAGAGGAACAAGCATTGTTGCAAATGCAGCAATAAACCATAGCATTAAACATTTATCTCATATGAGTTCAAGTGCAGTTTTTGGTTTGCCAAATGAGTTGCCACTAAATAATTTCTCTGAAAGAAAGCCAGTCGAAATTTATGGAGAATCAAAAAAAGATGCAGAAGATTTAGTGATGTCATTAATTGCTTCAAATCCAAATTTTTCTTGCAGTATCATTAGACCAAGAACTATTTTAGGAACTGATAGGTTAGGTATATTTGAATTGCTTTTTCGTTGGATAAGCAAAGGTAAGGATATTTTTGTGATTGGGGAGGCTACTGAACCTTTTCAATTCGCTCATATTGAAGATATTGTAAATGCAAGTATAAATTCTTGTATAAAAAGAAATAAAGGAGTTTTTAATATAGGAACATTAGAATTTAATTCACTTACACAGGATCTAGAGGCATTAATAGAATTTGCTAATACAAAAAGTAGGATTATTCATTTGCCAGAATCTCTAACAATAAATGGTTTGAAAATTATGGATAAGTTGAATTTATCACCATTTGCACCTTGGCATTATCTTACTTACCATAAGCCTTTTTATTTTGATTCATCTTATGTTTATGATCAACTCAATTATCTTCCTAAAGGGAGTAATATTGAAATAATGATTGAATCATATAAATCTTATTTATCTAATTTAAATCAACATAATATTTCTGTTTCATCTCCTCATAAATCAAAGTTGAAATCAACATTCATAGATTTAACAGCAAATTTAATTTCAAAAATTAATTTTTAATTTTATACTTTTGATATCCTAAAGAAATTTTTTATAATTAAATATAAAATTGCGATAAGTTCATAAATTCTATGAATTTTTGGAAACTTATAATAAATCAATCTAATTGGTAAGTTTCTAGTTTCTTTTGCGACAAAAGTAAATATTTCCTGAGGTGTAGATAAATTAAGAATATTAATTACTTTTAACGTTCTTTTATAGTGAATTTTATTTACGAATAATTTATATTTCCCTTTTCTCAAATGTTCAGAAACGATAAATCTTTCTTTTAAAATTTCCCCTTCATTTTTTAAGACTTCATTGAAATTATCATAGGTATCTAAATAAGTATTTTTTCTTTTTCTACCAATAATAATGTAATGAGAATTTAACCCTTTTTTTATTAAGTAATCTCTTCCTAATTCTTCTTCAGTTTTATCACCTCCGAATGAGTTAGCAGGTAATAATAAGATCCTAAAATTATTTTTTAAAGAGAAATTAAATGCATTTTTAAAACGTTCCTATAAGAATTGGTTAAATAGCCTTTTTTTTCTTTCCCAAACCTTAAACCATCTGGGACCACAACAATCAAATATTCTGGATTAAGCATTATTATTTAAAATTTTGCGTTTACAAAACCTATTAATATAGTTAATAATAACCACGCTAGAACTATAGTCTTAATTCCTTGATCTTTTAAAAGAACTGATTCAGGTTGTTCTGTAAAATATTTAATTTTTTTACTTTTATTTAATGGATAGTATGGATCACTAAGCATTTGATATCTAAAAATTCCCAATAAAACAAAAGGTACCGTGATTAGCATTAAACTAGTTGGAGCACCATTTAATAATGGCCCTGAAGCCCATAATGAATAACTCATAAAGGCACTTGTAGCAAGTGAACTTTCTAATCTTAATAAAAGTGGAAGAGAGTAAAATTTTAAAACTTCTCTTGTAACAATACTCCTTGATTCAATAATCATTAATTCTGCTTTCCTTTTTTCTACAGCTAGAAATAATGCTAAAAGACCAATACTTAATATAAACCAAGGAGATAATTTAAGATCAGATGATACTAGGCCAGCCAACGATCTTATCAAAAATCCACTAGAAATACAAAATATATCTAATAGAGGTTTTTTCTTTAATTTTATACAATATATAAATTGTATAAATGCATATAAAAATATTAGAAAAGATAAACCAAGATTTATCCTTATTGAAATTAAAATACTTAAACAGCCTAAAATAAAAGATGCGAAAATTGCTGTTTTAATATTTACCTTTCCTGATGCAATTGGTCTATTGCACTTAACCGGATGTTTTTTATCAGTTTCAATATCTAGTACATCATTAATCAGATAAATTGCACTAGATATTAAACAAAAAGAGAATGTTGCATATATCGATGGTATCCATATTTCTGATGAATATTTAAAAGCGAATAAAGGAGCGGAAAATATTATTAGGTTCTTAGTCCACTGATTTGGTCTGCATGCTTTTAAAAGAAGAATTTTGTTTTTAAATAATTGCATTGAATATTATTAAAAATAAAATATTTAGAGCTCAGAAAATTTTTTAATATTGGAAAACTAATTACGTAAAACCAAGTTACCATAAAATCAATTCAATTTTAAAATAGAAAACTTATTATTAATGAAATTACAATTCGACCATTTAAATATAAAATAGGGACTTTAATATTGGATTAATATTAGAATCATTGTTGCTCCTAATAAAGTCCACCCCGTTTCATATCAATTTTAATTAATCAAATCAATAATGAATATCAAATTAACTTCAAGAAATGCAAAAATTATCGAATCTGTTTTTTTGATTATTCTTATAATTACTATATTTGTAAGTTTTTTTAAACCAATTCAAGCTGGCAATGGAGAAATAGGTATTAAAGCTGAACCTTTAGAAATTGGGGATCGAAAATTTTATATTTCAGATAATGATCCATTTGGAGATAGAGGTTATGAATCTTTTAATTTTAGAAAGCAATCTAAAAATATGTCATTCAAGGGTGGTCCATTATATCCAAAGATACTTAAAGTAATAAGTTTTATATCCATAAAATTATTTAAACAAAGCTCTATATCAAAGTTATGGAATTTTATTACCATTTCTATTTCCTCAATATTGACATTTCTTACTTTTCGAATTGTGTATGCATCTGGGCGGTCGCTTTTTGATGAAAGGAGTGGAATAATTGCAATGATTTTTTTTACTTTATCTCCATATACATATTTTTATGCTTTATCTGGAGGCATAACTATATATGTTTTATTTGGTACAAGTCTTTGCACGTTCATAATATTAAAAATTTTTAATTATAAATCTAAAACTTATTTAAATAATAAAATATTGGAAAAAATTTTTCTCTTTCTAGTCTTGATTTATATGTCATTTCTAAGGCCAACTTCAATAATCTTTAGTATTGTGATTTCTTTAATAATGGCTATTTTAGAAATCTTTAATCTTTTAAAACATAAAAAGAGCAAAAAATTATCTTCATTTTTAATATTTATTTTTATTATTTCCTTAGTGGTAAGTTTTAATCAACTTTGGGAAACTAAAAATTATTCAATTGCTGCTTTAAATGCATTTTCAATTGAAAAAGGAACATTTATGGGATTTGATCGTGATTTAATGAGAAATCAAATTCAAATTTTGCTTCAAAGTCCTGAAATATTTAAAAATATAGAGGGATTTTTGTATCAAACTTTATGGAAGATTAATGATTTTTTAACTGGAATAATTGATATTAGGGATACACATAATTCAGAAACAACTCCTTTATTATCTTTTTTAATGAGGATTTCTGTAGGAACAACTTTGTTAGCTCCTACTACTTATATATCGATTCTAGGAATTTTTATTTTTAGAAAAAAAATAATTAATACTGGTTTATGGATTTGCTTAGTGGCAAGTATAATTTCTATTTCTCCAAGCTTAATTGGAGTAGCGATGAGTAGATATTATTATATGTTTATTACACCTTTAATTTTGATATCAGCTATGACAATCTCAAAAATTTCGAATAAAAAAATAATAGAGGATTTCCATTCCAATGAAAAATAAGAAGGTTAAAGTAGGATGTGTTATACCTTGTTATAAAGGTAGTAAAAAGACAATAAACGTTATTAAATCAGCTCTTAAATATACTGATTTATTAGTTTTGGTAGATGATAATTGCCCATATAATACTGGAGAAAGGGTGGCTAGATTATTTGCAAATTCGGATAAGGTTAAAGTTTTACATAATAAAAAAAATATAGGAGTGGGAGGATCAACTATAAAGGGCATGAAATATTTACTAAAAAATAATTCAACAATTATTGTTAAGGTTGACGCTGATGGTCAAATTAATCCTCAATTAATTCCCAAATTAATTGAGCCATTAATTAGAAGGGAATTTGATGCGGCAAAGGGTAATCGTTTTTCTAGTTTAGATCATGTATTATCTATGCCTTTTTTAAGACTTATTGGTAACTTGGGTTTAAGCTTTTTAAATAAACTTTCAAGTGGTTATTGGGAACTTTTTGATCCTACAAATGGATTAATAGCATTTACAAATGATGGTTTAGTAAAGGTTAGATTAGACAAAGTAGATAATAGATATTTTTTTGAATCTGATCTTTTATTTCAATGCAGCTTACAAAATATATGTTTTACTCAACTTCCAATGAAAAGTAATTATGCAGATGAAGAAAGTTCTCTTAAACCTCTTTTAGAAATATTCAGATTTAGTAAAAAACATTTGAGAAATTTCTTAAAAAGAATAATTTATCAATATTTTTTACTTGACTTTAACATAGGTTCTTTTGAAATACTTAGTAGTACAGTTCTTTCTTTAATTTTAGCTAGCTTAATAATTAAAACTTTTTTGAATGGAGCCTTTAATAACCAATTTGCTACTCCTGGTGAGGCGAATCTGATAGCTTTACTTGCTATCATTACTTCTCAGCTTATTATTGGATTCCTCTATTACGATTCAACTCAACAGCCTCTATTAAGAAGATTGAAATTTAGAAGAAAGTATTAAAATAGATTTTTAATATTTAAATTAACTTAATTTTCAATTAAATAATTTCAACGTACATTAAATCTCCTAATCTTGGATAAGTTTTATAATTATGAATTTTTTTACTATTTAATTTTTTATCATGTAAAAAATTTAAAAAAAAATCTTTATTACTATAAAAATTTATATGATAATTCATTCCCCACTTAAACTCCTTTTCAATTGGACATATAATGATAAGAATATTTGAACATACTCTTCTTAGTTCAAGGACAACCTCATCAGGGTATTTTAAATGTTCAATAACATGAGTGCAGACAACAAATTCAAATGAATCTTCCAGAAATCCTTTAAGCGTATTTAGAATATCCCCCTCGATTAATTTAACTTTTTTGTTTATTGAAATAGGACACTGGTAATCAATGCCCACTAATTTTGTAGAGGGTTTTAATGTCCTAAAATTATCTAATAAATATCCAGGACCACATCCAGCATCTAATAAAGAACTAGGCAAATATCTATTGAAGTATCTTTTTATAATTCTCAAATGAAATGAATTTATATCAGTATTTTTTGAAATCCTTTTAATTGAAAAACCCTCATTGGAAGAATAATAATTAGAAAGATCTTTAATTATTCCAGATTTATATTTTTCTCTAAAAGTAAATAATGATTCTGGAACTCTAAAAATTAACATTGAAATTCTGAAAAGAATTTTACTATTTCTTACAAATTTAGGTAACGAATCTATAAATATTCTTAATAAGCATATAAAATCTCTTTTCAAAACTATGATTTAATATTTCTTTTAACAATAGCTGGATTACCTGCGATAAGGCAATCTTTTTTGAATTTACCTGAGACAACAGCACCAGCTGCGACATAACATCCCTCTGCAAGATGGGTACCAGGTAATATAATTGAGTTTGCTCCAATAAACACATTTCTACCAATAAATACTGATTTTACAATTTCTTTAATACCAACCACTTTGTTATTTTTGGGTATAAAAGAATGAGCTGTAATTAAAGATCCCGTAGCAAAAACAACTCCTTTATTTATTTTAATTTTCTCTGGATATCTATTATCTAAAATTACATTACTTGAAAAATGTACCTTTAAAAAATTTTCAAACTTTACTCCTCGAGCTCTGTGAATAAAGTTTGGAAAAAATGGGAGGAATGAAAAGGCTGTTGCTATATTTCCTAAAATTCCGACAATTGATTGTTTAAAAGTAATCATTTATATTTAGATCTAATAATTCTTTTGCATTTATATATTTATAGTACAAAATTTAAAATATGTTTAATATTCCTATAAAAACTTTTTTATTATTTGATAAATCTAATCAAATAATTACTAATAGTTTTTAAAGACTAAAAATTTAAAATTTTAAAGTATCAGAGTTCATATTTATATAAATTTTTTTTATGGAGTATTATTAAACTATCTTTTTTATAACCTCCAAGACCATTAATTATATAAGTAACCTTACCTCTTTTAGAACAAAAAAATCGTGGGAGATTATTTGAATTTCCCCCATCACCAGATATTAGTATAATCTCTTTATCTAAAATTCTATTTAAAGTCTTTAAATTGGGAAGATTTCTACTTTTACCAAATTGACTATTTGCAAGAAATGAAAAATTTTCAACTGGTATATTATGTCTTACTAAAATTAATGGTTTTCTAAGATTATGTGAATCAACTAAATCTTTTGTTTCTTGAGAAATTAACCATTTGTTTGAAATACTATCCTCAATAATTATTTCAAAACCCGAGGCAGATATTTTGTAAGGAAATTCTTTATAAAATAGTTTTGAACCTTTAAATAATAAATATAAATCATCATTATTTAATCCAATATCATGATTCCCTGGAGATATAAGAATTCTTTTTTTTACTCCAAATTGATCATAAAGTTTTTTCCATTTGGATTTACTTGGCTCTTCAAAAATATCTCCAGAAAAAATAATTTTGTTTATTGCTTGTAGGTTTTCAGTTAAAAAGCCTATTAATTTGTCGTTTATGTAATCTAAATCTTTACTATTTTTTTTATATATATGCCCTGCAATTATTGTTGATGAATAAGGAATATGATTAATATCTTTTATATTGCAATTTGAGTAATAAGACTTTCTCATGAAAAATGAAATTTTTGCCTTTAAGTAAGAAAATTTTAGAGTGGGGAGATAAATGATGATAATAGGTAAATTAATAAGTAAAAATATTAAGATAAAAAAATAACGTTTTTTAAATGATTTTAAATTTTTAAGAAAAAATATCATCTTATTTACAGAAATTTTATGAACTTTGAAATCATCTTTTTTAAATAATTTTAGATAAAAATATGCCTCTGCAATATTTTGAGAATCTTGATGAAGGAAAATCTATAAAACCTCCTAATTTAGATAAGGAGTTATTAAAATCTGCTTTAACTTCCATAACATTTTCTTGATCTTTAAAAGAAAATTTATTTAAGCCATTTAAATTTGTGTATTTAATATTAGAATCAAAAGTTATCCGAATATTTTTTAATAAATAATATTCTCTATAGTAGCTAACAATAATTTTTGGATTTAAAATTCCATAAATTTTATCATAAATGGAATAGTTAAATTTTTCTAAGAATTTATAGTCATAGAATTTCTCAGAAGTCTTAAAACGTCCTTCGATCAACGAAACTTTAATTTCTTTTGTTATTTTCTCTTTATTTTTATACCATCTTAATCTAATCTTTTTTCTTGGTAAAATGCCTTCATCTGAATCATAAAAACACTTTAAATCATGAGTGTCGAAATAACAGCTATTAATAATTCTCTTGGGATAAATTTCTCTAATCCCCTTAATTATCAAGTCTTTTTTGATACTCTCTTGTTCAAATTTGGTTAATCTAAACTTCTTTTCTATTCGAAAACTCATACTTATAAATTATAAATAGATGAATATTCATCCACATAATTTTCACCATCGCATTCTAAATCTTTTATGTAAGCAATTCCTCCGCCAAACTCTTGCTTTTTCTGATAAGCAGAAACACAAATTTCTGAATCTTTTATAAAGCCTGTATTCAAATATATTTTTGAAAGATCTTTTATAGTAATACCTGATTTGGCATTTTTAATAAAAATATCCTCTATGTTAAATAACGATTTTTCTCCAATTGAAATCGCTTTATCTTTACAATTACTTAAACTTCCTGATAACAAATAATAACTACCCCCACTTACATCAAAACAGTCATTACCTGCTTGAGAAATTGTAACTTTATTAATTCTAATTTTAGAGAAATCGATATCGATGCCATCTTGGTAAGCATTTCTTATATTAAGTTCATCTATTGAACCATTTGAATTAATAATATTTAAACTATCTTCACATTGTCCATTAAAAATTTTAAAAGAAGAATTATCAATCTTTGAATTATAAATATTTAAACATCCGGTCAAACCATATTTATTAAACCTTTGATAGTTTTCAGGATCTTTTTTATTCGTAGATTTCCCATTAAAGGTTATATCCCATCCTTCTAAGTTTGCATTATTTATTTTAACCCAATCTCTGGAATCCATCTGCGTAAAGATCAATTTTTTTATTTTTGGTCTTACTTTTATCTTTATGCCTTTTGTATAAAAAATATATCCCTTGATCCCAACTAATTTTTTTCTTTTGAAATTTTTATCTAAATTACTCTCTGAAGAGGGTAAAATTACATATTTTTTTTTATTACTTTTTCTTGTTCTTGAACGTAATATTTTACTAAATTCATTATGAGTAAAAATCTTTTTAAATTTGTTATCTTCTACTTCTCCAATAATATGTTCATTTTTAATCTTGACATTATTTATTATTGATTGATTTGGCAATATTTCTTTTGATTTATCAATGTATTTCTTACGAGCAATTTTGTTTTCATAAGTAATTGGATTTAAATTTAGGTTTTGGTCTAAGTAACTTTGTAAAAAATCAATATTATAGTTAAGGACAGAAAAACTTTTTTCAAAGTAATTATTTGTATTTTCATCAAATTTTAGAATTCTTTTTTTAAATTCTTTTAGTACTCTTTCTTTAAACTCTTTTTTCTTTATTGAATCAGAATATTCAAATTTATAATCTTGTTCAAAATTATTTAGATTTATTGTATCTAGATAATTAAATGTAATTTTTTTTCTTAAGTTTAAATTCCCATCATGGTAGATAGGTTCAAAACTATCACTTAATGTATTGAAGTAGAATTTCCTATTGTGTAAGTGTAAACCATGTTTACCATTCATAGCTAATAAAAGAAAGCTATAATCTTTAAAAATCTTTGTATTAGTATTGTCAAATTTACTTATCATATCTGGTTTCCATACCTCATCATCCTTAATCAATGCAGTTTGTTGGAGATATAGATTCTGAATTCTAGAAAATGCATTTAAAGTTATTTTTCTTGAGCTATCACCTTTTTGAAACCACTTATGGTTGATTAATCTGGCAAGAGATAACTGATCGATCTCTCTTTCTGATAGTTTTTCATAATTAAATAATGATTCATCACCTGTAAAAATTGGACCTTCTCTCCTAAGGTTTCTTTCTAGCATTTCTTTTCTTGAATCCTCAGAGAATATCATTCTATAATTTTCATTGTTTACTGAAACAAAAACCTCTGCGCTTTTCGGAGTTATAAATCCAAGATTACTTAAAATAATACTTCCAAGGATCTCATTATATGAATTTCTAGTTTCTGGAATCAAAATTCTGAATCTTGTGGAATTAAGAATATTCCCATTTTTAAGCTTTATTTTTAGTGATCGGATTGGAGTTCCTTTTTTTAAAATTATATGATCATCTAAATCACCATGTTGTCTTACAGTTCCTTCATATGAACAATTTCCAAACTTGTATGAGACATTTATTTTTGCTTTAAATTCTTTTTTTAATTCACTAGGTATAATGAAAGTTCTTCTTGCCGAAGAACTAGTTTTATCAAAAGTAATTATTTGCAAGAAATTTTTTATATATGTCCTTGCTTTAGGAATTGTGATTTTTATTGTTTTAATTGACTCTGGACTTTCTAATTTCTCTATATAGTCTGCTGTTTTGAAGTCACAAAAAGCATAAGCTTTTGATGATAAAGTTAGTGCAAATAATGTTATTAATTTGAGGTAATTTTTGTTAATCTTCATTCATCATTTAATTGATACTCAATTATGTTTTTATCATTTTCAACTTGCATAAGAATATCTTTTAGAATTTGAAAATTCTCAGAAACAAGTAAATAATTTATCTTTTTATTTTGAAGACTCTTTGATTTCAAATATTTACTATTTTCAAGAAGTGGTAATTGACAAATACAACTTAATTCTAAGGAAGATAAGGTGTTCCCCTCTGAGAATGAGGTTGTAAAATAAGTCTTTTTGGAAATTTTCTTAAATAAGTAAGAAATTAAGAATAATATAAATGCTATTAAAAAAATTGAGAATATGAAAAAAATTAATCTGCTTAAACTTACTGCTGCAGTGATTCCCATTGTAATCGCTGCAAAATAAACACATAATTCAAGTGGAGAACGTACAGGGTTCCTAAATCGAACTATCGATAGAGCCCCTACCATACCAAGCGATAAAGCTATATTGCCAGATATTACAGTCGTTATTACATAGGTAATAACTGGAAGTATAGCAAGTGTAGCAGTATGAGAGGTTGTCTTTATCCATCTTTGCCCAAATAATTCTAGTATGAATCTTATGCATAATGAAGATAGAAGCAATATTAAAATTGTTACACTTTCACTTTTGCCACTATCAATTATTGATTGCAGTGACAATATATTAATCATTATTAAATTTAGCTTTTAATCATTATACTTTTTAAAGTTAAAAAATAATTTTTTTAAAATGATTGTTAAAAAATATTTTAAAATTAATTTTTTATATTTATATATTTTGAAAAAATAAGTTTTCTGGGTCTATCCAATTTTTCTTGCAAAGCATAATTAAGAAATATTCTTCATGTTTCCATATAAATTTATTTCAAAACTTCTAGGTATTTCTGATCTTAGATCTGGGCTTAGTTATGTTAAAATATGGATATTATTTACGATATTTCCAGTATTCGCATAGGTTTTAGCTATTTCAAGCTATACAGATTATAGGGCATCAATTGCCATCGACCTAATTAAATTTTCTCAGCTATAAAAAAATTTATAAATTAAAGAATTTAATTTCTTTTCTAATTATAAAAACTTTTAGATGTAAAGAAAATTTATTTTGAAAATAAAATTTAAATCTTTAATGAAAAGACTCATATTAGATCAAATTTATTCGATATTGTATAAATTCCATGGATCTAAATTTTCAAATTTATCCACATCATTATTTATAGAAAATCTTTTCGCTATTTTAAGGAGAAAAAAAGTAAGATTTTATTTTGATAGTTATTTAAGAAAAATAGTAGCTAAAGAATTAAAATTTAAGAAATATGGTCTTAAAAAAAATAGATTCTTTTCCCTTTATAGAGATGGAATAAAAGTAAGAGGAAAAAGGATACATAATTCATATTGTTTAGAAAACATAAAATTTGGTGTGAATGATGTGATTGTTGATTGTGGAGCAAATAATGGGGATTTACTTATTGGATTAAGTGATTTATTAGATGTTAAGAAATATATTGCAATTGAGCCCAATCCAGAAGATTTTTCTTGTCTAAAATTAAGTTGTCCTGATTCTTTATTGATTAATAAAGCCTTAGCTGAAAAAGATGATACCCTTAAATTTTATGTATCAACATCATCAGGAGATTCTTCATTGATTATGCCAGAAACTTTTGAGGAAATAATAGAAGTTGAAACTATTAAATTTTCAGAACTATTAAATAAATATTCGATCAGAAAAGTTAAATTATTTAAAGTAGAAGCAGAGGGATATGAACCTGAAGTTTTAATGGGAGCTTTAGATTGTATAGATCTTGTTGAATATATATCTATTGACGGAGGATATGAACGAGGACCTAAAAAAGATCAAACTTTTACGGGAGTTACTAATTTATTGTTAAAAAATAATTTCGAAATATGCGATATTAACTTTAAATGGTACAGAGGGTTATTTCATAATAAAAATTTCACTTAAGAAATTTTATAAATTTAAAACGAAAATAGTTCCTTATGGATAAAAAGTGAGATTATTTATTCTCTTTTTAGGATAATATTAATAAGAATTTATATTTATTTTTTTTAGTATAAATGTCTTATTAATAATTATCTTTGTGAATAAGATGGCGAAATCATATCAATATCGCAATGTCTTGCACCTTGTCAAAAATCATCAACTTATTTCGCAATATACATTTAGTAATTATCTCTAATGCGTGATATATTAGTCGGACTTGCCTGTTTTCGTACTTTATAGAATTCAGGTTTTCAGGAGTTCAAAAATACTTGGCTCCACTTAAAGTCTTATTCTTAATTGATGGATCATTACATTCTTGGAATATCATGTTTTTATCATGATAGTGCAGCATCTTTACTTAAGAATGGTGAAATCGTGGCTGCTGTACAAGAAGAAAGATTTAGTAGAAAAAAACATGACTCAAGCTTCCCGAAATTATCAATCTTATATTGTTTGAAATCGCAAAAGATTTCTCTTTCTGATGTACAAGAAGTTATTTATTACGAAAAACCTCTCCTAACTTTTGAAAGATTAATGGAAACCTATCTTGGCGCAGCTCCAAGAGGTAGTAGGTCTTTTATTACTGCAATGCAAGTTTGGTTAAAAGAAAAACTATTTTTGAAGAATCAAATAAAAGTTAATCTAAAAATAATCCAAAAAGAACTTTCTAAAGACTTATTTAAATTCCCAAATCTTCTTTTCTCAGAACACCACCTATCTCATGCTGCTGCTGCATTTTATCCAAGTCCATTTAATGAATCAGTAGTTCTATGCATGGATGGTGTAGGTGAGTGGGCAACGACTTCAACATGGATAGGGAAGAATAATTCATTAAAACCTATTTGGGAAATTAGTTTTCCTCACTCTCTGGGTCTTTTGTACTCTTCATTTACTTACTATTGCGGGTTCAAGGTAAATTCAGGAGAGTACAAATTGATGGGCCTTGCTCCATATGGAAAGCCTAAATATGCCGATAAAATCAAGGATAATTTAGTTGATATAAAAAAAGATGGTACTTTCAATCTCGACACAAGCTATTTTAAATATCATAGGGGATTTCGCATGACAGGACGAAAATTCCATAAGCTTTTTGGAAGAAAACCGCGTAAAGCAGAGAAAGAATTATCACAATTCCATATGGATATAGCAGCATCTATTCAATCTGTAACTGAGGAAATTGTGCTAAAAATAGCACGTTCTCTACGAGAAGAATCAGGCTTGACAAATTTATGCCTTTCAGGAGGAGTTGCGCTTAACTGTGTAGCAAATGGTTTGCTTCTTAGAGAAAATATATTTGAAAATATCTGGATTCAGCCTGCAAGCGGAGATGCAGGATCTTCATTAGGCGCGGCATTAATAAGTTGGTACCAACATCATAAAAAAGTTCGTAATACTAACAAACACGACTCAATGAAAGGAACATTCCTGGGTCCAGAATATAGTAATGACCAAATTGTTCAATATCTTAATCAAATAAATGCTACTTTTTATACTTATGACGATAATGAATTATTCGAAAAATTAGCCTGCGAAATAGAAAAAGGAAATGTAGTTGGCTGGTTTAATGGGCCTATGGAGTTTGGACCACGATCATTAGGAGCAAGATCAATTCTTGGAGATCCTCGTAATAAAGAAATGCAAAGCTTAATGAATCTTAAAATTAAATATAGAGAAAGTTTTAGACCCTTTGCTCCATCAGTTCTTGAAGAAGATGTCAGCAATCAATTTGAAATATCTACTAAAAGTCCTTATATGCTATTTGTCGCTCCAGTTAAAGAAGAACTTCGAAAGAAGATGACAAAAGAAGAAAATAAACTTTTTGGTATCGAAAAACTTAATGTACCTAAGTCTTCATTGCCAGCAATCACACACGTTGATTACTCGGCACGTATCCAGACAGTTAGCTATAAAACAAATCCTAGATATCACAATCTGATAAGCGCCTTTAAAAGAAAAACTGGTTGCCCAACCCTTGTTAATACCTCGTTCAACGTAAGAGGAGAACCCATCGTTTGTACTCCCCAAGATGCTTACAGATGTTTTATGAGAACTGAGATGGATATCTTGGTTCTTCAGAATCAAATTCTTTTCAAAAGTGAACAACCAAAGATTGAAAAGGATGAAACTTGGATGCAAGAATTTGAACTTGATTAATCATGTCGGAAAAAATCACAAAAAAGAAACTTCGTGAATTTGGTATTCTTATTGGAATTGGATTCCCTGCAATAATTGGTTGGATAATACCTGCTTTTGCAGGACATTTATTTAGAGAATGGACCCTTTTCATAGGCATCCCTGGACTAATTATTGGGCTTATCGCACCTAAACTATTGCTTTATCCGTATAAATTCTGGATGGTACTTGGCCATAAGCTAGGATGGGTAAATAGTCATCTTGTGCTAGGACTAGTATTTATTCTTGTCCTTTTACCCATAGCCTTAATTATGCGTATTTTTGGATATGATCCATTAAGAAAAAAAAGAAAAGACAAAACAACCTATAGGGAAAACAAACAGAATTATCAAGTTGACATAACACGAATTTTTTAAACCATGGAAGCATTTCTTGATTTAGTCAAAGATATGTGGGACTTCCTTAAAGTCCGCAAAAAGTATTGGCTAGCACCATTGATTATTACAATTGTTTTAATGGGAACATTTATCGTATTTACACAAGGTTCTGTTATTGCACCATTTATTTACTCAATATTTTGAGGATGAAATTTAAAGTAATAGTTTTAAATTTTACTTTATTTTGCACTGCTTCATTTATTCCTCTATTAGCCTACTCATTTATAGAAGAATTCATGTCTATAAAGCAGCATGATATGCAGGTCCCATATTTTAAAGAATTAAAGCGTCAAATTGATATTGACTATCCTTTAAAAATTAATAGTGTTAAAGGAGGCTATTTGCCAACTTTTTATCCAGCAGAAACTTTAAGATATTTTTATTCTTCAAAATTTTACCCATTAGGTACACTTCCAAATACTAATTCCTATTTATGTAATGAGGGCTATGGTCTTGTGACTTACAAGTCTGATAGATTTGGACTGCGAAACAAAGATCAAAACTGGGACAAGATCAGTAAAGTGGGTGCAACTTTTTTTATAGGTGACTCATATACTCATGGCGCTTGTGTTGATGATGAATATACATTTCCTCAGGTATTTGAGAGATTAAATGGTGCAAATACGATTAATCTTGGAGCAGGTAATAATGGACCAAATGAATATATAGCTAATTTAAAAGGTCTTGTAAAACCTATTGTTTCAAAAATCAAAAGACAAAAATTTAATGTCGTTTTAGTTTTTTATGATAATGATAATGTAGGTTATAATCAAGATGTAATTAAACATTTGTCAGTAATAAAACCAATTCCGGTTTTTACAAAAAAAGGTAAAGTCAATCCCAGCAAACAATATAATTTAACCATTAAAAGAATTATAAATAAAAATTATCCTACAGAAGAAGAAGGGATCTTAAATAAATTAGAGCTAAATAAAAATAAGTTATTGAATCCGAATAAAAAAATGGGTTTTTTGTATAAGGTTTTGTCTCTTTGGCCCTTACGTAGAAGAATTATAAATTTAGAGCGATTTAGAGGTTTACACGATGATTATTCAAAAAGTTCAACTAGTCTTGATGCTATTAGTGAACTCAATGATATTTGTAATGTAAATTTATTATGTACTCCTTACGTTGCCTATATACCCAATAGTGATTATTGGCGTCCAAATCAAGCAAGGGATCTATATAAATTACATCTTCAGAAGAGTTCTAATAAACTAAAAATTAAATTTATAGATGGTTCAACAGTAATAGATTCTAGAGATGTTGATGATTTTGCCCCCATTGGACCCCATTTATCTAAATTAGGATATCAAAAAATTGCTGAACTTATCTCAAGCCATTTGAGTAAAAAAAATTGATATGGACTGAATATTCATTGAATAAAAATATATTTTAAAATATATCAATAAATATATTTTTATTTTTAATTATGATCATTGATCTTTTCAAACACTAAATATTTAGAGCCAAGAAAGTTATTTAATATTGAATAACTTATTCCTAAGCACCAAGCTAACCTATATTCAATTCCATTATTAAAAAGTAAATTTATTATTAAAGTCATTACAATACCACCAATTAAATACACCAATAAAAACTTTAATATCGAATAAATAGAAAATTTTTTTTTACTTTTAAAAACCCATTTTTTCCCAAATATATATGAGTTTATAATCCCAGATGAGTAACCTATCGAAGAACTTAATAAAATATTTGATGAAAATTTAAAGAATAATAAATAAAACAAAAAATTTATAAAAGTAGATAAAAACCCAATTATAAAAAATCTTGAAAGTTGTCTATTCATTATTATTTATTTATATAGAAATAAAATATCAATCAAAAGTAATTTTAAGATAATTTAATTGACAAAAATTTAATTTGCAAATATCTAGTATTTTTTGCAAAACTTTAATCATAAAATTTATCTTGATAAATAAGCTTTAATTTTTAGAAAAGATTTAAATAAAATTGAATTTAGGTATATAATCTTACGATATATCAAAAGAATTTTGTTCCTATCTAAATCTTTTTTAAAAATCATATTTCTAAACTTATTATTTGCATTTATTGGTTTGGAATCACTCTCACGTTTTTATTACTTTTATAGGTTTAAGATAAAAGAACCTTCATTGACAAATTCCTACCCAGAAATAAGTAATTACCTAAAATATGTTAACCACTACAGAGATAAAGATTTTAGAGATGCTTTTTTAAAATCTGAGCTTGAATCAAATAATAAATTAAAGCCTAATAATATTAAAGAAGATTCTTTCTTTATATATTCAAGATTCTCCTCTTGTGTAAATCAAAATGATTGTAAAACAGTCTTACTTCAGGGAGATTCTGTTGGAGAAGGAATTGGTAATCATGCCTCAGATATTTTATTTTCAAAAGCTTCTCAAAATGGTTGGCAGGTTTTGCATGGAGGGACAACAAGTTTTTCTCCAAAAAATTTTTCTGGCCAATTAGCCTACTTTAATAGTAAAGGTATTAAACCAGATATTTTAATTACCTATATAGATCAAGGGGATTTAGGAGATGATGCTATTAGGTATAAAAATAACTCTTCATTTAAAAATGAGCCTTTTAGACATTACATAGTAAAACCTTTTAAAAACAATCACTTACGTTTTTATAATTATGGAAGTGATATTAACCCAGTAAATCCTTATAGAATTAAACCACTTACATTTAGATTTATAAATAAAATTTATACTCTTGCTGTAGTAAAACTTTTTTATCTAACTGATAGTAAGATTAATTTAACCAGAACCCCAGGTTGGTCAGTCATAACAAAGCCATTAGTTAAAAAAGACTTTAAGAAGGAAGAATATTTTAAAGAAGTTTTAAAAAATTATATTTTATCTGCTAAAGACTTGGGAGTTAAGGAGTTATATTTTGTTACTATGCCTCACCCACGGAATATTGTTGATTCAGTATCAGAAGATAGAAAATTCAAATTTACTATAGCTACTTTAGTACAAGATGTTGTAGAAATGAATAGTGAAATAGATGATTTAAAGTCTTATCATATCCCAATATCAATTGATCAAAAGTTATTCCCTTGTAAAGGGAAAGATGAAACTTGCAATGGATTTTATATGTATAACGATCACCATCCTGAAATAAAGGGTTATAAATACATCGGTAAAAAAATTATCAAATTTATAAATAAAAATTCAGAATTTAGAGACTTTAAATGAATGCCTAGATTGGTGCTTCCTTTTTAATTATCTAATTATGATATAATTCGAAAAAAAATTTGTAGATGGGAATTATTGGAATTTCTTGTTATTTTCATGATAGTGCAGCAGCATTAATATCTAATGATGGAGAAATACTTGCAGCTGTTCAAGAAGAAAGATTTTCTAGAAAAAAGTTTGATTCTCGCTTTCCTTTTTGCTCGGTAGATTATTGCTTAAAAATAGCTAAAGAAAACAAAATTGAAGTTGAAAAATATATTTATTACGAAAAACCCATAAGAGTTTTTATGAGGCTTTTGGAAACTTATTTTTCAACCGCGCCTAGGGGCCTTTCGAGCTTCATGCCTGCTATGGAAACTTGGATTGGGGAGAAAATATTTACAAAGCAAAATCTTGTTGATGAAATATTGTTAATTGATGAGAAGTTTACTGAAGACAAACTTTTTTTTTCGGAGCATCACTTATCACACGCAGCATCTGCTTATTATCCTTCACCCTTTGATGAAGCTATAGTTTTATGTCTAGATGCGGTTGGCGAGTGGGCTACAACTACTGCTTGGCATGGGAAAGGGAAGGATTTAAAACCTCTATGGGAAATAAATTTTCCTCACTCTATAGGAATGCTTTATTCAGCTTTTACATATTATTGTGGATTTAAAGTTAATTCTGGGGAATATAAGCTAATGGGTTTAGCTCCTTATGGAGAACCTATATATAAAGATAAAATTACGAATAATTTAATAACTGTTTTTTCTGATGGATCATATGAATTAAATATGAAATATTTTAAATACCATAGGGGATTAAAAATGATATCATCTCAGTTTATAAATCTATTTGAAGAAAAGCCGAGATTGCCAAATGAGCCTCTAACCAAATTTTACATGGATATTGCCTCTTCTATACAAAAAGTAACTGAAGAATTAATTTTGAATATTACTGATAATTTATATGAAAAATATAAAATAGATAATCTATGTATGGCAGGAGGAGTTGCACTTAATTGTGTTGCTAATGGAAAAATATTAGATCAAGGCAAATTTAAAAATATATGGATTCAGCCTGCAGCAGGAGATGCGGGTGGAGCTTTAGGATCAGCTTTTGCTCTATTGTCTAAATCCAAAAAATTCAAACGAAATAAAGTAAAAACTGATAACATGCGATCTTCTTATTTAGGTCCAGAATTCTCAGATGAAAAAATTGAGGAATTTCTTTTAGGTTTAAATATTACATATGAAAAATATCAGGATGAAAAATTATTCAAAGAAGTAGCTCAATATCTTTCTGACAGTAAGGTAGTTGGATGGTTTCAGGGTAGGATGGAATATGGTCCAAGAGCTTTGGGTAATAGATCAATTTTAGGAGATCCTAGGGTCCCAGATATGCAAAAGAAGATGAATATTAAAATTAAGAATAGAGAATCTTTTAGACCATTTGCTCCTGCGATTCTTGAATCTTATAAAAAAGAACTTTTTGGCGTTGAATATTCATCTCCTTATATGTTGATTACAAGAAATCTATCAAAAAAATATTTAATAGACTCAGATCCTAAAGATACTAGATATGGGATTGATAAGGTAAATCAAATTAGATCAATATATCCTGGAATTACTCATTTAGATAATAGCTGCAGAGTTCAAACTGTTTCAGAGGAAAGAAATAAGAGGTTCTTCAAATTGATTTCTGAGTTTAATAAATTAACTGGTTGTCCTGTTTTAATAAATACTTCTTTTAATGTAAGAGGAGAACCAATAGTTTGCACTCCAGAAGATGCTTTAAGATGTTTTATAAATACCTCAATGGATATACTAGTATTAGGTTCAATTACTATATTAAAAGATCAATTGCCAGCTAATTTGAAATCTAAATTTTTAAAAACTCAATTTGTTGACGATTAAAATTTATGGAATATCCAAGTAAGTCTTATTTAAGAAAGTCAGGGATTTTATTCTCGATACTTTTTATCGTGGTATTTTCAATTATTCCATATTTATTACATCAAGAAATTAAGATCTTTCCTCTCTTTTTCTCTTTTGTAATAACTACTATTAGTATTTTTTCCCCTTATAAACTAAGAAGACCCTACTCATTATGGATTAGTTTTGGAAATTTTTTAGGCAGGTTAAATAGTAAGTTAATATTAGTCCTTTTTTTTTACTTGTTAATTACACCATTTTCAATATTGAGAAATACAATTAAAGTTATTTTTAAAATAAGAACTAGAAAACGATCAAATAGTGTTAATATTTCCACAACAGATATAAATCTTACTGATCAATACTAATGAAATTCTTTTTAATTTTTAAACAAATTTGGGCCTATGCGAAAGTAAGAAAAAAATATTGGTTAGTTCCTTTTGCAATTATATTAGTTGCTATTGCTGTCATACTAATCACTGCACAGGGTTCAATAGTTGCGCCTTTCATTTATACACTTTTTTAGAAAACAATGGAAGATGTTGTAAATTTCTATAAGGATATCCCTTTTAATTTTACAAGTGATATAGACTTCTATTTACAAAATATAAAAAATTCTAATCAGATATTGGAATATAAAGATCTTCATAAATTACTAATAAAAAACGAATCACTCTCGAAAGGTAAGTTAATTAAAGATGTTATTGAATTTGGTTGCGGAACTGGTTGGCTTACTAATTCTTTGATGTACTACTATAACAAGAATCTTACTTCTGTAGATTTTACTGAGAAGGCTATTGAAGTTGCTAAAAATGTTTCTCAAAAAATAAATAAAATTGCTGATTTTAAGCATTGCAATATATTCGAATATGAAGATAATAGGAACTATGATTTAGTTATAAGTTTAGGAGTGCTTCATCATACTTTTGATTGCAAAAAAGCTTTTACTAAAATCTCTAAATTTGTAAAACCTGGGGGGTATTTGTACGTTGGCTTGTATCATTTATATGGCCGTAAACCAATGCTCCAATTTCTACAATCACACTCTAATTGGCATGGGGAACAATCAGCTTATAAATTATTTAAAAAAATGAATAAAAGTATGAGTGATGATAATCATTCATATTCTTGGTTTAGGGATCAAGTACTCCATCCTCACGAGACTCAACATACTTATAAAGAGCTTACAGATTGGATAAAAGAGATTAATTTTAAGGTTATTTCGACAAGCATTAATAACTATAAAGATATTTCAAATTTTAAGAGCAGTGATCTTTTTGAAATAGAAAAATCGCTAGAGTCATTATCCTACGAAAAAAATGTTAATAAATTAGAATTTAGTCCTGGTTATTTCACATTATGTGCCCAGAAAGTATAATTAGTTTTTGTTAAGATGTCTTCAAGTTCGCAGCAGATATTAAATAATAGATTTGATTTATCATTAATTTATTTACCCCTTTGGTTCCCAATAATTTATTTATTAACAGTAACAAATGCTCCTTCACTTGGGATTTTATGCTTTGCTTTTAGTTTATTTTTATTTGCAGAAACTCATTTTGCCTCAACTTGGTTATTTTTCTTTGATGTTCAAAATAAATATTGGATCAAACAAAATACTTACAAATTAATTATTTTACCTATATATTTTGTTTTTGCTATTGTAGGAATTTGGTTCTTCAATCCGCAAATTATACTATTGCTACATTATTTAGCTTCTGGATATCATGTCACAAAACAAAGCATTGGCATCTCAAAATTACCTAAAAAAACGGGCACTAATTTACGTTTAATTATATATTTCTTTTCATTTGGATTCCTTGCGACTGGACTTATAAAACCTGGAATACTTAACAACTTTTTTATAGAAAATAAGCTTATATTTAATTCTTTTCTAATTATTATTTTTGTTCTTTATTTGTTGTTGGTTTTTCTTTCAACTAAAATAAAATATATTAAAAATATAAATTATTTTTCTTCGCTAATAACAGGTGTCGTTATTTATCTCCCGATTTTATTTTTTAAAGATTTATCTACAGCAACGGCTGTAGGAGTTGGCATGCATTGGATACAATATATATCAATTATAGGTTTAATTTATTTTAGAAAAACAAGTATTAACTTTAAAAATATAAAAGACTTAGTAAATTCATTTGAGTTTAAATCTAGATTTATATTTATTTTAGGTTATGCATTAATAATGACAATATTTGCATTTATAGGCGTTACTTCTGCAAATAATTCTAATAACGCTTTTAATCTATTTTATTTAATTCCAATCATTTTCCAACTTTATCATTTTTATATCGATGGTTTTATTTGGAAATTTTCTGATCCACATATAAGAAATTCGATAGGAGCATTTTTGATCCAAAAGAAAATTGCATAGCATAAAGTTTGCTTGATCCAATAGAAAATTATTAACTTATAATTTTTTAGCAATAAAATTTGAAGTACAGTTGTTCAATTCTTTATCGGTAAATTTACTAAAATCTTTGTGTATATATTTTCTTTTTATTGGTAATTTTGCCCATGATCCAAAATTTTGGTAGATTATTTCAAATCCAGATTCAGAAAATTTTTTATGCATTTCTACTGCTGGAACTCTGTTAGTATAAAATCCGGAATTTGCAAAAAAGTTTGACTCCCATATTCTTTTTGAGAATCTCAAATTATTTAATGAATCAGAAAGATGGTCTTTATAATTAATGTTGTGTGATACAAGACCTCCTACTTTTAAAACTCTATTCATTTCTGAAATTATTTCGTCTAATGTTGATAATCTTATATGTTCCATAACAGAATGAGAAAAAATATAATCTACTGACGAATTTTCAATTTTTTTAAAACTTTTTAGTCCATTTGTTAAGTATGAGGTATTAAATTCTTTTAGCAAATCTGCAATAGTGTTTAAAGACGATAAATCAATATTTTGAAAGTTTTTTTCATCTTTCAAAGAAAATATAATATCTTTATATTTAGAGACATTAGTATCAGCAAATTTCTCTACATCTATTAAGTATACTTTTGGTGAATTGTAAACTCTCGAATAAATAGCAGTAGCAATACCATCTCCAGGGCCAATTTCCAATATCGTAGGCTCATTAAAGTCTTTAAAAGATTTTAAATCTCTTAAATGGCCAAAAAATATTCTTTTTGAGTAATCAACTTGATTCATTCCACCATTTCTAAAGATACCAATTTTTCTAAAGAATTTTTGTTCAATTGGTAATCTTGAAAGGATTATTTTTAGGAATATCTTTAAAATCCACATAAAATTTTACTCAAAATATATAAATGAATAATCTCCTTTATATCCTGTTAATTCGAACCACCATTGCCAAGAATCTTTATCATGAAATGATTCGCAGGTTACTTGCCAATATAAAAGGTTCGCTTTTTCTTCTTCATTTCTAAAACTCTCTACACAAAGATACTTCTCATTTTTACCTACCCTTTCCATTTCAATTAATGATTTGTATAAATCTCTTGCTGGTAAACAATGAAGAGAATTTAAAGAATAAACAAAGTCAAAAAAATTATCTTCCCAGGGAAGGCTTGCTGCGTTTCCAATTTTGAGATTATTTTTAATTTCTTCTTTTGCATTATCGATAGCATATTTCGAAATATCTAATCCATATAATTTGGCATTTGGAAGAATTAAAGATATTTCGTAAAGAAGATATCCCTTCCCGCATCCAATATCAAGAATTTTAGAATCATTTGTAAGCTTATAGAAATCTATAAATTCTTTTGCAACTTTTGACCATCTTCCTGGTATGTATTTATAACCTCCATAACATATTCTTCTATCTCCATCCCAATATTCATAATCAAACTTTTTAGCTAATTCTGCTGCTTTTGCTTTAGGGTATTCCTTTTCATTCACGCGCTTTAAATAGTCCCTTTTTGTGCTTTTATGAAGAGAACTCATGAAATCAATTTCTTGCATTTGTTTTTTTAATCCTCTAATAATTTACCATTTTTAAATTCTATAATCCTGTCACATATATTTAATGTACTTAATCTATGTGTAATCAAAATAATGGTAACTTTGCCTTTGATATTTTTTATTGATTCAATAACAGAGTTTTCAGTTTCGTTATCAAGAGAACTTGTAGCTTCATCTAAAATTAAAATCTGAGCATTTTTATATAATGCTCTTGCAATTGCTATTCTTTGTCTTTGACCTCCACTTAATAAACTGCCATTTTCTCCTACAATAGTTTCAAACTGATTTGGTAATGATTTTATAAAGTCTAATAATTTGGATTGTCTAGAACAAGAGATTATTTTCTTATGATCAATGTCTTCCTTTGAGAGTCCGAAAGCTATATTCTCAGCAATTGATGTATCGGCTATAAATATTTCTTGGGGAACATGGGCTATTGATTTTCTCCATTTAAAAATATTCTCTTCTAAATTCCCTTCAAGAATATTGAAATTATCAACAAAATATTCGCCACTATTTGGAGTTAATAAAGTCATAATGATATCTGCAAAAGTACTTTTGCCAGCACCGGATGTCCCTTTTATACCTATACATTCTCCTTTTTTAAATTTGAAATTTATGTCATTAAATATTATTTTTTCTGTATAAGGATACTTAAATGAAATTTTATTGAGTGAAATATATTTTTCAAACTTGATATTTTCCCTTTTAATATTTTGCTTATTATCTTTATTATTTGAGAGAATATTTATTGCTTCGAGTATTTGATATTTAAAACCCCGAAGATTAGACAGCATTCTAAATATAGTTTGCAATGAAGGAAGTAACTTTTGACAACCAATTGCAAATGTACCTAAAACTGCAAAGGAGTTAATATTAACGTTATCTAATAATAAAAATGAAATGATAATGAGACAAATTAAAACTAATACAATAAATTCGATAATGTACCGCGCGGAATTCACAATAAATCCGTTGCTTGCTGTAAAGACCCTCATATAACTATCATATTTACCAAAATTAAATACAAAAAAATCTTGCAAATCAGATAATATTACGTCTCTTATACCCTGTAAACTTTCTTGGAGATACTTCTGCCTAAAGGGTTCATTTAGAACAATTTTGTTGCTATTTTTAGTTAATCTTTTTTTTGAATATATACTTAATAAATAATAGACAAGTAGTATTGTAGAAAATGCAATTAATGTAATATTTTTACTTATTAGTAATAAAGCTATAAAAATTGATATTGCTAATATAGAAGAAGTAACTAATTGTAGAAAAGATTCAAGAGCAATTATCGAACCTTCAATATTTTTATTAATTCCGGAAATCATATCAGCACTGTTTGTATTTTTTAATTCAACGTAAGACTTATTAAGATATGAATTTAAAGCTGATTTACATAAATCAGTACCAATATTTTGTGCTAATTTTATTGTGTATTTTAAGTTTAGTAATTTAACTATTAATGATATTGAAACTATTAAAAGTGTTGAAATTACAATGAAATATAGAAAATAATTTTCTCCATAAGAATTAAATAAATCATAAATGGGTGAGAGATATTTATTTGATTCAATTTCTTGAGGATTAATTACTATATTTAGTAATGGGAAAATAATGCCTATAGAAAATATTTCAAAAACTGCATTTAATAATGCAAGTAATAAATTAACCCAGATTTGAATTTTCCTCTTAAATCTAAGATATTTATATAAGTTAATAAGTAAACTTAATGAGTTTGATGGTTTTTTATTTAAATTATCTTCAGTTATTCTCATTATATTTTGAAAAAATAGAAACTATTTTAATAAAGATCTTGTTATTTGTTTGATTAAATTTTAGATTAATTTTTATCTTTAATAAACCTTTAATTATAAAATGGAAATTTATTTATCTTATAAATAAATTAATAAGGTCGAATTTGGATTGAAGATAAATAAACCTATTAATAGAAAAGTGTTTCCTTAGTAATAAAAATTCTGGCTTCACTATTAGTAACATACTTTGATATTTTTTCTAATAAATTTTTGAAGATATTTTCTTTTATAATTTTTTTATTAAAAATAATAGTATTTAGAATAATTAGAACCCATTTTGACTGATAAATATTTAGCATCAAATCTAAATTTTCAAGGGGATACTTAGGAAAATTTTTATTTGATATTAATTTATTTAATGTGTGTATGTATTTACTTGGAATTGGATAGTCAGGTTGTAAAATTAAATCACAAATTAATTTACATGGATCATCCCATCCTGCATATTCAAAATCAATAAAATACATTTTTTTTCTATCTATTAATACATTATGGAAACCTACATCAGATGGAGAAAGTATTTTATGTATTTCCTTTGTTGAATCAATTAAATAATCTGATTTAGCGATATTCTCATTAAAATTTCGAAATAATTTATTAAAAAGAATTTCTAATTCATAAAATGAACTTTCTTTCGAAATGTTATTTTTTTTATAAATATGAAAAAAATTATTTACTTTATTAAATCTTTCATGAACATGATTGATATGATCATTTATTGAAAATTGAGCTTCTGATGCATTCCCAATTTTTTTTGCAAATTCTGATTCACTATTAATTTGGATATTTATGAGAAAATCTACTAAAGTTTTACATTCATCATTCGATGGATTAAATAACTTTTCTCCATTTATCCAAGTCAATAATATCCATCTTTGTTTAAAATCCCAAACTATTGGTATAGGGGTATTGTTAAATTTGCTTTCTTTTAAAAAATTAAGGAAATTTAATTCGGTTAACAATCTATCTCTTTTATCTTTAGGATCAGGAGAATAAATTTTTAAAAAAAATATTTGTTTATTAGAAATTATTTTAAAAGATCTACTGTTTTTGCCAAATCCTATTTCAGAAAAATTATCGATTGTAATCCCTTTAGATTTTAGTAAAGATTTAATATCAATTAAAGGGTTTTTCATTTAACTGATTTCTTGAATTAACAATTTTAAATTTTTCCAATTCTTTAATAAATAAAAATCTTCATCAATTCTTTCCTTAAATTTGGGGCTATAAAGTATTCTTTTGATAGATGGTTTTATCATTTGCAAAATAGATTGCAAATCATCAATATACAAGGAAATATTAAGTTTTTCTATTCGAGATATTTTATCTTCTTTTGTTAACTCAAAATATACATTTTCTCTTTTCATGGCTAAGCCATCTTCGTCAAAAAATTTATTCACTTCCAGCCAATTACTTGCTGCTTTATGGAGATCATATTTTTCTCCAGAATATGGATATTTAGTTTTATGACTAACTATTACCAATTCAAAATTGTCATTTTTTAGAGATCTTAATGCTTCAAACATTCCAAATGATTGCTTGGCCTCAAGTACTTTTAGCCCATATACTTCTCCTTGAAGTTTGATAAATTCATCTTCGATATTATTATCAATGAAAAACTTTCTTACAGACTTTTTATCTTTATTAAGAGTCCTTGGTATTAAGTTTTTTTCTAAAGCAAGTTTAAAAAAGACTTCGTCATAATCAATTAATGTATTATCAAAATCTAATCCTAATTTTTTCATAATTCTTTTATTGTTTTAATAATGCCTTCTTTATCTATTCCTAAAATATTTCTTGTGTAAGATTGATTACCTAATTTATGAATAAATTCATTTTTTACACCTAATCTTTTAATCTTTACATCGCAGAATTGCCGTTCAGAACACCATTCAATTAATGTACTTCCTAATCCACCAATTATTCCATGTTCCTCTAAAGTAATCCAATATTTATATTTCTTCGATATCATTTTTCTTAAAAAATCATCATCTAAAGGTCTTATGCTTCCCATAGATGCTATACCAATATTTAAACCATCATCTTTCAATGATTTTGCAGCCTCAATAGCTTCTGTAAGAACGGGGCCAATCCCAATAATTAAAATTTCTCTACCATCTTTTAATATATTTGCTTTACCTATTCCTAGATTATGAGATTCGTTGAATAAATTCGGTTCTCCTTTTTTTCCTATTCTCATGTAGCAAGGTGTATTAATTGATATGGCCTCTCGAAGTTGCATGATTAATTCCTGCTTGTCTGATGGAGTTAAAATATTTATATTTGGAACCGCTCGTAGAATAGCAATATCCTCTAATGAGTGATGAGTTGGACCTAACTCAGAATATGATAATCCTGATCCTGTACCTACTATCACAACTGGTGCATTATGATAGGCGACACCTATTCTAATTTGCTCTAAACATCTTGTTGTGGTAAATGGTGTAATCGTATAAATTACAGGCTTTAAACCGCAAAGTGCCATTCCGGAAGCCATGCTCATCATATTAGCTTCTGCAATGCCACAATTTAAAAATCGCTCTGGGGATACACTTTTAAATTTATCAAACATGCGATTACCAATATCGCCAGAAAGTAAAACAACATTTTTATTTGCTTCGCTTAATCTTTTTATTTCATTTGCAAATGCGTCTCTCATAATTTAATTTTTTAATTCCTCAAATGCTTTATTAAACTCTTCTTCATTTGGTGTTTTGTAATGCCAATTATTATTATCTTCCATAAAAGATACCCCTTTACCTTTAATAGTGTGAGCAATAATAGCACTTGGTTTGTTTCTATTGGCTTTAGCTAGCTCAATAGATTTATCTATTTCATTAAAGTTATGTCCATCTATTTCATAAACATCCCATCCGAATGACTGCCATTTTTCCTTTAAGGGATCTAATGCTAAAACCTCCTTGCTTCTACCTGTAGCTTGCCATTTATTAAAGTCAATAAAGATTGTCAAATCATCTAGTCCTTGAGCACCTGCGAACATAGCACCTTCCCATATACTACCCTCATTACATTCTCCATCACTCAAAATTGAATATGTTCTGTATTTAAGATTATTGATTCTTCTAGCTAATGAGATACCAACTGACATTGGAAAGCCATGACCTAGAGAACCAGTTGCAGCCTCTATCCCTGGAATATGACCAGGCTTGGGGGGGTGTTCATGAAAAACGCTTCCTGGCTTCCCAAATGAATTTAACCTTTCAATTGGGAAAAACCCCTTTAAGCCAAGAACCTGAAACAATGCGGGCGCGCCATGACCTTTACTAAGAATAAATCTATCCCTATTAATAGCTTCAGAATTTGTTGGATCAATATTTAATTCTTTCCAGTAAAGAAAAACTAAGAGTTCAATACATGAAAGGCAAGATCCAATATGGGGAATTTTTGCCTCATATGAAGTCTTTATTATCCTCTTTCTTAGCTCCCTTGAAATGGATATTAAATCATTGTATTTTTTAGTTTCTTTACTCATAGCCTAATAATTACCCTTCCAGATGTTTTCCCTGTTCTCATAGAAAGTATGGCTTCATTAATATTTTCTAAATCATATTTTTCAGTAATTAAACCTTTTAAATCCCACAAACCATTTTGCATCATTTTAATAAATCTAGGGATATCCTTAGCTGGGTTACATTCTCCTCCAAAAGAGCCAGTTATTTTTTTTCCAAAATGTAATGGTAAAGAAAATATATTGATATTTTCTCCAGTTTTTGGA
>MDTG01289062.1_pt1 | contig 31236 bp, 31 predicted proteins | sample 811421 | NCBI WGS metagenome assembly MDTG01 (sample SAMN05326645, study PRJNA326480) | marine metagenome | isolation source: seawater | place: Pacific Ocean: South East | collected 2011
CGAGCGCCTGAAAGACCTGATCCCGCGCCACCTGTTCAAGATCCCGATCCAGGCCGCGATCGGCGGCAAGGTGATCGCCCGCGAGACGATCGCCGCGCTGCGCAAGGACGTGACCGCCAAGTGCTACGGCGGCGACATCAGCCGCAAGAAGAAGCTGCTGGAGAAGCAGAAGAAGGGGAAGGCGCGGATGCGGGAATATGGGAATGTGAGCATTCCGCAGGAGGCGTTTATTGCTGCGCTGCGGATGGGGGAGGAGTAAACCTCATTCTGAGGATGCAGGTGCGCCCGCAGGGCGGCCTGTCCCCGCGTAGGCGGGGAGGAACGTGAGCATTCCGCAGGAGGCTTTTATTGCCGCGCTGCGGATGGGGGAGGATTAGTCCGCCCCCATCCTGATTTGCTCAGTCGCGTCGGGCCTTATCCTGGAAGACTGGAAAGTCGCCCGCGTCGCCATAATCCTTGATCGGTGCGCGGTTCTTCAACGTCTCCATATCCGCATCGGTGATCTCGAAATCGACTGCTGCGTTGGAGCGCATGTGATCGGCCGTCTGCGTCTTGGGCAGCGGCAGCAGGCCGAGTTGCAGGCAATACCGGATGGCGAGTTGTGCGACGCTGGCGTCGTACTTTGCAGCCATCGCCTTCAGGTCGTCCTGGTCGAGAATCTTTCCGTGGCCGATAGGCGAATAGGCCTCGCACAGCACTCCCGCATTGGTCGTATGTTCGATCAGCTTGAACGGCGTGTTGCTGATATGGGCGAGGAACTGGTTGACTGCGGGCTTAACGCTGCCGTTTGCGAGGATGTTGTCGAGATCGGCCTCCTCGAAGTTCGAAACACCGATTGCGCGCAGCTTGCCCGCCGCCAACGCTTCTTCGAGCGCACGCCACGCCTCCAGATTGCCTTCGAAGAAATGCTCGCCCTCGCGGAAGTTCTCCCATGGCTGGGGGCTGTGGATGATCATCATGTCGATCATGTCGAGACCCATGGTTTTCAGCGATCCGTCGATCGCGTCGCGGGCTTCGCCATAGCTCTTGTATTCGGCTTGCAGCTTGGTGGTAACGAACAGCTCGTCGCGCGCGATGCCGGAGGCGCGGATGCCTTCGCCCACGCCGTTTTCATTTCCGTAGGCCTGGGCTGTGTCGATGTGGCGATAGCCGACGGAAATCGCTTCGCGCACCGCTTCGGCGGCCTTGTTATCGTCGATACGCCACGTGCCGTAGCCGATCTTGGGGATTTCGACGCCATTGTTGAGAAGGTAGGTTTCTTGCAGAATCATTTAGGGGTCTTTCGTTGTGTGGAGGGAGGGGGCACAATCAGCCCGGCTTGCCGGTGATCGGCTCGCCGGCGAGATATTCCTCGTCGGTGACCTTCTCCATCCAGACAACATTTTCGCCGTCGAGGGCTTCCTGGATCGCGATGTGGGTCATCGAACTGTCGGGTGTGGCACCATGCCAATGCTTGCGGTCGGGCGGGCACCACATGATGTCGCCTTCGTGGAATTCGTATTTCTCGCCGCCTTCCACCTTGGTCCAGCCTATGCCATCAGTGACGATCAGCGTCTGGCCAAGCGGGTGCTTGTGCCACGCAGTACGCGCGCCGGGTTCGAAGGTGACGATCGCACCGGTGAGACGCGAGGGTTCCTCGCGGCTGAAATTTCCACGGATCGTCGCCTTGCCGGTGAACAGGTCTTCCGGTCCCTCGACTACGCCCTGGTCGGCCTTGCGGGTGATTTCCATATCAGTATCTCCTGGCTGAGTGGTTAGTGCGCTTGCCGCTGTTGTGCCTGCCAATGCGATTGCAGCTGCGATCTTCCGGTTTGCCATGTTTCGGTCCTCTCAATGCGGATCTCCCGTCCACACTTGGCTCGCTCTGGAAATAATGGGCGTCGCTCACGGGGATAAGATAGCCGCGCGGCAATGAAGTGATGAAGCGCATTCAGCAATCGGCTATCGGATGATGATGCAGATCAGCAGAACGGACCTCGCGGACTTCGCCTATTTCATCGCTATCGCGCGCCATCGCAGCTTCCGGAGGGCGGCGCAGGAGATCGGTGTCACGCCATCCGCGCTCAGCCACGCGATGAGCGCGCTAGAAACGCGCCGCGATGTGCGATTGTTGAACAGAACCACTCGCAGTGTCACCCTCACGGCGGCGGGCGAGGATCTGTTGGCGGCGATCGACGGGCCGATGCGCGCCATCGGGGAAGCATCGCAATCGCTTGACCGATTGCGGGACCGTCCGGCAGGCCGGATCAGGATCAATGCGCTGGGTGATGCAGTGCCATTACTGATCGTGCCGGTGATGCCGGAATTCGTTTCTCGCTATCCTGATATCGAGATCGACATCAGCGTCGATAATCGCCTGCTCGATATCACGGCGAGAGGTTTCGACGCGGGTATTCGCTATGGTGGCACCGTACCCGAAGACATGGTCGCTCGCCCCCTGTCCGGCCCAATACGCTGGTCGGCGGCGGCCGCGCCCGATTATCTCGATCGATATGGCAGGCCATCGCACCCAACCGAGCTTGAGGGCCACCAGTGTATCGGCATCCGGCTGGGCAACGACCAGATTTACAAATGGGAGTTCGAGCGCGGAAACGAAGCAATCTCCGTCGAGCCGCCGCACCCGTTGACCGTGGATGAGAGCAATGCGGGGATGGGGCTCGCGATCGCGGGCTGCGGAATAACCTATGGCGCGGAGCCGGTATTGCGAAGGCACGTCGACCGCGGTGAACTGGAGTTCGTACTGGAGGATTGGGCATCAATGGGCGAGGGATTTTACGCCTACTATGCGAGCCGTAGACAGGTCCCTACGGCGCTGCGGCTCTTGATTGACCTTATTCGCGAAATGAAGCCACTCCGGTCGGACTAGGTCAATGAAAGGTCCGGCTAGGGCGTTGCGCGGGGGTCATACTGACCCGTCATCTCCGCCACTCTCATCCGCCCCCGCATCGTATTTCGGATGCTCCGGGTCCTCGCACCAGCGGTAGCCTGCGGCCTGGTCCTCGGCCTCGATGGCCTTGAAGGCGTCCCAGGCCGCGCGGGCGCGGGGGCTCATTGAGTCGAGGCGGCGCTGGTGCTCCTTGGCGATCTTGGCCTCGATCGAGGCGAACACGCGGGCCTCGCCGCCCTGTGCCTGCTCGCGCTCGTACTCCTCGCGCCATTGTTTCTTCAGCCGCTTCAGCTCCATCTGGCCGACCGCGTTGAGGCCTTTTGCGCGGCCCTCCGCAAACCGATCGGGTGCGCGGTTGCGCAGCATGAACCCCCGCCTTCGCGGGGGCAGGCGACGCAGGCGGTCGTTACAGGTGGTCCGCGTGCCGACCAGCCTGCCCCTTCGGCTGCCTGCCAAGGCAGGCGCTCAGGACAGGCTACGGAGTAGACGGGCACGTCGACGCCGTTGAGCGCGCGGTCCATCGCGAACTGTCCTACACGCTCCCAACCCGCTAACTGGGCAGCCGATCTTTCAATGCGTCGATCCTGCGCCTGCCACCCCCATCGGGCGCTCACGAAAAAGGGGCGAGCCATGGTGGCCCGCCCCCTCTTTGCCGTGTGCCTCAGCCTCATTTCGAGAGGGCAGGTTTTTGGCCTTAAGACACTGTGTCAGGTGTGTCAGGGCCGCGTCTGGCCCGAGCCGTGGACGAGGTACTTGTAGCTGGTCAGCTGTTCGAGGCCGACGGGGCCGCGTGCGTGCATCTTGCCGGTCGCGATGCCGATCTCCGCACCCATGCCGAACTCGCCGCCGTCCGCGAACTGGGTGGAGGCGTTGTGCATCAGGATCGCGCTGTCGATGCTGGTCATGAACTTGCGCGCCGCGTCCTCGTCCTCGGTGATGATCGCGTCGGTGTGGTGGCTCGAATAGGTGTCGACCCAGTCGATCGCCTCGTCGAGGCCGTCGACCACCTTCACGCTCGCGATGGGGTCGAGATACTCGGTGCCCCAGTCTTCGTCCGTCGCGGGCTTGATCCTGGGCGCGATGGACACGGCGGTCTCGTCGCCGCGCAGCTCGCAATCGTCACCGAAGATCGCCGCGATCTTGGGGATGGCTTCGTCGGCCACCGCACGGTCGACCACGATGCTCTCGGTCGCCCCGCACACGCCGGTCCGGCGCAGCTTGGCGTTGCGGATGACTTCGGCCGCCTTGTCGAGATCGGCCTTGGCATGGACGTAGGTGTGGCAGTTGCCGTCGAGGTGGAGGAGCGTGGGCACGCTGGCCTGGTCGCGGACCAGCTCGACGAGGCCACGCCCGCCGCGCGGGATGACGAGGTCGACGAACTCGTCGGCCTTGAGCAGCTCGGCCACCGCGGCGCGGTCGGTCGTGCCGACGGTCTGGACGGCGTGCTCGGGGAGGCCCGCTTCCTTCAGGCCCGCTTGCATGCAGCGCACGATCACGCGGGTCGAATTGCGGCTTTCGGAACCGCCGCGCAGGATCACCGCGTTGCCGCTCTTGAGACACAGCGCCGATGCGTCCGCGCCCACGTTGGGCCGCGATTCGTAGATCATGCCGATCACGCCGATGGGCACCGCCACGCGCTCGATCTTGAGGCCGTTGGGCCGGTCGAAGCTGGCGAGCTGGCGGCCTACCGGATCGGGCAGCTCGGCGATCTGTTCGAGCGCGCTTGCCATGCCCTCGATCCGGTCGGGCGTCAGCTTCAGGCGGTCGACGAAGCTGTCGGGCTTCTTGCCAGCGACGCTTTCGACGTCCTTGGCATTGGCATCGAGCAGCTCGGCTTCGCTATCGCGCAGCGCCTTGGCGGCAGCGCGCAGGGCGGTGTTCTTGGCGTCGGTCGACGCGGTCAGCAGGCCCTTGGCGGCGGCGCGCGCATTGCGCCCGAGCTCGTGGATATGGATGGCGGGGTCGAGGGTCTGGTCGTTCATGGTGGTCCTCTTCGGATCTGTTTTTATCGTGTCTCACTGAATAGACGGGCAAGCAGGGGCGCGGGTTCCGCGCGAAGCGAAAGGGGCGCGCTAGCGCAGTTCGACGGCGCGCTTGTAGGCCGCTGCAAGCGTTTCCTCGAACTTGCGCGAGATGGCGCCGTCGCCGTTCAGCGCATCGAGCCCGGCGGCAGTGGTGCCGCCCTTGCTGGTGACCGAATTGCGCAGCTCCTCCAGCGTCTGGCCGTCCTGATCGATCGCCATCGCGATCGTGCCTTCGAGCGTGCCGAGCACCAGCGCACGGGCCTGTTCGTGCGAGAAGCCGAGACCTTCGGCAGCCGCGACATAGGCGCGCGCCAGCTCGAAGACGTAGCCCGGTCCGGAGCCGGCTACGGCGGTTACGCGGTCGAGCTGGTCCTCGTCGTCCACCTCGACCACGGTGCCGGTGCGCTCCATCATCGCGGTGGCGTGCTTGCGCTGCGCGTCGGTGACGCCGGGCCCCGCGACGAGGCCGTTGGTCGCCTTGCCCACGAAGGCGGGCAGGTTGGGCATGATGCGGATGACCGGCGCATCGCCCATCACTTTGGACAGGCGTGCGATGGAAGCGCCCGCCGCCATCGAGATCACATAGCCGTTCTCGGACAGGATCGGCGCGTAGTCGGGCAGGATGTCGTCGATCATCTGCGGCTTGATCGCGACGATGATGACATCGAAGCGCACGTCGCCCAGATCGCCCTTTTCCTTGACCAGACGCACACCTTCGGGCGCCTTTTCAAGAAAGGGGTCGACGATCGTAAAGCTTTCGTCGCCCTTCTTCCAGTATTCGAGCAACGCGCCGCCCATTTTACCGCAGCCGATCAAAAGAATATTCTGAGGGATAACGTCTCTCCATTAGTTTTTTCGTAACACGCTACCTGCAACCATCCGGCGCGGCTGCGTGTCACATATTCGATCTTGTTATTCTTTTATAACACAGCCGTGCAATTTTTTCCAGTGGGTTGTGCAGTACGGCACCCGTGCCTATGTCCGCGCCACTCTTCTGCCGCAAAGATGGATAGAAAATGTCGCAATCGCATACAGTTGTCGTCAAGATCGGCTCCACCCTGGTTGCGAACAGCGAACGCCTGACGCCCCGTTTCGGGTTCATCCAGCGCCTGCTGGAGGACGTCGCCAAGCTGCGCGAGCGCAATATCAACGTGATCCTGTGCAGTTCGGGCGCGGTCGCGCTCGGGCTCAAGATTGTCGGCGAGCGGCCCGAAACGGCGGGCGTCAGCGACAAGCAGGCCGCCGCCGCCTGCGGGATGCCTTTGCTGACCAATGCCTACAAGCAGATCGGGCACGAATTCGATTTCGAGATCGCGCAGGTTCTGCTGACGCTGGGCGATTTCGAGGACCACCGCCGCTTCCTCAACACCCGCAACACCGTGTTCCGCCTGCTGGAAGCCAATGTCGTCCCGATCGTCAACGAGAACGACACGATCACGACCGAGGAAATCCGCGTCGGCGACAACGACCGGCTGGCGGCAAAGGTGGCGCAGATGGTCGATGCCAGGGATTTCATCATCCTGACCGAAGTCGATGGTCTCTACGATCGTCACCCGGACGAGGAGGGGGCGGAGTTCATTCCCGAAGTCACCGATGTCGCGCCCTTCATGGAGGCGACGAAAGGCAAGAGCACGCTCGGCACCGGCGGGATGACGACCAAGCTGATGGCCGCGAACATCGCGCAGGAGGCGGGCACCACCACCTATATCGCGCATGGCGAGGCCGATAATCCGCTGACCTCGGTGCTCGACGGAGAGCGCCGTGCGACCAAGTTCATCGCCCACGACACCCCGACCTCGGGGTGGGAGAAATGGATCGCCAACCGCCTGCAGATGGCGGGCAGCATCGGCGTGTCCGATTCGCTGGCGGACGAGCTCGCCAATGGCGACCGTTCGATCCGGCGTGAGGACATCCTTTCGATCGACGGCGATTTCAACCGTGGCGACGTGCTGCACATCTACGACCAGCAGGGGCAGGAGCGGGCCCGCGGCCTGAGCGATTTCTCTTCCGAGGAACTGCGCGTGCTGGCGGTGAACCCGCATCTCGATGCCGAGCAATTGCTGGGCTACACCACCAAAGGCGAGGTAATCCGCGCGAAGAACCTCGTCAGCCTCGAAGGACGCCACCTGCTGTGGGAGGCACCCGAAGGGGTCGAAGCCGTCGGCCAGACCGGCCAGTCGGGCGGCTGATCGCGCGGGCGGACAGCCCCCTGCGTTTCACTTGGCGTTCATGGCACCCGGCGCTATACGCCCAGCCCATGACCATCTTGCGCACGAAGTTCGCCGCTGCCGCCGTTCTCGGCACGCTCGCCACGCTTACCACGGCCTGTGCCGGTGGCAGCGGAGGCCCCGCCGATACGGCCTATGTCGCGCGCGACGTGGAAACGCTCTACGCCAGCGCGAAGGACCGGCTCGATCGCGGGCAATCGGTTCTTGCCGCCGCGCTGTTCGACGAGGTGGAGCGCCAGCATCCCTATTCGCCCTGGGCCCGCCGCGCGCAGCTGATGAGCGCGTTCAGCTATTACGTCTCGCGCGATTACGCGAAGTCGATCCAGAGCGCGCAGCGCTTCCTGTCGATCCACCCCGGCAACAAGGACGCGCCTTACGCCTATTACCTGATCGCGCTGAGCTATTACGAGCAGATCAGCGACGTGACGCGCGACCAGAAGGTGACCGAGCAGGCGCTGGCCGCGCTGCGCGAGGTCGAGCGGCGCTTCCCGCAGACCGAATATGCTTCCGACGCGCGGCTCAAGATCGACCTCGTGAACGATCACCTTGCCGGCAAGGAAATGGAGATCGGCCGCTTCTACGAACGTTCGGGCAAGTGGACCGCTGCGCAGATCCGTTTCCAGAACGTAATCGAGACCTATCAGACCACCAGCCATACGCCCGAAGCGCTCTATCGGCTGACCGAGACGAGCCTTGCGCTGGGCATTCCCACCGAAGCCAAGAAGTACGCCGCCGTGCTCGGCGCGAACTATCCGGGTAGCGAGTGGTACGAAAAGGCATTCGAGCTGGTGCAGGACCACGCGCCCGATACCCAGGTCGCAATGGCGGACTGACAGGGCGCCCGGCATCGGGGCCGCGGCCTCTGCGGGCTTATGCACATCGACGAAGGGTTTCTGCCTGCGGGCGGCGCTGACACGCGCCTCCGCGCGCGCTAGGCTGCGCGGGCAATGCTGACCCAACTCGCCGTCCGCAATGTCGTGCTGATCGAAGCGCTCGATCTCGATTTCGGGCGCGGCCTCGGCGTGCTTACGGGTGAGACGGGGGCGGGCAAGTCGATCCTGCTCGATGCGCTGGGGCTGGTGCTCGGCAACCGGGCGGAGAGCGGGCTGGTGCGCAGCGGGGCCGACCAGGCGAGTGTCACTGCCAGTTTCGAGTTTGCGACCATGCCACCCGCCATGGCCGAGGTTCTCGAGGATGCCGGAATCGAGGTCGAGCCGGGCGAGCCTCTCATCATTCGCCGCAAGGTGAAGGCCGATGGCGGCTCCAAGGCCTTCGTCAACGACCAGTCGGCCAGCGTCGGCCTGCTGCGCAATCTCGCGCCCATCCTCGTCGAATTGCACGGCCAGCACGACGATCGTGGCCTGGTGAACCCGCGCGGGCACCGGCTTCTGCTCGATCGTTTTGCCGAGGCGGAGACCGCCAGGGTCGCGCGCGCATGGCGCGAGTGGCAACATGCATCCGACGCGCTGGAGGAGGCCCGCGAGGCGATCGACGCGGCGAGCGCAGAGCAAGATCTGCTGCTCGCGCATCTCGCCGAGCTGACCAACATCGAGCCGCAGGCGGGCGAGGAGGCGCGGCTGGCCGAAGCGCGCGCATCGATGCAGAAGGGCGAACGCCTGTCGGGCGATCTCGAGGAACTGCGCCACATCTGGGAAGGCTCGGACTCCCCGCTCAGCGAGCTGCGCACCGCCGCCCGGCGACTCGACCGGATCGCGGGCGAGCACAAGCTGCTGGCCGAAGCGCTCGGCGCGCTCGACCGCGCGATCCTCGAAGCGACCGAGGCGGAGGACAAGCTGGAGGAGGCCGCCGAGGCGCTGGTCCACGATCCGGCTGCGCTCGATGCCGCCGAGACCCGGCTGTTCGATCTGCGTGCGCTCGCCCGCAAGCACCGCTGCGAGGTCGACGAACTGCCCGACAAGATGCGCGAACTGCGCGCCAAGCTCGATGCGATCGAGGGGGGCGAGGCCCAGCTCGACGCGTTGCGCCTTGCAGAACGCGAGGCTTTCGACGCCTACGAAGGCGCGGCGACGCGGCTGCGCAAGGCGCGCAAGGCTGCTGCCAGGACGCTCGACAAGGCGGTTGCGGCAGAGCTTGCACCGCTGAAGCTGGATGCCGCGCGCTTCCGCACGGATGTTCAGCCCCTGCCGCAGGAAAAGTGGGGCGCGAGCGGAATGGACTCGGTCGAGTTCCTGATCGCGACCAATCCCGGCGCGGACTTCGCGCCCTTGAATAAGATTGCCAGCGGCGGCGAGCTGTCGCGCTTCATCCTCGCGCTGAAGGTGGCGCTGGCGGAGAAGGGCGGCGCGGCGACGATGATCTTCGACGAGATCGACCGCGGCGTGGGCGGGGCGGTCGCGTCGGCTATCGGCGAGCGGCTGGCGCGGCTCGCGAGCGACGGACAAGTACTGGTGGTGACGCACTCCCCCCAGGTCGCGGCGCGCGGCCGCGTCCACTACCGCATCGCCAAGGCAAGCAGCGGCACGGTGACCAAGACCTCGGTCGAACTGCTCGACGCCGACGGACGGCAGGAAGAAATCGCGCGCATGCTCTCGGGTGCCGAGGTTACGCCCGAAGCCCGCGCGCAGGCGGATCGCCTGCTGGAGGGGGTGTGACATGACAATGTGGAAGATCACCTCCGGCCGGGGGAGCCGACTGACGAAGGAATTCGTCGAGAATAACGTCGTTGCGGTCGGTCTCGATGACGAGACCGATTTCACGTCGGTTACGAGCCGGGAAGAGATGCGAGCGCTTGTCGCCCAGCGCGTACCTTCCCTCACCGAGAAGCAGGTCATCGTCGCAGGCAGTCAGTGGTGGCGATTTCTCAACGAGCTGCAGATCGGTGACGAAGTGCTGGTCTATGAGCCCGATACGCGGAACTATCACTTCGGCGAGATTTCGGGTCCGGCACGCTTCGAGCTTGGCCTAATTCCCGAATTGCCTGTGGTCCGGTCGGTTTCCTGGCGTACCGAGGTGCCCCGCGACGCGCTCGAAACCACGACGAAGAACAGTCTCGGCGCGGTTCTGACCCTCTTCAAAGTCCCCGCCGATGCCGAGATGGACGTCAAGAGAGTGGTGACGGGCGAGAAAGGATCGCTCCAGGCGGATGATACGGGGGACCTCGATGCCGAGGCGGACCTGGATCCCTTCTCCGATATCGAGGGGCTCGCTCTCGAGCGTGTGAAAGACCGGATCAATGCCCTCTCTTGGGACGACATGCAGGAATTGGTGGCAGCTTTGCTGAGAGCGCTCGGCTATCGCACGTCGATCTCGGCGGCTGGCCCGGACCGTGGTAAGGACATTATCGCCTCGCGCGATGGCTTCGGGTTCGAACGCCCGCGCATCGTGGTCGAGGTAAAACACCGCCGTGGCCAGATGGGCTCACAGGAAATCCGCAGCTTCCTCGGCGGGCGGCATGCCGACGATCGCGGTCTGTACGTGAGTACGGGCGGATTCACCAAGGATGCGCACTACGAAGCCGAGCGCGCTTCAACCGTGACCCATCTCATGAGCCTGGACGAATTGGCCAAGGCCCTGATCGAGCAGTACGACCAGCTGGATGAGGATGGACGGCGCTTGCTGCCGCTCACCAAGATCTACTGGCCCGCCTGACGGCGACGGGCGGCCGCTCGCGCACTACCTCGCCGCCCGCCGGGGGCCTTCCATAAAGCCGTTACGATACCAGCTCAGCTGGAAGGAGCAGCTTTGCGATCTGTTGGCTGTGCCGCATGCGGAACCGCCCGCCGTCACCAGTTCCAGCGCCGGGCCATCGGGTGTGTCGAGCAGGCTCCAGCCGCGAACCGCAGTCTCGTAAGCAGGCTCCAGCTCGGTCGCGCCGCCGAGATAGATTTTGAGCGGATAGCCGCTCGACCCGGCGGCATAGAGGCTCGCGCCGCCCGAGCAGGACAGGCCGGCATAATCGACGATCACGTCCGACACGCCGTCGCCGTTGAGGTCGACGAGCTGCGCGAATTCGGGATAGATCGTCAGTTCGCCCAGAGCGCCCATGCCGTCGCACATCTGCGCCGCTTCATAGTAGTCGTAGAGCACGCCATGCGGCAGCTGGGCCGGGGCGCTGGCTGCCTGGCCGAAAAGTGCAAGAACCATCGTGGCGATCATTCGGGCAGTCCCCTCGGGTGTGTTTCAGGAAGCGCGAGCCGGACCGTCAGGTCCCATCCCCCAGCGCATCGCGGAGGAAGCGCACGATTTCGCGGTAGCTTTCGCGCAGGGCGTCGGCATTGCCCTCGGGCGACCCGCCCAGCCGGTCCAGCTCCTCGAACTGCGGACCGTGCTCACCGGCGCGCCATAGGCGAAGTGCCCGGCGTCCATGTAGGCAAGCAGGCGCACATCTTCCTTGCCTTCCGCCTTCGCGCGTTCCTCGATCTTGCGGGCCACCGGGCAGGACTGCCACACGCTGTCCGCCTCGCCGCAGATAATCAGCACCGGCGCGCCGACTTCTTCGATGGGGATCACCGCGTCGGGCTGCTGTTCGTGCAGTTCCATCAGGTCGCGGTTGATCGCATCGGAGTCGCGGCCGAACATCCGCACTTCGCTCATGTCGAGGTAAGGCAGCGCTTCGCCGCGCCAGGTCCATGCCGAGCCATATTGCTCCCACGGGGCCTCCCACGAGAAGCCCGGCCACACTGCATTGCCCGGCATGCCGAGCACGATGGCCTTGAGCGAGGGATCGCGGATCGCAACGAGCTGCGTCGCTTCGCTGCCGCGCGACCAGCCCATCATCGCGGTGCGCGAAGGATCGACCTCGGGCTGCGCGCGCAGCAGGGCGAGCCCGCGCTGGAAGGTCTCCAGCGGAATGCCCTCCAGCCGCTCGGGCTGGCCGGGCGCGCGCCAGTAGCTGAGGTGGAGGACGGAAAACCCGTCGTTCTGCAGCGCCCGCGAAAGGCGGCTCATCTCGTCGCCGAGACCGCCCTCGCTCCCGCCGATCACCAGCACGCCGGGGCCGTTGATCGCGCCGCGTGCGGGGTAGTAGTTGCCGAGAACATCGCCGGTATCGATCCGGCTGCCGACCTGCTCGTCGGGCTCGACCATTTCGAGCGGCACCATCTGCGTCCACGGCTTCCAGATCCACAGCGCCGCCGCCGCGACGACAAGCAGCACAAGCAGCGCGCCGCATCCGCAGCCCAGTTTCCTGACCATCCCGATTCCCCCTCGTTGGGCTAACATATAGCATATTCGCCCCGCGGGTTCATCAAAATCGCTCTTGCCGGGGCGTGTGCGTGGCCTATCGGGGGCCGCGATGGACGATCCTGCAAATCTCTCCGAAGACCTTTCCGAGGCCGAGGCCGCCAACGAGCTGATGCGGCTGGCGCGCAGCATCCGGAAGCACAATCGCCTCTATCACGCCGAGGATTCGCCCGAGATTTCCGATCAGGAATACGACGCGCTGGTCCGCCGGAACGAGGCGCTGGAGGCGGCATTCCCGCATCTGGTGCGCGCGGATTCGCCCTCGAAGGGCGTGGGGCACGAAGTCGCCGCCTCGCCGCTGTCGAAGGTCACCCACGAGGTTCGCATGATGAGCCTCGACAATGCGTTCGACGCCGAGGAAGTCGGCGAATGGGTCGCGCGGGTACGGCGCTTCCTCGATCTGGAGCCCGATGCGCCGGTCGCGTTCACCGCCGAGGACAAGATCGATGGCCTGTCCTGCTCGCTGCGCTACGAGAAGGGCGAGCTTGTCCGTGCGGCGACGCGCGGCGACGGGCAGGTGGGCGAGGACGTGACCGCCAATGTCGCGCATATCGCGGATATTCCCGCGCGGCTGGAAGGCGAGGCACCGGATGTGTTCGAGATACGCGGCGAGGTTTACATGGAGCGCGCCGCCTTCGCCGATCTCAATGCGCGGCTGATGGACGAGGCGCGCGCGGCTGCGGAGGAGAAGGGCGAGGAATTCGACCCTGCGAAAGTCCGCCAGTTCGCCAATCCACGCAACGCGGCGGCGGGATCGCTGCGGCAGAAGGACGCGAGCGTTACCGCCAAGCGGCCCTTGCGCTTCTGGGCGCATGGCTGGGGCGCGGCGTCCGCCGTTCCGGGCAAGACCCAGCAGGAGGTCATGCGCGTGATCGAAGGCTTCGGCCTGCCGGTCTCGACGCTGTTCGTGGGTGTCGAAGGGCTCGACGCGCTGCTCGCCCATTATGAGAAGATCGCGGCGCAACGCGCTGATCTGCCCTATGAAATCGATGGCGTGGTCTACAAGGTCGACCGGCTCGACTGGCAGGAGCGGCTGGGGTTCGTCGCCAAGGCCCCGCGCTGGGCGCTGGCGCACAAGTTCCCCGCCGAGCGCGCCGAGACCACGCTCGAGGCGATCGACATCCAGGTCGGGCGCACGGGCAAGCTGACCCCCGTGGGCCGCTTGGCGCCGGTGCTGGTCGGCGGGGTGACCGTCACCAACGTCACGCTCCACAATCGCGACGAGATCGCGCGTCTCGGCGTGCGTCCGGGCGACCGCGTGGTCGTCCAGCGTGCGGGCGACGTGATCCCGCAGGTGGTCGAGAATCTGACGCCCGATACGAAACGAGAGCCTTACGTCTTCCCCGATCACTGCCCCGAATGCGGTAGCGAGGCGGTGGCCGAGGAGGGCGAGGTCGACGTGCGCTGCACCGGCGGGCTGATCTGCCCCGCGCAGGCGACCGAGCGGCTGGAGCATTTCGTCAGCCGTGGCGCGCTCGACATCGAAGGGCTGGGCGAGAAGACGATCGCGCAGTTCCACGGGCTAGGCTGGCTCGAGAGCCCGGCGGAAATCTTCCGCCTGCACAAGCGGCGCGAGGATATCCTCGCGCTCGAAGGCTGGCAGGACAAGTCGGTGGACAACCTGTTGGCGGCTGTGGAGGAAAAGCGCGCGCCCGACGCCGCGCGGCTGCTGTTCGGCCTCGGCATCCGCCATGTCGGCGCAGTCACCGCGCGCGACCTGATGAAGGGCCTCGGCGATCTTCGCAAACTCCCCGCAAAGGCCAAGGAGTTCCACGAGTACCGCAGCGAGAACCCGCGCGGGGAGGACGAGAAGGTCAGCCCGTTCAATACCCGGATGCTGGAGGCCGTGCGGCGCATTTACGAGGTGCGCGCCGACGGGATCGGCACGGCGGTCGGCCACGCGCTCGCGGATTTCTTCCACGAGGAGCACAACCGGCAGGTGTGGGACGACCTGATCGGGCCGGAGCCGGGCACGGGCGAGGTCGATCCGCCGGTCTACGAGGTGGAAACGGTCGACAGCCCGGTCGCGGGGAAGACCGTGGTGTTCACCGGCAAGCTGGAAACCATGAGCCGCGACGAGGCCAAGGCGCAAGCCGAGCGACTCGGCGCGAAGGCTGCGGGCAGCGTCAGCGCCAAGACCGACCTGCTGGTGGCCGGTCCGGGCGCGGGGTCGAAGCTGAAAAAGGCCGAGGAGCTGGGTATCGAGGTGATCGACGAAGCGGGTTGGGCGGAGATCGTCGCGGCGGCGGGGTGAACCGCCCGACCCATTCATAATCAACCAGTCTCGACTATATCCACCCCATGCGCACCTTCTTGCTGCAAATCTTCTGTGTTCTCGCGCTCGGTTCGCTGTCGACCTGTCACCTGACCGAGGAGACGGGCGAGGGCGCGGGTGCACCGTCGATCGAACAGCGGGTCGAGCAGGCCGCCGAAGACATCGCAATCGAGCGTTCGCCCGAGGAGGAATGGCTCGACGACCAGCTCTTCGCGCTCGGCACGAATCTCGACGGGAAGGTCGGGATCGCGGTGCACGATCCCGCGCGCGGGCGGATGATGCATTTCGAGGGCACGGCGCTCTATCCGCAGCAGAGCGTGAGCAAGCTGTGGGTCGCGCTGACCGCGCTCGATCAGGCGGATCGCGGGGAACTCGACCTGTCGGAAGCGGGCACGGTCCGCCGCGAAGACCTCGCCGTGTTCCACAGCCCGATCCGCAAGAGCGTGGTCGCGAATGGCAGCTTCTCGACCAGTTACGCCGATTTCATCGCGCGCGCTCTGACGCAGAGCGACAACACCGCGAACGACATGGTCCTGCGCCGCGTCGGCGGGCCCGAGGAAGTCCGCCGGACACTGGCGCGCAAGGGCTTCGCCGATATTCGCTTCGGCCCCGGCGAGCGCCCGATGCAATCGGAGATCGCGGGGCTCGAATGGCAGCAGAGCTGGGCGCTGGGCAAGGCGTTCTTCGATGTGCGCAAGACGGTGCCGCATGACGTGCGCAAGCGGGCCTTCGATGCCTATGTCGCCGATCCGGTCGACGGCGCGACGCCGGTCGCCATCGCCGCTGCGCTGGCCCAGCTGCACGAGGGCGCGCTGCTTTCGGACGGCAGCACCGCGCAATATCTCGGCTGGCTGAGCGAGGTGAAAAGCGGCCCCAACCGGCTCAAGGGCGGGCTGCCCGCGGGGTGGAGCATCGCGCACAAGACGGGGACGGGGCAGGTGCTCGACATCGTTCCGCCGGGCACTCCTGCGGACCAAGCGGGCTATAACGATGTCGGCATTCTCACCGCGCCCGATGGCAGCATCTACACCGTGGCGGTTATGATCGGGCGGACGCAGGTTCCGGTGCCCGAGCGAATGGAGATGATGCACGGCGTGGTGCGCGCCATCGCGGGCTATCACGAGATGGTCGCGGGTGCGGGAGCGCAAAGGGCGGGCGCCCCTGCACCAGCGAAGCGCAAGTCCTAGGGCCGCGCGCCGCCTTCGGGAATCCACTTCATCACGCCGCCCGCAAGCGGGGTCCACACGCCCATCTCGACGCCTGCTGCCGCCAGCGTGTCGCCGACCCACTGGTTGCAGGTATTGTCCAGCGTGTAGTGCCCGGTGCTGTCGTAGACCCGCGCGGTCGGATCGAAGCTGTCGTGGCTGACGCGGTTCCGAGGGTTGTCGACGGGTGGCAGGCCCTTTTCGACCTCGGCGACCAGCCGGGCATATTCCGCCTCGCGCAGGATCACCCAGCGATGGTTTGGCCCGCCGGCCGGGCGGTAGTAATGCGCGACCCGCATCACCGCAGGCCCGCCCTGCGTGGCGATCCGCGCCGCGGTGCTCGCCTTCAGGTCGCCCCAGGCGGGCACGGTCAGGAACACCTCGCGGTCGCCCCAGCCGACCGAGATGTGGGTCGGGCGCATCCCGCCCGCCATCGGCTGCGAGGCGGAAGGAAAGGTCTCGCGCCAGTCCTTCACCGGGGTCGCGACGGGCATGACGATTCCCGTATGCACGCCATTGGTCTCGACCATGATCGGGATGCCGGTTTCGGCCTCGGCCCAGTCCGAATTGCGCGGGATCGAGGAGCCGATCCATGCGGCGAGGAAAAACCCCGCGACGACCAGAACAAGCGCGCCGACGAGGGTGCCGAGCGCCCAGCCCAGTACCCGCAGCGCCTTCACCGCGCAGGGCTCCGCAGGCACAGGATCGACCAGTCGCCGTCCACGATGCGGTGTTCGAGGCGGAGTCCCTCGCGCAGAAAAGCGCGGGTCACGCGCGCCTCTTGCGTGGTCAGCAGTCCGGCGAGGATCACGCGGGCGCCGGGCTCCAGCGCGCGGGCGAAGTCGGGCGCGAGCGCGATCAGCGGCGCGGCGAGGATGTTGGCGATCAGCAGATCGTAGGGCGCACGGGCTTTCAGCGCCGGGTGGTTCATCCCGGCGGCGGTTACATAGTGCAGCGCGCCGGGCCGCCGGCCGAGCGCAACCCCGTTTAGTGACGCATTCTCCTCCACGATCTCGGCGCAGACCGGATCGATATCGCTCGCGATCACATTCGCGGTGGGGAAGAGCTTGAGCGCGCCAATGGCGAGCAGCCCGGTGCCCGTGCCGATATCGGCGATCCTGCGGGGCCGCAGTCCCTTGTCCCGCAACCGGCCCAGCATGGCGAGGCACCCGGCGGTGGTCTCGTGCTGGCCGGTGCCGAAGGCGCGGCTGGCGGGTATCACGAGGTCGATGGCGTCCCGGTCCGCCGCGAAGTCGGGCGTGCGGATGTGGAACGGCCCGGCGCGGACCGGCTCGACGACCTGCTGGCTCAGCGTGACCCAGTCCTCGGGCTCGACCTTCTGGAGGTCGAAATCGGGCGCATTTCCGCCGAACATCGTGTCGAGCTGTGCGCGCAATGCCTTGTCGGGCTTGCGCGGATACCATGCCTCGATCCGCCACAATCCGGCGTTGATCGGATCGTAGCGGTCCGCCTCTACCTCGTGCGCGCTCATGACGAGATCGCTGTCCCACCCGTCTTCCACGCTCGCCGCGAGGGCCGCTTCGGCAGCGCTCCGGTCGACGAGCGCGGTCAGCTTCCAGCTGATGCCGGCTTCCTCGGCTTCGATCCTCACGATGCTTCCTCTGCCAGCCGCGCGTCGAGCCGCTGCCCGATACCGCGCGCATAGTCGCCGCAGGACATGCCGCCCAGCAGTTCTCCCGCCTCCATTCGGCCGAGCATCTTGCTGGCCGAGGGGTGCGGGGTGGCGAGCATGTCGCAGGGCAGGCCCGCCACCGCGGCGATACTTCGCCGGAAGCCGGCGACGAGCGCGGGATGATCGGTGAAGCGGTACTCGTCCGACGAGACGGGCGAGAGCGAGTCGACATAGGCGATGCGGCGGCACACCGGCGGCTCCCATGGCAGGCTGCACGCGGACCAGGTCCAGCTCATCGCGCCGGGCGTGTGGCCGGGAGTGAGATGCGCGGTGATTTCCTTGTCGCCGACGCGCAGGATATCCCCGTCGCTCATCACCCGGTCCACCGCGACAGGGGCCATCGCGGGGTGGATCGCCGCCTGCGGATCGGCGTCGGAGACGGTGCCGCTCGCGAGCACCTTCGCGGCTTCGGGCGAGGCAATCACCTGCGCCCTGGTGGCTTCGACGAGGGCCGCGTGCCCGCCGACATGGTCGAAATGCTCGTGGCTGAGCAGCAGATAGCGAACATCGCGCGGGTCCAGCCCCAGCGCGCGAATATTCGCGAGGATCAAAGGTGCCGAGTCTTCGGTGCCGCTGTCGATCAGGACATGGCTGGCTTGGCCCACGATGAGGATCGCCGAAATGCCGCAGGTGCCGACATACCATGTGTCGCCGAGCAGCTGGAAGGGCGGAGCGGGCTTGTCCCACTCGTCCCAGTCTTCGCATTGGTCGAGGAACGCGGATTGCGTGAAAGCGGTGGCTGCTTCGGGCGAAGTGAGAATGCTGGGCGTTTCCACCAGCGGTGGAGAAGGCGGCTGGCTGGTCGCCGGGGCGCAACCCGCAGCAGCGATCACGAGCGCGAGCAGCGCTGCCAGCTTAGCGGACATAGCTCGCGCCATTGGCGTCGATCGTGGTGCCGGTCATCGAGGGCGGGGCGTCGAGCGCGCACCATACCGCGATATCCGCAATTTCCTCCGGTTCGGCCACGCGGCCCAGTGGAATGTCGGCGAGCAGGCCCGGCCCGCCGCGACTGTCGAGATAATCGCCCGCCATCGAGGTATCGGTGAAGCCCGGCGTGACCGCAAAGCTGTAGATCCCCTCGGCGGCATAGGCGCGCGCGATGGTCTTGTGCAGCGCCAGCATGCCGCCCTTGGCTGCGGCATAGTGCCAGTGGGCGGGGGAATCACCGCGATGCCCGGCGCGGCTCGCGACGTGGACGATCCGTCCACCGACTCCGCGCTCCTGCCAGTGGCGCACGGCGAAGCGGCTGAGCTGGGCGGCGGAGGTGAGGTTGATCCGCAACGTCTCCTCCCACGCGTCGAGCCATTCGATGTCGGAGGTGTCGAGCGGAATACCAGCGAACAGGCCTGCATTGTTTACCAGCACATCGATTGCGCCATCGGCCTGCCGCAGGGCTTCTTCCCACAGCATCGAAGGCGCGGAAGGTTCGCTGAAATCGGCGGCGATCTCGCCTTCTTCCTGCCCGCGTGTGGAATGGCCGATCACCTTCACGCAGCGCGCCTCCAGCTGTTCGCGAATGGCGGCGCCGATCCCGCGGCTCGATCCGGTGACGAGAATGCGTGTCATGGTCGCCTGCGATAGGCGCTTCGCGGCATCCAACCAAGCCCTGCGCTTGCGCTGCCCCCATCGCCCGTGCTTTGTCCCCCCGACCTTGGACTCGCTTGAACCTCGGCGCGCTTCCGCTAAGTGGAGCGCCGAGACCAACCGCATACCGGCCAGATTGGACCCGCTAGACACCATGTCGAACAGACCGCTCTCCCCCCATCTGCAGATCTGGAAATGGGGTCCGCACATGCTGACCTCGATCCTGCACCGCGTCACCGGCGATGGCATGGCCCTCGTCGGGCTCGGCGTGCTGCTGTGGTGGCTGGGCGCGATGGCGAGCGGGCCCGAGGCTTACGCGACCTTTACCGGCATCGCGACCTCGATCCCCGGCTATATCGTGCTGGTCGGGCTGACCTGGGCGTTCTTCAACCACATGATGAGCGGCCTGCGCCACTTCGTGCTGGATATCGGCGCGGGGTACGAGCTGACCGTCAACAAGATCTGGGCGACGCTGTGCCCGATTCTCGGCATCGTCCTGACCATCGCCTTCTGGGCGATCATCTTCCTCAAGTAAGGCTTCGAACCATGGGTAACGGAACCTCCATCGGCCGCGTGCGCGGCCTCGGCTCGGCCCACGAGGGCGTGCATCACTGGCTGCTCCAGCGCTTCACCGCGATCGGCAACCTCGTGCTGGTCCTGTGGCTGCTCGTCAGCTTCCTGATGCTGCCCGCCTACGACTACGGCACCGTCACCGGCTGGCTTGCCTCGCCCGTAAGCGCGGCGGCGCTGATCCTGCTGATCGTGAGCACGTTCTGGCATGCGCGCCTCGGCCTGCAGGTGCTGATCGAGGACTATATTCACGAAGGCGGCAGCCGCTTCGCGCTGACCGCCCTTCTCAATCTCGTGGCGGTGGCAGGGGCCGTATTCGGCATCTTCTGTATCGCCAGCATCGCATTTGCAGGAGCCGCCTGATGGCTAGCCAGAACCCCAACGATACTGGCACCGATCGCCCGAAGAACACCGGGCCCAAGAATGTGGGCGAAGCCTATCCGATTATCGACCATACGTTCGACGTGGTCGTCGTCGGCGCGGGCGGTTCGGGCCTGCGCGCCACGATGGGCGCGGCCGAAGCCGGCTTCAAGACCGCGAACATCTCCAAGGTCTTCCCCACGCGTTCGCACACGGTCGCGGCGCAGGGCGGCATCGCCGCATCGCTCGGCAACAACACGCCCGACCACTGGACCTGGCACATGTACGACACCGTAAAGGGGTCTGACTGGCTGGGCGACCAGGACGCGATCGAATATCTCGCGCGCGAGGCCCCGCAGGCGGTCTACGAGCTCGAGCACGCGGGCGTGCCATTCAGCCGCAACAAGGACGGCACGATCTATCAGCGCCCCTTCGGCGGCCACATGCAGAACATGGGCGAAGGCCCGCCGGTGCAGCGCACCTGTGCCGCGGCGGACCGCACCGGGCACGCGATGCTCCACGCGCTCTACCAGCAGAGCCTCAAGTACGACGCGGACTTCTTCATCGAATATTTCGCGATCGACCTGATCATGGCGGGCGAGGGCGCCAACCGTCGCTGCGTCGGCGTGATCGCCATGTGCCTCGACGACGGGACGATCCACCGCTTCAAGGCGCATGCGGTGGTGCTCGCGACCGGCGGCTATGGCCGCTGCTACTACACCGCTACCAGCGCCCATACCTGCACCGGCGACGGCGGCGGGATGGTGCTGCGTGCAGGCCTGCCGCTGCAGGACATGGAGTTCGTCCAGTTCCACCCGACCGGCATCTACGGCGCGGGCGTGCTGATTACCGAGGGCGCGCGCGGCGAGGGCGGATACCTCACCAACTCCGAGGGCGAACGCTTCATGGAGCGCTATGCTCCGTCCGCGAAGGACCTGGCCAGCCGCGACGTCGTCTCGCGTTCGATGGCGCTGGAAATGCGCGAGGGGCGCGGCGTGGGTGCCGATGGCGACCACATCTATCTCCACCTCGATCATATCGACCCCAAGGTGCTGGCAGAGCGCCTTCCGGGCATCACCGAAAGCGGCAAGATCTTCGCCGGTGTGGACCTGACGCGCGAACCGCTGCCGGTGACGCCCACGGTCCACTACAACATGGGCGGTATCCCCTGTAACTATCACGGGCAGGTCGTCACACTCGGCCCCGATGGCAATCCCGATCATGTCGTGCCCGGCCTCTATGCCGTGGGCGAAGCCGCGTGCGTTTCGGTCCACGGCGCCAACCGTCTCGGCTCGAACTCGCTGATCGACCTCGTGGTGTTCGGCCGCGCGACCGGCCACCATCTTGCCGAGACGATGAAGCCCAATGCGGCGCACGATGCGCTTCCCGCCGACAGCGCGGACCTCGCGCTCACCCGGCTCGACCATTTCCGCCATGCCCAGGGCAGCCTGCCGACCGCGCGCATCCGCGAGGACATGCAGAAGACGATGCAGAAGCATGCTGCCGTGTTCCGCGACACCGAAACGCTGGCGGCGGGCAAGAAGCGGCTGGCCGAGGTCAATGCGAGCATGGCCGACATTCACGTGTCCGACCGCTCCCTCATCTGGAACAGCGATCTGATCGAGACGCTCGAGCTCGACAACCTGATGGCGCAGGCGAGCGTCACCATGGCCAGCGCCGACAACCGCAAGGAAAGCCGCGGCGCCCACGCGCACGAGGACTTCCCCGACCGCAACGACGCCGAGTGGATGAAGCACACGGTGACCTGGTTCGACGGCTGGGGCGGCGGCGCCAAGGGATCGGGCAAGGGCGAGATGAAGATCGACTACCGCCCGGTCCACGAATACACGCTGACCGACGACATCGAGTACATCAAGCCGAAGAAGCGGGTGTATTGAGCGACTGACATGAGAGCCAAGCTGTTACTTTTGCTCCCGGTCATGCTCTTTTTGACCCAATGTGCCGGCGCTGCCACCTCAATGCTCGGTATACCGACTGAGGGTGTGACATCCGCCGATTACAAGAGTGAGGAACAGGTTCGGGTGGCCGCACAGTTCGGGCATCCCCTGCCAAACCAATCCCCATTCGAGGTCGCTTTGGACAAGACGGTCGAGATGATCGCTGCGAAGGATTTTAGACGGTTCGCGTTGATCCGAAACAAATGCCAAACAACGTCGCTTAGAGCGACGGGGAAGCCGCTGGTCACCTCCTGCGTCCTGTGGGCGAAAATGCTTCAGGATGGCGAGTCAGTGGCACCTAAAGGATCGAAGGATGAGGTCGTCTATTTTACCATTTCCGAAAATGGTGTTGCTTCTAAAGAGCAGTAGGCCGTGATGGGCCGGGGCACTTGCACCGGCACTCCTTCCGGCGATTGCCCCTGTCTTGACCATCTTCATCTATGTGCTCGCAGCAAGTCGGGCGATGCTGACAAGCGCGCGTGCAGACATGTCTGGAAGCGAGGATTGATTTGATCAATGGCCTACGAGCTTTTCAAGACGATCCACGTAATCTCGTCGACGGTCCTGTTCGGGACGGGGATCGGCATCGCCTTCTTCTTCCTGATGGGCACGCGCAGCGGCGATCCTGCCGCGGCGTATTTCGCGGCGCGGACCACGGCGCTGGCGGACATGATCTTCACGCTCACGGCCGGGGTGGTCCAGCCGCTCAGCGGGTTCGCGCTGATCCATCTTGCAGGCCATGATCCCTTCGCGCCGTGGCTGGTCGCGACCTATGCGATCTACCTTATTGCGCTAGCCTGCTGGCTGCCGGTGGTGCGGCTGCAGCTGCAAGTCCGCGATACGTACCGGGCAAAGCGCGACGGAGCGGCTATCGACGAAGCGCTGCTCCAACGGCGTATCCGGACCTGGTTCGTGCTCGGCTGGCCCGCGTTCATCGGCCTCGTCATCGTATTCTGGCTGATGGTCGCCAAGCCCTCATGAGCTTTCGTGTCGCCCTCCTTGGCGGGTACGGCAATTTCGGCGGCTATGTCGCGCGTGCGCTCGCGCCCGATCCGAATATCGAACTGGTCATCTGTGGGCGCGACGGGGACAAGGCGAGCGCCTTTGCCGCCGGGCTCGATGCCGCGAATGCCGCGCACGGAGCCGTGGTCGATATTCGCGATCCCGAGGCGGCGTTGCGCGAGATCGCACCCGACCTCGTGATCCACACGGTCGGCCCCTTCCAGCAGCAGGATTACCGAGTCGCACAGGCCGCGATCGTCTGCGGTGCGCATTATTGCGATCTCGCCGACGCGCGGGGCTTCGTGTGCGGGATCGACGAACTCGAAGCTGCCGCCAAGCAGGCCGATGTCGCGGTGATCGCTGGCGCCAGCTCGGTGCCATGCCTGACCGCCGCCTATCTCGACGAAGCGGCGCGAGCGATGACCATCGAGGAGGTCGATTACGGGATCAGCGCGGCGCAGCAGACCAATCGCGGGCTGGGCACGGCCAGCGCGATCCTCTCCTATGTCGGCATGCCGTTCACGATGCTGCGCGATGGAGCAATGCGGCGCGTGTGGGGCTGGCAGGGCATCCATGCGGAAACCTATCCCGAGCTCGGGCGGCGCTGGTTCGGCTATTGCGACATTCCCGACCTCGATCTGTTTCCGCAGCGCTATCCGGGTTTGCGGTCGATGCGCTTTTGCGCCGGGCACGAGATCGCATCGCTCCACATGGGAACCTGGCTGCTGAGCTGGGGCGTGCGGCTGCGCCTCTTGCCGCAGCTCAACCGCTGGGCCTCCGCGCTGCTGCGCGCGAGCTTCCTGTTCGATCCTCTCGGGAGCGACCGGAGCGGGTTCCACATGTTCATTCGTGGGCAGGACAATAAGGGGCAGCACGTCGAGCGGCGGCACTGGATCATCGCCCGGCAGGGCCATGGGCCGAACATTCCCTGCATGCCCGCGATCCTGATCGCGCGGAAGCTTGCGGCGGGCGAGTCCATCGCGCCCGGCGCGCGCGCCTGCCTCGATCTGATCACGCTGGACGAATATCTCGCCGCGCTCGACGGGCTCGACATCACGGCGATCGACGAATGACCGACCACACGCCCCATCACACACAGGGCGATCTGGCGAAATTCGCGCCTTATTCCTATCGCGACGACCCTGCGGTGCCCGATTTCGACGATAGCCGGGGGGTGTTCGTGTTCGATCATCACTGCGTGTTGTGCGGCACCGGGGTCGGCTTCATCATGAAGCACGACCACTCGCGCGCAATTGCCTTCACTTCGGCGCAGCAAGGGTTGGGCGAGGCGCTGTGCCGCCATTACGGGATCGACTGGGACGAGACCTATCTCTTCGTCCGCAACGGGAGGCCCTACATAAAGATCGACGGCTATTTCGAGGTCGCGCGGGCGATGGGCGGGCTCTGGCGCATCCCGACCATCCTCCAGATCATCCCGAATGCCATTCTCGATCCGATCTACGATCTCGTCGCCCGCAATCGCTACAAGTGGTTCGGAAAGACGGAAGAAGCGTGTCAGGTGCTGACCGAAGACCAGCGCGCGCGATTGATCTAGGCGTGTTCGGCCATGTTCAGCTTCGATCGGGTAGACGAGCGGCCATGAAGGTGCGCATCCTTTCGGCCATTGCCTGCCTCGCGGCGCTGACCGCGGCCAGCCCGCCGCCCGAGCTGGGCATCCCCGATTTCTACACGCGCTATCGCGATGCGGACGGCATTCCGGTCGTTTCCTCAAACCAGGTTCCTGAGGATGCACTGGTCGCTGCCGAAGCGATGATCGAGGACATGCTGGCGCACCGGCCCGATCTTGCCGCGTGGCTCCAGCGCAAGGGCTATCGCGTCGCGATTATCGCCGAGACCGAGGCTTTGCTCGACCTGCCCGAGAACGCGCACTGGAGAAAGCCGGCGCCCGACGATCCGCGGCTGACCCGGTGCGAGAAGAAGCATTACGAGGAACGGATCGGTGCCTTGACCGACCGGGCCTACTGGGATGCGCGGGCGCGCGGCATCGGCGGGCCGCGCACGGTCGGCTCGGAAGAGGACGTGCTGGGCCTTCCCACCAGCCGCTACTACGGCGAGACGATCCTGGTGCACGAATTTGCGCACAATATCCTGTTCGCGATCCAGGGCGCGGACCCGGCGCTCTACGCCCAAGTCGAGGCGGCCTATGCCAATGCGTTGGCCAACGACCTGTGGCTCAACGAATACGCGACCACGACCATCCAGGAATACTGGGCCGAAGGCACGCAGATCTGGTTCGAATCGAACCGGCTGGTGGTGGTCGACGGCAGGCGCATCCTCAATCGCGACGATCTGGCCGCCTACGACCCGGCGCTCTATTCGGTATTGGCGCGCGCCTATGGCGACCAGACGAGGCTGGCGGCGGACCCGTTCAACCGTCACCCCGCGCGCGTACCGCCCGGCCCGATCCCGGAAAACACCGCCGAGGTCTGCTGAGCGCTTAACGGGTTCCGCATCCCGCTCGTCGAAGGTGACGTGTCGTTCATCGACTGCTCATGTTTACATTCGTAATCGCTATGCCTACAGGTGTAGTCGAGCGATGAGGGACGAGAGCGATGGCCAATTCGAGTAGCGACAGGGGCGAACGCATCAGCGACGCCGAGCACGCGATCATGGAGGTGATCTGGGATCGCCACCCGGTCAGCGCGACCGAGGTTTGCGACGTGGTCTGCGAGGCACGCGGATGGTCGATGCCGACGGTCAAGACGCTGCTGTCCCGGCTGGTGGGCAAGGGCGCACTGGCGACCGAGCCCGACGGGCGCCGGTTTCTCTATACGCCGCTGATCGAACGGGCCGACTATGTCGGCGGCGAATCGCGGCGTCTGGTGGACCGCCTGTTTGGCGGCAAGGCTGCTTCGCTGTTCGCGCACCTCGCCGAAAACGAGGCGCTGACCGAGGAAGACCTCGGTGAAATCGAGCGCCTGCTCAAGGAGATGCGCAAATGAGCGGCGACCTCCAGAGCTTCGCCTTCGAGACGCTGCTGTGGACCGGGGCGCTGATCGCCGTGGTGCTCGTCCTGCGTCGTCCGGTGTCGCGCCACCTCGGCGCGCGCGCGGCCTATGCGTTGTGGTCGCTGCCGTTCCTGCGGCTGATGCTGCCGCCGCTCGTCCTGCCCGCGTGGCTCGCGCCCGAGGCCTCGCCAGCGGCTGCGTCTGCACCCGAGCTGGCCCCCCAACTGGCCCCCCAACTGGCGATGCCGATCGGCGAATATGCGCTGCCCGAAACCGGCGGCGGGACCATGCTGATGCAGCCCATGGTGGCGAGCCCCCCGGCGATCGACTGGGCGCTGCTGGCGCTGGCGGTGTGGCTGGCCGGAGCGATCGTGTTCCTCGCCCGGCGCTATGCGCTCTACTTCGCCATGCGCCGCGAACTGATCGGCGGCAGCATCGAGGTCGGCAGGCGCGGCCGCGTGCGGCTGATCGAGACCCCGGCAACGCCCTCGCCCGTCGCCTTCGGCGTGTTCGACAAGGTGATTGCGCTGCCCGACGGTTTCATGGCGCACACCGAACCGACCCGGCGCGACCTCGCGCTCGAACACGAGCTGGCGCATCACCGCGCGCACGACCTGCTCGTCAATGCGCTCGTCCAGCCGCTTTTCGCGCTGCACTGGTTCAACCCGCTCGGCTGGGTGGGCTGGCGGGCGATGCGTCGCGACCAGGAGGCCGCGTGTGACGCGCGGGTGGTCGAGCGGTGCGAGCCGCAGCTGCGTGAGAACTACGCTTCCACCATCGCGTCCTTCGCGACCGGCGCGATCGTCGGGCAGGGCGCGCGCAACGCGCTCGCCGCGCCGATGGCGTGCCCGGTTCTGGGCGACAAATCCATCATCCACCGACTGAGGAACCTGAGCATGTCCGACATTTCCCCCCGGCGGCGGCTCGCCGCGCGCGTGCTGATGATCGGCGCGCTGGCGGCACTGCCGCTGACCGCAACGATCTCCTACGCCGAGAGCCTGAACGCGCCCGAACCCCCGGCGCCGCCAGCCGCACCTGCTGCGCCGCTCGCACCCGGCGCACCGGCAGCGCCCGATTCCCCTGACGCGCCCGAGCCACCTCTTGCGCCCCCCGCGCCGCCTGCGGCTCTGGAACCGGGCGACCGGCAGGACATCGTGTTCGTCGAAGAAGACGAGGACGGCAGCGATGCGAAACGCGTCGTCCGGGTCGAGCGCAAGGTGGTGAAGGATGCCTCGGGCAAGCCTTCGGAGCAGACCCGCTACACCGTCAACGGACGCGAAGCGACGCCGCAGGAGCGTGCGAGAATCGAAGCGCGCGTCGCGGACATGCGGGTCGATTCGGACAAGATGCGCCGCGAATTGCGCGTGGTCCGCGAACGCCTTGGCGAGGACGGCGAACTGCGCAGGGAGATGGAAGAGCTGAAGCGCGAATTGGGCGAGGGCGGCGAGATCCACCGGGAGATCGAGATCGCGCTCGCCGAGATGCCCCAGATCCGCTTCGAGTGCGACGGCAGCGAGCAGGTCGTTCAGGAACGGCTCGCCGGCGACGGGCAGAGAGTGATGGTCGTCTGCCGCACTGCCGGGCTGGCCACCGCAAGGAGCGCAATCTCCGAGGCACGCCGCGCGATCGAGCGCGACCGGGACATCTCGAGCCGGGAACGGGCGGAGGCGCTCCGTTCGCTCGACGAGGCGATGGAGGAACTGGCCTCCGTCGACTGACCCGGACCGAATCTTACCGGACTGCACGCAGCGGCAGTGAAGGCGGCGGGCCCTTCCCCCAGAGGGCGCGTCGCCTTCTTGCGCGCGCTGCCTGCGGGGGCGTCAGGCCGCTTGGCGCTGGCGTGCGAAAGCCTGCGCCGCCAGCGTCAGGCTGCGCTTGCGGGCCTCGTGATCGTAGATCGAGCCTGCGATAATCAGCTCGTCGGCCTGCGTGCGCTCGACGAAGGCGTTCATCTGGTCGCGCACCTTTTCGGGCGTGCCGATCGCGGTCGCTTGCAGCACACCGCCGAGCATGGCGGAGGCCTGCGGGGGCAGGCTTTCGCGGTAGCCTTCGACGGGCGGGGGCAGCTTGCCCGGCTGGCCGGTGCGCAGCCGCACGAAGCTCTGCTGCATCGATGTGGCGAGCAGTTGTGCTTCGTCTTCGGTATCAGCCGCGAAGACGTTGTAGCCGCAGATGGCGTAGGGTTCGCTCAAGATGGCCGACGGCTCGAACCGCTCGCGATAGATCTTGAGCGCATCGTCGAGCGCCTGGGGCGCGAAGTGGCTGGCAAAGGCATAGGGCAGGCCCAGCATCGCGGCGACCTGCGCGCCGAACAGGCTCGATCCTAAAATGTATAGCGAGACATTCGCGCCCGCGCCGGGCGTCGCGACAATGCCGGTGCGCCCGTCATTCGCGAAATAGCTCTGCAGCTCTACAACATCGCGCGGGAAGGCGTTGGGATCGGTATCGAGGTTGCGGCGCAGCGCGGCGGCGACGCGCTGGTCGCTGCCCGGTGCGCGGCCCAGCCCGAGGTCGATCCGCCCCGGAAACAGCGCGTCGAGCGTGCCGAACTGCTCGGCGATCACCAGCGGCGCGTGGTTGGGCAGCATGATCCCGCCTGCGCCCACGCGGATCGTCTGCGTCGCGGCGGCGACATGGCCGATGACAACGCTCGTCGCGGCGCTCGCGATGCCTTCCATCCCGTGATGCTCGGCGCACCAGTAGCGCTCGAAGCCGAGCGTTTCGGCATGGCGGGCGATATCGGTGGCGTTGGCAAGCGACTGGCGGACATCGCCGCCCTCGGTCACATGCAGAAGGTCGAGCAGGGAGAGTTTGGTCATCCCAGCGAAATGGGGCGGGCGGCCGCTATTGCAAACCCTTCGCCGCGGTCCGCTCAGCCGAAGGTGCCGCTGATATCGAGGGTGAAGATCGTGCCGTAGGTGCGGAAACGCTCTTCGGTGAAGGCCACCGGCCCGTCGCGCCGGTTGACGTAGACCGTGCGGCGGTAATTCTCGTTCAGGTCGAGCAGGTTGGAAACGCTCGCGCGGATACGCAGGCCCGCCACGTCCTTGTTCTCGACGAACAGGCTGGCGTTGACGCCCGCGTTCTCGTCCAGACTGATCTGGTTGAGGCGCACGCCGTAGAGGCGCTGATTGGCGAACAGCCCGCCGCCCCAGGCCCAGTCGGTCCCCGGAACATCGTGCCGCAGGTCCGCGTCGATCTGCCACGGGACATCGTTGGAGAAGGGTCGGCGCAGCCCGGTGAGCGGGTCCGGAATGCTCGTCGTGCGGTAATAGGTGTCGATTTCGAGCTGCGCTCCTTCCCAGCCCAGCGGAGCGAACAGGATCGTCCCCGTGGCCTTGACGAAGAAGCTGTTTGCCCCGTCGACATTGCCGGGCGCTTCGCCCGTCGCGCCGATCGGAACCTGGGTCACACGGCCTTCCCGCGTGACATAGACGCTGCGCAGGGTCAGCGAGCCCCACGGGCCGAGCCCCTTGGTGGCCGAAAGGTCGAACTCCCAGCTCTGTTGCGGGACGAGGTTCGGGTTGCCGGCCTGCTGATTGCCCGACCCAAGATCGGTCGAGGCGACGAAATCGAAGAAATCGAGCTGGCCGACCTCGCGTGCGATCCGCGCCCGCACGTCCAGCGTGTCGCTCGCTCTCCAGGCGGCGCTGATCTCGCCCTTCGGACGCAAGAAGCTGCGGGTGAGGCCGTTGGCGCCGCTCTGCGACAGGCGCGAATATTCGCTCGCCAGCGTTGCCTGCACCGAAACGTCGCCCGCCAGCCTGCGCCCCCAGGTCAGCGCGGCTTCGGCGCGCTGTTCCTCGACCGTGGTGTCGGGCGCGCTCGGCAGGGGGACGAAGATGCCGGTGGGGGCCAGCACCTCCACCACATTCCCGGTTTCGAGGCTGTTGAGCGCCCCTTCGAGCGAGACCTGCCAGTCGCTTTCGCCCGCATTCCACGCAAATTCGCCGCGCGCGATCGTCTCGGTCTCGTCGATGAAGAGGTCTTGCCGGAAGGCCTCGCGCGGACGCGGAGCGACAAAGGCAGTGGCGACATCGGTCAGGAAATCGCTGGCCTCGAAGCGGTGCAGGCCGATCAGCTTGAGGCGCCCGCCGACCACGTCGAATGCATAGTCGCCGCCCAGCTCGTAATTGATCTCATCCTCCCGCTCGACGAAGTCGCGCGATGCGAGGGTGCCGATCCGCTCCTCGGTCGCCTCGAACAGGTAGAGTTCGACCGCGCCGTTGAGATTGAGGGTCTGGCCTGCATCGAACTGGCGCGCGATCGTCCCGCTCAGGCGGGGGCGTTCGCTTTCGTAGCGCGACTCCTCCTGGCGCAGTTCGACCAGATTGCCTGCCGCATCGAGCAGGCGCTCGGGCCCGTCATTGCCTCTCCTGGCGGACCTGTTCGACAGGCTGAGCGTGTAATCGACGCGCCCGACCTGCCCGGCCCAGGAGATTTCCCCGTCGAGCAGCACCGGGTCCGCGCCGCGGGTACGGAAGACAGGGGACCAGCGGAACTGGCCCGAGCCCGCGCTCGCGCTGTACACCACGTTCACGACCTGGCCGGAGAGGCCGGGAATATCGAGCGTTGCGCCGTCGACCAGCTCGATGCGGATTACGTCGCTGGCGGGAATGCGCTGGAGCGCATCCTCAATGCCCACCGATTTGGCGGCAAAGCGCGTGCCGTTGAGCAGCACGTTGGCGCCGCCCTGGCCGAGCCCGCGCGCGCTGCTCTGCCCGTCGATCTGGAAGCCGGGCACCCGTTCGACCATTTCCAGCGCGGTCTGCGGCGCGAACCGCTCGAAAAAGACCGGCCTGAAGATTTCCCTGTCGGTATCGCTCGCGTCGGCCTGTGCGGTCGGGGCCGGTTCGCCACCATCCTGCGCTGTCGCCGGGAAGGCAGAGATCGCCGAAGCCAGAAGTATCGCCGGGAATCGACGCGAAAAAGCCATCAGAATCATCTCCCTGTCCGGCACGGCGATCCGCGCTCTCGTCAGGGCGGGCTAGCTCCGCCAACGCGCTTGTCGAGCGCGGAGCGACCAGTGACAGGTGTTGTCGGGTAGACCGCGCTGCGAACGGGCCGGTGCGGGCTCAGACCACTTCTGCGATCAGCCCCATGGCCTTCGCTTCGCTGGCGGTGATGTACCAGTCGTTCGGGGCCTTTTCGCGCAGCTCCTGCACGCTGACATTGGAGCCTTCGGAGATCGCGCGGTAATCCTCATCCTCCTGCTCGATCTCGCGCTGGATCTCGCGCTGCGCATGTTCGAGCTGGCTGGCGACGCTGCGCAGCGATCC
>MDTG01144389.1_pt1 | contig 31234 bp, 31 predicted proteins | sample 811421 | NCBI WGS metagenome assembly MDTG01 (sample SAMN05326645, study PRJNA326480) | marine metagenome | isolation source: seawater | place: Pacific Ocean: South East | collected 2011
AAAGTAAAAGAGAATACTTATCTTATTGAAACAGAGTGGCCTTGGTTATGGGGAGATAGTAGATATGGATACTTTGTTGTTAATATAGATAATGGATATCTAAGATTAATAGATAACTATATTACTGAGAGTGTATCTACCTCTATTAGTTCTTATAGATTGTATGATGATAGGGTAGTTATGGATATAGATAATAATTATATAAGCTTAGTACTGTAAACTACTTGGGCCACGTATGGGGGTGTACCTTCGGGTGGGTATGTAGGGGCTGCCATAGTATGGTTTTTACATTATACACCTAAATATTGATTTTGTCAAGTAAAAAGTTAACAATATCAATAACTTAAGTCATTATAAACTACATATCTTGAGTCTACAAATACTATTTAAAGACTCATACTGATTCACTGATTCAATTAAACTCTCACCGGGTACTAACAGATAGGCCATATTAGCAAGTTGCTATTTAGGCTTAGAAATCTAGGAATAATTTTTAAGTGGTTTCCACTGAATCCATTTAAAGGGCACTTTTTTACACGTGGGTGAATCAAAGTTTTTTTAATAAAATTATTATTTATTTTTTGTTGTAAACCTTGGATAAAAACTTTCATAAAAAAGTAGTTTACGTTTTAAAAAAATAAATTTTTCATACCTACATGTATATTTATATTGAGGGGGTGGGGTGGTGCATGCATGGTACCACACTGGAACCACATCGAGATATTATTTAATGGAAAAGTTATGGTATAAGGCTATTAAGAAATTATTAATAATTGAGTGTTGTGCTTAACTTATGACGCCCATTATTGAGACTAAAAAATGCGCCCGTAGCTCAATTGGATAGAGCGCCAGACTACGGATCTGGAGGTTAGGAGTTCGACTCTTCTCGGGCGCGCCAATAGGAAATTATTGTTCAAATTATTTTTATTTAATATATTAAATTTTACTTATCTATGAATAAAGAGGTTTATTTAATTCGACATGGACAATCAGAAGCAAATGTGGCTCTTGATTTAGATGATCCCAATTTTTATTATGATGCAAGACTAACTTCTCTTGGAAAAAAACAAGCAAAAAATACTCGGACAAAATTAAAAAATATAGATTTTGATCTATTACTTTGTTCACCTCTTACAAGGGCTTTGCAAACTTTTAGTTTTATTTTCCCAAATTTAACTGCAAAAGCAGTAATATTGCCTTTTGTCAGAGAGCATTCTTTATGCTCTAGTGAAGTTGGAAGACAACCTTCAATTCTTGCAAAAGAATTTCCTGATTTCAAATTTAATAATTTAAAAAAATTTTGGTGGAACAACAACATATATGTTGATGAAAAAAAGATAATTTTTGAGTCTATGGAAGATTTAGATAAGCGTGTTTTAATATTTAAAAAATGGATTCATGAGAGACCAGAAAAAAAAATAGCACTTGTAAGTCATGGTACTTTTATTTCTAGAATTATTAATTATCTTTTGAATAATTGTGAATTTGAAATCTGGTACCCAGATAATAGCTAATAATTTTAAGCATAATTAATAAAAAATTATAAACTTTTAGCTAAATTTTTCACTCTTCTCATATGTTTTTCAAATTCAATTTTTGTCATTGTAGGCAAAACTGAATAAAATCTTATATATTTAGTTTTTAATCCTCCAAGTTGAAAAACAGATTTTTTAATTCGTCTATAAGGAATATTATCAAAAATTGAGAAATTAAAATAACTTATCATTGGGCCACCATAAGTAATTGAAACTATCCCAAGTTTTCCTTTCATTGCTCCAGGTACTGGAAAACCATAATTTTTAAAAAACTTACTTTCTGGAATTATTGATCTATAAGTAAAAAACCATTTAGGGTGCAAGACCCAATCAACCCAATTTTCCAAAATAGAGTTAAGTCTTAAATTATGACAAGATCCTATCAAAAACATTATATCTGAATTTTCGAGTCTTTTTCTATATTCTAAAACTATATTAGGAGGAGGATTAAAGTCAGAATTGTAAAATGGAAGTTGTTCTTTTTCTTCAAATAAGTTTATTAGATCTATTTGATGACCACATTTTTTAGCTTCATCTATAAAAGTATCTCTGATAGATGCATTAAAAGAACTTTTTGAATTATGGTGTCCAAATATAATACAAATTTTTTTCATTTTTCAAAAAAACAACTACATAATATATATATTACAATTTTTTTAAAAATCATTTAAATTAAATATAATGTATTTATTTTGTAGATAATGATAACTATTCTTGGATACTTAGCTTTATGGCTTTCTTTGTTATTTGGATTATTACAATTTTTATTCACATTTAAGAAAAATATAAAAAATATTTATTTATTCCATAGATTTTCTGTTTTAGGACTTTTTTTTAGCACTTTTGTGTCTTTTTTTTCATTAATGTATTTGCATGTTGTTAATGATTTTAGTCTACTAAATGTTTTTCAAAATTCACATTCAACTAAACCACTTCTTTATAGGATTTCAGGAGTTTGGGGCAATCACGAAGGCTCTATGCTTTTATGGTTGCTAGTTCTTACATCAGTTAATTATTGGATTTATAAATTGTATAATAATAATAATATTAATTTTGTTTCTAAAACTTTACAAATTCAAGCTTTTGTTATTACTGGTTTTTCTTTATTCATATTATTAACATCAAATCCATTTGAGATAATGAAAAATGTTTATTCTGATGGCTTAGGTTTTAACCCAATTTTACAAGATCCAGCATTAGCTATTCATCCTCCATTACTTTATTTTGGTTACGTAGGTTTGTCAGCAGCTTTTTCTTTCAGTATAGCAACAATGCATCAAAAAAATAAAAATGAAATTCATTGGTATAAATATATGAAGCCATTTGTTATTGCTGCGTGGTCATTCTTAACTGTTGGAATTGCTTTTGGCTCAGTTTGGGCTTATTATGAATTAGGTTGGGGAGGATGGTGGTTTTGGGACCCTGTAGAAAATGCAGCATTAATGCCATGGTTACTAGCAACTGCACTTTTGCATTCATTAGTATCAGTTGAAAGAAAAAAAATATTACAAAATTGGGTTTTGTTATTATCTATATTATCATTTTTATTAAGTGTAATAGGAACTTTTTTAGTTAGATCTGGAATTTTAACTAGTGTTCACACATTTGCTTTAGATCCTGAAAGAGGTATATATATTCTGGGTTTTGTTTTAATTTTAGGCGTTTACTCTCTTTCATTGTTTGCTTTAAAATCTTCAAATTTTTATAATAAAAGTTACTTTATATTTTTAAGTAAAGAAGGTTCAATTTTTGTTAATAATCTAATTATGTCTGTAGTATGTATTTCAGTTTTTTTTGGAACAATTTATCCATTATTTGTTGAGATTTTTACTCAAAATAGAATATCTGTCGGCGAGCCTTATTTTAATTCAACAGTAATACCAATCATGACTCCAGCTATATTGATCATGGGATTAGTTCCTTTGTTATCATGGAGTAAAAGAGATAATAATAAAAATTTTATGCATGTCATTACAGTATCGATTATTACCTTTATTGTAACAATATTATTTTTTCTAATTTACAAAAAAATTAGTTTTTTCGGCTTTATAGGAATTTTTTTATCTTTTTGGATAATCATAAATATTATTTTTTTTATTTTTAATAAATTTAAAAAATTTTATTCTCACAATACATATCAAATAAAATTTAATACTATGATCATTGCTCATTTTGGAGTTGCTTTGATGATACTTGGAATAACAGGTTCTACTATTTGGCAAGAAGAAAAGATTATGAAAATGAAATTAAATAGTGAAACTTACATAAATAATTATAAACTAGAATTTAGAGAAATTAAAAAAATACAGGGCGCTAATTTTGATGCTTTGGAAGGCAGTTTTTATATTTATAAAAATAATGAATTTATTACTACATTAAATCCTCAAAATCGTATTTATAAAGTCACCAAAACTGTTACTTCTGAGGTTTCAATTCATACAAATCTTTTAAGAGATCTTTACCTTGTTTTAGGAGAGGGAGATGTAAATGAGGGTTGGACGGTAAGAGCTTATTATAATCCCTTAGTAATTTGGATCTGGATAGGAGTAGCAATTATATTTCTTGGAGGTTTAATAGCACTCAAAAGAGATATGAGTATTTTTAAGAAATAAAAAATGTCTAAAAAAATTTATATTATACCACTGATTTTGTTTTTAATTGTTATCTTGACTTTTTTATATTTTTTGATTTCTCAAAGAGATCCTAATCAAGTTCCTTCAGCTTTAATTAACAAAAAAATTCCATCTTTTGCATCAACATCATTATTTAATAATAAGAAAATATTATCTGATGAAATTTTTGTCAAAAAAACATTTATTGTAAATTTTTTTGCTACTTGGTGCGCCCCTTGTCGAGTAGAGCATGAATATATTGAGAAATTAAGCAGAGATGATAATATAAGAATTATTGGAATTAATTACAAAGATGAATCAAAAAAAACAATGGAATGGCTAAATGAACTTGGCAATCCATATTTTGAAGTTTTAGAGGATAAGGAAGGAAAAATCGGCTTAGAATGGGGAGTTTATGGATTACCCGAAACATTTGTTATTAATGATAAAAATATTATAGTGTATAAACATATTGGGCCTCTAACTGAAAAAAACTTTAAAGGATTTTATAAAAAAGTTAAGGAGAGCTATAATTGATTCTTTTTTATATATTAAAAAAATTTATTTTAATTATTTTATTTTATATAAGTTTTTTCTTATTTATATTTATTAATTTTTCATCAGCTGTTGAACCAGAAGAGTTTATGCAAGATGAAAAAAATGAGTTAAGAGCTAGGGATATATCTAAAAATATAAGATGTTTAGTTTGTCAAAATCAATCTATCGACGATTCTTCAGCAGAATTAGCTAAAGATTTAAGAATTTTAATAAGAAAAAAAATTAGTGATGGATCGACAAATAAAGAAATATATGATTTTTTATCTGCAAGATATGGTGACTTTATTCTTTTAAACCCGCCATTAAAACTTAATACTATTGTTTTATGGACTTTCCCGTTTATACTTTTATTTTTTAGCATTTTTTTGATTTATTGGCATAATAAAAAATCTGATAGTAAGGAAATAAAATGAAAATAATCAATAAAACTTTAAAATCCATAAAAGAAAATCCTAATTTAAATAAAAAATTTTTATCTTTAAAAAGAAATGACTTCAAGTTAGATTGCAATATTTTAACTAAAACATTTTATTTAGATTCTTATAATTATTTTCCAATCACAGATGATTATAATTGTTTCTTGGATTTATTTAAGTGGGGTGATGAGTCAAAATATAAAAATTTTTACTCAAATAATTTTTTAGAAAATTTCAAAAATAATTTAGGAGATTTTAGTATTTTATCTGATGTTTTTGTTTTAGGATCTAGTCCAATGGACAATTATTATAGGAATATGATAAGTTTTTTACCACGCATTTTTTTTATTGAAGGTAAAAAAATAAAAATTGCTATACACAGAAATACCTCAAATAAATTTAGAAATTTTATTAGAGCTTTGTGTAAAAAAATGAATATCGAAATGAATTTCATATTTTTAGACAATAGTTTTTATAAATTTGCTAACTCAAAAATCCCTCAATTTTTTAATAAAGAGCATTCATATAAAATTTTGAATAGTCTTAAAGCTACTAATCGAAGAAAAGAAAGAATATATGTTACGCGTCACAACTGTTTATATAGAAATTTAATCAATGAAGGAAATTTAATAGACAAATTAAAGGAAAAGAATTTTAGAACCATAGATCTTAATAGTACTACTATTTTTCAACAAATTAAGACTTTTTCAAATGCAGAAATAGTTATTGGACCAACTGGTTCTGGTTTAACAAATTTAGTTTTTTGTAATTCAGGAACTAAAGTAATTGAAATTAGTCCTAATTATAAATTTGATTACGAAAATAATTTTTTAAATAGATACAAAAATATTTCTAGTCATCTTAATCTAAATTACAAAAGAATAGTCGCAGATCCTATAAATTTAAATGAAAAAGATAAAAAAGTTGAAAAATTTATATCTTCAAAGATTATTAGTGAAAGTAATTATTATAAAAATATGCTTTTGAAAATTGAGAAAATAGATTCAATATTACAATTTTAACACTTATTATAACTGCTAATAAGAGCTGAACTAAAACCATTAATTATATTATTACAAAATTTATCTTTGATTATTTTTTGATTAAAATTTAAAGACTTATTATTAATTTTATTTAGTAGAGTGTTTAAGTTAAAAATATTAAATTTATTTTTTTTATTTGTTATTATATTAAAAGAATCTAAATCGAGTTTTTTAGATAAAAAATTAATTGTTTGATTTATATTGTTTTCATTATCTATTAAAAAATTATCTTTTGCTTTATTTGAATTATAAATCATTGCACCAATTTCACTTTTAATTATATTTTTTTCAATTTTTCTTTTTGATGAAACAAGATTTATAAAATCTTCATAAATATCATCCACCATTTGTTGAAGTTTAAAAATTTCTTCAGAATTTGGTTTTCTAAAAGGGTTAAAAATATCTTTAGATTTTCCTGCAGTATTAGAGTATAGTTCAATACCTTCTGGAGATTCAACATAATTTCCAAAAGGTCCGGTAGACAATGAAGTGGGTGAGTTAAAATAAATCCAATCAGGACCTTTGACACCAATACTTCCTATTAATGATCCGTAGTTAGCAAAAATTTTGTCCCCAGATAAAGATATCCAATAACCACCTGATGCTAAAATTTCTGAAGAATGAAAATAGATAGGCAAATTTGTTTGTTTTTTAAAATTCACAAATTTTGCATATATAGCATGAGTTGCAGAAACTGATCCACCAGGAGAGTTAATTGAAACTACCACTCCTTTTACATTTTTTGTTTTAAGTTCTTTCAAATAACCATCTATTAAAGAAGGATAAATTACTTCTAGTGAACTAAATAAGTCAAAGTTATATAAATTTCCTGGTTCTGAGATTATTGGACCATTAATATTAATTAAACCAATAGAGTCACTAGAATTTTGATCTCCTTTTAAATAGGAAAATGCTAATTTATCATTTTCGCTAAAATAACTAGAGGCTGTCGCAAATATAACTATTAAAAAAATTAAAGCAAAAAATGCTCCCAAAACTCTAAAAAAAGCACCAAAAAATGTTTTCATGGTATAATTTGTAACATATTTTGGCATTAGAATTTATTAAATAATTTTCAAAACGCACTTGACTAGAAAAATTTAATGCTTACATGATTAGCACTCTATATAATAGAGTGCTAATAAAAAAATGTTAATTTTCAATAACTTAAATTGAGGTAATTTATGAATTTTAAACCATTACACGACAGAGTCCTTGTAAAAAGAGTGGCTTCTGACGAAAAAACAGCTGGAGGTATTATTATACCAGATACAGCGCAAGAAAAACCCATGGAGGGCGAAGTTTTAGAAGTAGGATCAGGATCAAGAAATGAAAACGGAAAATTGGAACCTTTAGATGTAAAAAAAGGTGACAAAATTCTTTTTGGTAAGTGGTCTGGAACCGAAGTTAAAATGAATGGGGAAGAATATCTCATAATGAAAGAGTCTGATATTATGGGAATAGTTATTTCAGGTAAAAAAAAGAAATAAATTTTAAATAAGAGGGGAATAAAATATGTCTGCAAAAAATATATTTTTCGGATCTGATGCTAGAGCTAAGATGTTATCTGGTGTAAATAAACTAGCTGATGCTGTAAAAGTAACTCTAGGTCCTAAAGGGCGTAATGTCGTAATGGATAAATCTTTTGGTGCTCCAAGAATTACCAAAGATGGTGTTAGTGTTGCTAAAGAAATAGAATTAAAAGATAAATTTGAAAATATGGGAGCACAAATGGTTCGTGATGTTGCTAGTAAAACAAACGATATTGCTGGTGATGGCACAACTACTGCTACTTTGCTTACTCAAGCAATTGCAACTGAAGGTATGAAGTCTGTTGCAGCTGGTATGAATCCTATGGATTTAAAAAGAGGTGTTGATGTAGCAGTTGATGCAGTTGTTAATGAAATTCAAAAAAGATCAAAAGCTATCAAAACTGATAAAGAAGTAGCTCAAGTAGGCACAATTGCCTCAAATGGTGATGCTGAGGTTGGCAAAATGATTTCTAACGCAATGCAAAAAGTTGGCAAAGAAGGAGTTATAACTGTTGAAGAAGCAAAAAGTTTAGAAACTGAGCTTGATGTTGTAGAAGGCATGATGTTTGACAGGGGTTATCTTTCTCCTTATTTTGTAACAAATGCTGAAAAAATGATAACAGAATTAGGGGATTGTTTAGTTCTTTTACACGAAAAAAAATTATCGAGTCTTCAACCGATGTTACCATTATTAGAGTCTATTGTTCAATCAACAAAACCTCTGTTAATAATTGCTGAGGATATAGAGGGTGAAGCACTTGCTACTTTAGTTGTTAATAAGCTTAGAGGTGGATTAAAGATAGCTGCAGTTAAAGCACCTGGTTTTGGCGACAGAAGAAAAGCGATGTTAGAAGATATTGCAATATTAACTGGTGGCCAAGTTATCAGTGAGGATTTGGGTATAAAATTAGAAAACGTTACTCTTGATATGTTAGGTACTGCAAAAAGAGTTGTTGTTGATAAAGAAAATACAACAATTGTTCAAGGAGCAGGTAAGAAAAAAGACATAGAAGGACGTTGTAATCAAATCAGAGCTCAAATTGAAGAAACTACATCTGATTATGACAGAGAAAAACTTCAAGAAAGACTTGCAAAACTTGCAGGAGGCGTTGCTGTTATTAGAGTTGGTGGAGCAACTGAAGTTGAAGTTAAAGAAAAGAAAGATCGTGTAGAAGATGCTATGCATGCTACAAGGGCTGCTGTTGAAGAAGGTATTGTACCTGGTGGAGGAGTGGCACTTGCTTACGCTACCAAATCTTTGAATTCAGTTAAAACTGCAAATGAAGATCAAAAAATTGGAGTTGATATTGTTAGAAGAGCTCTTTATCATCCATTAAGACAAATTGCTGAAAATGCTGGAGTTGATGGAGCTGTAGTTGCAGGTAAGATTCGTGAGAGTAAAGACCTAAATTTAGGTTATGATGCTCAACAAGATCGATATACTAACATGGTATCAGCTGGAATTATTGACCCAACAAAAGTTGTTAGAACAGCTTTGCAAGATGCATCTTCTGTTGCTGGCTTATTAATTACAACAGAAGCTATGGTTGCTGATGCCCCTGAAGATAAACCTGCTTCACCGATGCCAGATATGGGTGGCGGCATGGGTGGCATGGGCGGCATGGGCGGCATGGGCGGCATGATGTAATATTAAAATTTTTTTTATTTTTTAAAGAGCCACTTATTAATTTGTGGCTCTTTTTTTTTAAATTAATTTATCAATTTGTTTTATAATCTTAACACTATCTGGCTTAGTCATTGATGACCATGACTCAACTAAATTTCCAGATCTATCAAAAAGATATTTATAAAAGTTCCATTTTGGCGATTTATTGTATTTTTCATTTAGCCACAAAAAGATAGGGTGTGCATCTAATCCTTTAACTTTTATAGGACTAGAAGTAATAAATCCTACATTGTAGTTCACTAAACAAATTTGTTTAATATCTTCTGGATTACTATATTCTTGATTAAATGAATTAGAAGTTACAGCTATTATAGTTAAGTCTGTTTTTCTATATTTTTTAAATAAATTCTGCAAACCTTCATATTGTGATGTAAATCCACACTTGGAAGCAGTATTAACAATGAATAATGGTTTATTTTCAAAGGTAGATAGCTCGACATAATTACCATCTATGTCTGTAAAATTGAAGTCGAATAATGATATTTCATCCATAGTGTAGCTAATATTAGGGCTTAAAATAAAAAAAATTATTAAAAATAAAAATAATTTTACGTTTTTCATGATATTACATTTTTTGAATTAATTATATATAAAATAGAGCATTAATGTCATCGTTCAAGGAATTTATAAGACTTTTTCAAGAAGTTTGGGTCCAAGGAGTTTTTGGAATCAATGTTTCAGAAATAATGATTGGGCTATTGATATTTCTTTTTTTTTATATTTTAAGAAAATTATTTGCCAGACTAATAATTAGACGTATCGCAAGATTAGTCTTAAAATCAGATAACCAAATAGATGATACTGTAATAAATGTTATTGAAGGACCAATAAAATTTCTTCCAATTGTAATTGGTTTTTTTATAGCTTCATCATTCATTAAATTTACAATTGATGTTCAAAATTTTATTGATTTGATTAATAGAAGTTTAATTACAATATTTATTTTTTGGTTATTGTACCAATTAGTTATTCCATTCTCATTTCTAATAAAAAAATTTGAAGAAAAGATTTCTAAACCTTTAGTCGATTGGACTTTGCGAGGTTTAAAGATACTTATTTTTATTCTAGGAGTTGTTGCTATTTTGGAATTATGGGGAATTAAAGTTGGTCCTGTGATTGCTGGTTTAGGATTGTTTGGTGTAGCAGTTGCTTTGGGAGCCCAGGATCTATTTAAGAATTTAATTTCAGGAATTATGATTTTAATGGAGAAAAGATTTACAATAGGAGATGTAATTTTAGTATCAGGAGAAGTCGAAGGCGTTGTTGAGCAAATAGGTTTTCGCTCCACTTTAGTTAGAAGATTTGACTCCACTCCGGTTATGGTTCCAAATTATAAATTTGCTGAATTAGCTGTTACAAATTATTCTAGACGACACCATCGTAGAATTAGATGGCTAGTAGGTTTAGAATATAGAACAACAATTGATCAATTAAAGAGTATTAGAAATGAAATTACTAATCTCCTAGAAAATAATTCTGATTTTGCAAAAAATGATTTAACAAGTTATTTTGTTCGCATTGATAGCTTTTCAGAAAGTTCAATAGATATGTTAGTTCAAACATTTACAGTAACAAATGATTGGGGTGAGTATTTAAAAGTTAAAGAGGACTTAGCAGTCAAAATCATAGAGATTGTTGAAAAAAACTCTGCTGGTTTTGCTTTTCCAAGCCAGTCAATATATTTAGAATCTCTTCCTTCTGATAAACCAGAAATTTTTAACCCTACTAAAAGTCAATGAACAGTTCACTTGAAAGTAATAAAATTATCACAGGCTCATTATTTATTTTAGCAGCAATAGCTGTTGCTTTTATTTTAAATTTTACACAGCCAATTATGGTTCCTTTTGTTTTAGCTCTATTAATAAGGATACTTATTGATCCAATAATAGATTTTCAAACTCAAAATTTAAAAGTTCATAGAGTTGTTGCAGTACTTGTCAGCTTATGTTTAATTGTCTTTTTATTTATAATAATAGTTCCATTTATATTTTCTTCAGTTGTAACTTTTCTTGAGTCAGCAGATGATTATAACACTAAAGTTTTAATTCTTATTGATATGATTATTAGTAAACTTCAAGAATTTGAAGTTAATATTGATAGAGAAACAATAAGAAATTCTCTAATAAATCTTCCTTTATTGGATTGGGCTTCAACAATTTTAAGCAATAGTGCAAACTTTATTTCTAAGTTTATTTTAGTTGTAATTATGACTTTATTTCTTCTTCTTGGAAAGAAGTCTAGAGAAACTTCCTCAGAGTGGAATGATATAATTGGTCATGTTAAAAAATATATTTTTACAAAATTTTTTACTTCAACAACTACAGGTATAGTAGCAGGTATAATTTATTGGATGTTAGATTTAGAGCTAGCATTTATATTTGGTACATTGACTTTTATTTTAAATTTTATACCAGTTATTGGATCTGTCATAGCTGTACTTCTTCCAATCCCAATTGCAGTATTACAATTTACTGATATGTCATCAATTCTTTTGATTATTATTCTTCCTACAATTGTTCATACTATTATAGGAAATATTTTAGAGCCAAAAATTTTTGGTCAAGCATTTGGTTTGCATCCAATTACTATAATACTATCATTAATTTTTTGGGGTATGATTTGGGGTATAATTGGTGTTCTTTTAGCTGCTCCAATTACAGCAATTGTTAAAATTACTTTTGAACGTTTTGAAACAACCAAACAAATAGCAAGACTTTTAGAGGGTAAAATTCATTTAAAGCAAAACTAATCTATTTTCAAAACATCTTTACATATTTCATAAGGAAAACCTGCTCTAGCCATTTTAGATAGTTTTTTTTGTATATTTTCATCAGAGTTAAAAAAATTCTTTTTTTTTGCAAAAGATAAAGCAGATTTTTTTTCCCATTCATTATTATCTGATTCAAAATTATATAATTGATCATTTATAGTTAATTTATTAATTCCTTTTGAGAATAAGTAATTTTCAATAAATTTCTTTGATTTAAATTGAGAAACTAATAATCTAATTTTACTTTGACAATAATTTTCATCATTTATTAATTTATTTTTTTCTAATAAAATTATTATATCATCTATTTGAGAGTATAAGTTAAATCTTTGTTTTTTATCTTTTGTCAATCTTTGTACTTTTGATTTTAATATTTTTTCAAGATTTTTTTTGCTCGAACTAAATTTGCTTAAATAATTTACAGCATATTTCATTAAAGAAATTTGATTATTCATATGATATAAAAATGTTTTAATTATTATAATAATATTATATTAAATCATTAATAAAAAAATCTATGTTTTCTTCAAATTATTTACCTTTAATCTCTTTGTTTAAAAAAGAAGTATTGAGATTTCTAAAAGTTGGCATTCAAACCATTATAGGTCCTGCTGTGAGTTCTTTGCTTTTTTTGGCAGTATTTCATTTAGCACTCGGCAGAACTGTTGAATCAATTAATGGTGTTAGTTTGGCTAATTTTATTGCTCCTGGCCTTATTATGATGACTATATTACAAAATGCATTTGCAAATTCTGCATCAAGCATTGGCCAGGCTAAATTTCAGGGAAATATTGTAGATATTTTAATGGCTCCTTTAGGCGATATAGAAATTACACTAGGATATATTGGAGGATCTATAGCGAGAGGACTAATATGTGGTTTAGTAACTGCAATTGGAATTTTTATCTTTATTCCTTTTTCTATTCATTCTATTCCAGCTCTTATATTTTATGGATTAATGGGAAGTTTGATGATGGGAACTTTAGGCACAATGGTTGGGATATGGGCTGACAAATGGGATCAACAACAGGGAATAACTAATTTTTTAGTTTTACCATTAACTTTTTTATCTGGTACTTTTTATTCAATTTCAAGACTGCCAGATTTTTGGCAAAATTTTGCTCATTTTAATCCTTTCTTTTACAATATTGATGGTTTTAGATATGCTTTTTTAGGCCAATCTGACAGCTCTTTGATCATAGGAAGCACAACATTAATTATCGTAAATGTATTATTGATTTACTTTTGTTATACTATGTTCAAAAAAGGCTATAAATTGAAAACTTAAGTTTAGTTTGGGTATGATAAAAAATATAAAAGATTATATAATGCCTACTTATGGAGAGAGAAAGCTTGAATTTAAAGAGGGCAGTGGGTGTTATCTAATTTCAACTGATAATAAAAAATATTTAGACTTTGGTGGAGGTATCGCAGTTAATTCTTTGGGTCATTGTCATCCAAAACTAGTTAATGCTCTTCAAGAACAGGCTTCGAAATTGTGGCACACTTCAAATTTATACTATAGTTCTTTACAAGAAAACTATGCAGAACAGTTATGTAAAAATACTTTTGCTGATAAAGTTTTTTTTACTAATTCTGGCGTTGAAGCTATTGAAGCTGGAATAAAAGTTGTAAGAAGTTTTCACAGCTATCATAAAAATTTTCATAAAAAAAATATTATTACTTTTGAGGGCGCTTTTCACGGAAGAACTTTCGCAGCTCTATCTGCACAACAAAATAAAAAATATTTTGAGGGATTTGAACCTTTAATGCCTGGATTTTTAAAAGTTCCATTTAATGATTTAATAAATTTTAAGAAAAATATAGATGAAAATATAGGTGCAGTTTTGTTAGAACCAATACAAGGTGAAGGTGGTATTAGACCTTTCGATCTTAAATTTATAGAAGAGGTAAGGAAAATCTGCGATAAAAACAATATTTTATTTTTTCTTGATGAGGTGCAGTCTGGATTTGGCAGAAGTGGTAAATTATTCTCTTATGAGTGGACTAAAATAGAACCAGATATCCTAGCTAGCGCAAAGGGTATAGCTTCAGGATTTCCTTTTGGAGCTTGTTTATCGACAGAAAAAGCATGTATTGGAATGACTAAAGGTAAACATGGATCTACATATGGTGGAAATCCATTAGCTATTTCAGTAGCGACTGAAGTAATAGAAATTATTTCAAATAAAAATTTTTTAAATAGTGTTGATAAGAATGCTAGATATTTTTGGAGAAAATTAAAAAATATCGAAAAGAAGTTTGATGAAATTATTGAAGTTAGAGGAGCTGGATTATTACTTGGTATTAAGGTTAAATCTGATAATATAATAATTAGCAATTTATTGACTGAAAACGGTTTATTAAATGTACCAGCAAATGATAGTGTTATTCGATTGGCACCACCACTCATAATAACAGAATCTGAAATAGATGAGGCTTTAAAAATTATTGAAAAAGTATTTGGAAAAATTAATGAATAGAAATTTTATAGATATAAAAGATTACAAAAAAAGCGAATTAAAAAAAATTTTGTTATTTGCTAAAAAAATAAAAAAAAACCCTAAAAAATATTCATCTTTACTTAATTTTAAATCTTTAGGAATGATTTTTGAAAAACAATCAACACGAACTAGAATATCATTTATGATCGGTATGCAAAAGTTAGGAGGAAATGTGTCAGAATTTGACACTAATCAAATAGGTTTTGGTAGTCGCGAAACAATTGAAGATATTTTAAAAGTTATGTCACAATATCTTGATATTTTAATGATAAGGAATGATAACCATAAACTATTAGAAAATTTAGCATCATTAAATATCATTCCTATAATCAATGGATTATCTGATAGAAGTCATCCATGTCAAATTTTATCTGATATTTTTACTATTGAAGAATGTATTGGAAAAATTGAAAATAAAAAAGTAACTTGGATAGGAGACTTTAATAATGTTCTTGTTTCTTTAATAGAGGCAGCAGAAATTTTTGGTTTTAAACTAAATGTTTGTGTTCCCAAACCTTTTTTAAAGTTAAAAGATAAATTTTTTACTAGTAGCAAATTGAGCAATATTAATTTTTATAATGATGTATTTAAATCTGTTATAGATAGTGATTGTATTATGACTGATGTGTGGATTTCAATGGGAGATAAGAACATTAAAAAGAAAAAAGAAATTTTAAAAAAATATCAAGTAAATGATAATATTATGAAATTTTCCAAAAAAACTGCAATTTTTATGCATTGTCTTCCTGCTAAGAGAAACGAAGAAGTTACTGATTCAGTAATTGATGGCAAGCATTCTGTTGTTTGGCAGCAGGCTCAAAATAGAATGTTTGTGCAACAAAGTATTTTATATTATTTAACTAAAAGTGATAAAAAATAGCTTTAAATATATTAATGTATTTTTTTTAATATTAATATTTTCATGTCAACCTATTGATAAAGTTGAAAATGTCGTTTTTGATTATAATCAACTTTCTAAAATAAATATCAATGCAAAACAAAAAATAGTTAATGAATTATATCAAAGTAAATTTATAGATCCTTATATCGATCATTCCCTATCTAAATCTCCAAAAGATCACTTAAAAGAGTGGTTTGAAAGTAATTTTGAAATTAATGGAAATCAAAACTTACTTGAAATTAATATTATTGAGGCGTCAGTAAAAAAGACTGAGATACCTAATACTGATAAGAAAAAATACAAAGAAAAAACAATTTTTTTTTATGAAATCATTTTATTAGTTGAATTTGTTTTATATGATGACTCTAATTTTTTATTGGCAAATGTTTTGGTAGAATCTAAGAGAACAACAACTTCAGGTAAATTTATTTCATTATTTGAATATGAAAGAATAATTGATAATATGATTTTAGAAACTCTTTTTGATTTTACAAATGAATCTAAAAAACTCATTCAAGAACATATGATCAATTATGTTTTTTGATTTATTTTTTCCAAAAACTCAAAGATAAAATTACTAAAAAAGTATATAACTCTAACCTACCTACAAGCATAGTTAATGATAATATCCATTTTGCCCCATCGGGTATTTCATTGTAATTTGAGTTTGGCCCTATTAAATTTCCCAACCCTGGACCAACATTAGAAATTGCTGAAGCTGCAGCAGAAAAAGAGGTTAAAAAATCTAAGTTAAAAAAACTTAGAGCTATTGAAGCAAAAATAAAAGTTAATATATACATGAAAAAAAATCCCATTATCGAATTAAAAGTTTCATCAGTTACAGTACGTCCGTTAAAAGATGTGACAAAAACTCCATGAGGTTGAGTGAGAGATTTGATTTGAGTTTTAGCCCCTCTAAATAATAACTGCAATCTAAATACTTTTATTCCGCCAGTTGTTGATCCTGCACAACCTCCAATAAACATGATTATTATCATTATCACTAGACCAAAACTTCCCCAATTATTATAATTTGTGCTTGTATAACCAGTTCCAGTTAAAATTGAGGTAATATTAAAAACAGATAATCTTATTGAATCTATAATGTTATTGTTTAAATTATTTTTAAGCCACAAGGAAGTTAATAATATTAAAAAAAATAATATTAAAAAAAATAATTTAATTTGATCATCTTTAAATATAGAATTTTTTTCACCATGTATAAATTTTAAAAAAACAACAAAAGGCAAACTTCCAATAATCATAAATATTACACTAACTATTTCAATAGATAAGGAGTCAAAAAATCTAAAAGAATCATTATGAGTAGAAAAACCTCCGGTAGAAATAGTAGTCATAGCATGACTAATAGAATCAAAACCACTCATTCCAAAAAAGTAATATAAAATTGTACAAAAAAAAGTCAGAATTGAATAAAGAATAAACAACTCTAAAACAAATTGATTTATTTTTGGTAGAGTTTTTTCATATGGATCATCATGCTCCATATGAAGAAGTTGCATACCTCCAATTTGTAATGTTGGTAATATTGCCATTGCAAGTACTATTATCCCGATTCCACCAAACCATTGAAGTAGAGATCTCCAAATTAGAATCCCATGATTCAATCCATCAAGATTATTAATCGTTGTGGCTCCAGTAGTTGTTATGCCACTAATAGACTCAAAAAAAGCATCTGTATAATTAAGATTAGCAGATGTGAAAACAAACGGTAGCGAAGCAAAAACTGAAATTATTATCCAAGATAAAATTGTTAGAACGAATGCTTGTCTAACTTTAATTATAATTTTTTGTCTTCTGAAAGAAAAATAAAGAACTAAACCTATAAAAAAAGTTGTAAAACTGCATAAAAAAAACTCTTCCCAATCCTGATTATTATTTAACAAATCAGTAAACATAGGTATCAACATTGCTATTGCTTCGATGCAGAGTAAAATGCCAATAATATGAACTACAGAACGAAAATCTCTCATATAAATTTCTAAATTAATTTAATTTTGCAGATGTAAAAGGACTATCTAAAGAAAATTGTGGAATACAAGCTTCAAATTTTGAACCACTTTTTGTTTCCATTTCATAATAACCTTCCATAAATCCTGAAGGAGTTGTTAAAGGTGTACCACTTGTATATTCAAATTTTTCACCTGGATTAAGTATAGGTTGTTCTCCCACAACACCTTCACCTTTGACTTCTTGTTTTGTTCCATTTGCATCAATTATTTTCCAATAACGGTTTTTAAGTTGTACTCTTTCTTTACTTAAATTATTTATTGTAACTTGATAAGCCCAGACATAGTGTTGATCATCTGGTTCTGATTGATCTTCTAAAAAATAAGGACTAACAGTTATACTAATTTTTTTAGTTGTTTTTGTATACATGAAAATTGATGCATCTTCATACACCAATATAAACACTTATAGAAGCTAATTTAATGGGCTAATTTCAGCCCTTCTATTAGCAGGATGAGGAACTTCATCGTTTGTTTTAATTTTTAATTGACTTTCGCCTTTCCCCAAAATTTTAATATCAACTTCTTTTATACCGTTTGAAATTAATATGTTTTTAATACTATAAGCTCTTTTCAAGGATAGAGATTGATTATATTCTTTAGTGCCAACTGTATCTGTATGGCCAACTACAATATACTTATTTATTGACTCTTTATTTTTTTCAATAAATTTTCTAACTTTTTCATAACTCAAACTAGATAAATTAAAGTCATCAAAATCAAAATAAATTATTTGCAAAACTTCTTTTTCTTTATTTTGTGTTGTTACACTTGCAATATTATTTATTTCATTATCTGTATTTTTTAATTTTGTATTATCTTCTAACTCTTTTTTATTTTTGTTTAATTCTTCATAAATTTTGTGCATTGCAATTAAAAAATCTTTTTTGCATTTATCAATATCCCAAGTTTGCCAATTTTCCTCTTGTTGTTCTCCCCAACAATCCAAGGAACTAATTGCTTTAGCTAAATTCAATGGATCAACTTTAATCGCATCTTCATATATAATCATGAGATTATCATAAGCTTTTGTTAGATCTAAAGTTTTATCAGATTTAATTTTCCAATAAGTAATTTTTTGTGGTTTTAGTTTTATCCCACTTGATGCTAAAATAGCTTTTTCGGAGTAAAGTTTAGCAGAATTCCAGTCATGCATTTCTTCAGCTTCAAATTTAGCTTTACTCTTATATTCCTCAAATAGATACTTAGACAAATTATTTTCAAATTTGAAATTATTTTTACTAATATTTTCGTAACTAGATGAGCAAGAAATAATGAAGGATAATACTATAATTAGAAAAAAACATTTAAATATTTCCATACTTTAATTATGATAAAATTAGATGTCAGAAACAAGGCGAAAGGTAGGCAAATTAGTGATTATTGCAGTCCCCAAAAATATGTCACAAAACTGAAAATTTTGATTGCTTTCAATTAGAACTTTAGATACCGCAGCTAGATAATAATTATTTATAAGGAGTTAAGCATGATTAAACATGTAACAACAGTTGACCAGTCTGATAGAAAGGTGCCATATAACCTGCGCCAGAGTGGACCAACTCCTGTGCAGATGTTGATTTCAACTAGAGTTAGAAAATCACCATATTGGCACTTATCAATGGAAGCAGGTTGCTGGCGAGCAACTGTTTATAATCGCGTCTACCATCCAAGAGGGTATGTAAAACCTGAAGATGGTGGAGCTATGGTAGAGTATGAAGCAATCAAAAATCACGTTACTATGTGGAATGTTGCTGTTGAAAGACAAATACAAGTAAAAGGTCCTGATGCAGAAGCATTTGTTGATTATGTAATAACTCGTGATGCAACTAGGATTCCATCTATGAAAGCAGATGGTTCAGTTAGAGCTGCAAGATATGTGATTCTTTGTAATCATATGGGTGGAGTTTTAAATGATCCAATTCTTTTAAGAGTTGCTCCTGATGAATTTTGGTTTTCCCTTTCTGACTCTGATATTGGGTTATACCTTCAAGGAGTAAACCATGACAAAAGATTCAATGTTGAAATTGATGAAATTGATGTTTGTCCGGTTCAAATTCAAGGTCCAAAAGCTCATGCATTAATGAATGATTTAATTGGTGATCAAGTAGATGTTGATAAAATGCCTTTTTATGGTCTAGCTGAAGCAAAAGTTGGAGGAAGAAAGTGTGTTATTTCACAGACTGGTTTTTCAGGAGCTGCAGGATTTGAAATATATTTATATGATGCAACATTATATGCAGATGATATGTGGAATGCAGTTCTAGAAGCTGGAAAAAAACATAATTTAATGGTTATTGCTCCTGCACATCATAGACGAATACAAGCTGGAATTCTATCATGGGGTCAAGATATGGATAATCAACATAATCCTTTTCAATGCAATCTTGGATATCAAGTTTCACTTTCGGGTGTTGGAGAATGGAATAAAGATAAAGATTATGTTGGAAAAGAAGCTTTAGAAAAAATGAAAAGCGAGATAACTGATGGTCAAAAACCATACAAACTTCAGTTAGTTGGAATGGTGTTTGGAGGAAAACCTGTTGAAGAATATGCCCCAGATTTTTGGTTAATTTCACCTGCTGAAGGTGGCGATCCTTGTGGTTATATAACTTCACCTTGGTATCATCCTGAACAGAAGAGAAATATTGCAATGGGATATGTCCCATTTGATGGTACTCTTAGTAGCAATGGTTTTCCTATTGGCAAGGTGGGTAAGAAGTATAAAGTTCATTTACCAGATGAATATTCTGATACTCCAGGAGTTCCTGTTGATGCTGAAATCGTTTCAATTCCTTTCACTGAATCTTATAACGCAAATACAAGAGAAGTTTCAAAAGCTTCTGAATAAGATTATATAATATAAGCTCCTAATGATATTTAGGAGCTTATTCTTTTAGAAGATCTTCTATTCTCGATTTTGGCATATAACCTGGGTAAAAAAAGTCGTTTATAAAAACTGAAGGAGTACCCATTGCTCCTGATCCTGCCGCAATAAATGATGAGAGTTTAATTAACTTGTCTACTCTATCTTTCCCTAGATCAATTTTAAATTTAATTTCATTTAAACCAGCATTAATAATAGCTTCTCTAAGTTTTTCTTCAGTAATTGATCCTTTCAAACTAAATAATTCATGATGAAATTCAAAACCTTTGCCCTGCATATTTGCTGCTATTGCAAATCTAGCAATTATATTAGAACTTTCACTAAGCATAGGGTACTGTATAAAAACTGCTCTAACATCATTTCTTGATTCAACTAAATCAATTAGTTCTGGGTGCATTTTTTTACAATAGCCACAAAAATAATCAAAAAATTCTATAATTGTATGTTTTGCATTATCAGGGCCAATTTGAATAATTGCCTGATTAGGTAAAGCCTCCAAAATTTTTAAGTGATATGGCTTGCTATCATCAAATATTAGATCATTTAAAGTTATTCCTTCTTTAATCCCGTATGAAGAAGTATTTAAAAAAAATACTATAAAAAACACCCCAAGTGATAATCTCATGATTGACCCACCTTAGTTAATGTGATTAGAGAAGTACAGAATTTTTTTTGAGAACTCATATGAAAAGCAAAGCAAAAGTTGTAGTAGTAGGTGGAGGAGTAGTTGGAGTGAGTACTCTTTATCATTTAGCCAAAAAAGGTTGGTCAGATGTTGTTTTAATAGAGAGAAAAGAACTAACTTCAGGTTCTACCTGGCACGCTGCTGGATTATTACCACTTTTTAATATGAGTTACTCAGTTGGTCAGCTCCACAAGTACGCAGTTAATTTTTACAAAACTCTAGAAGAAGAAACAGGTAAAAATGTTGGCTTTAGTGTTGTATCTAATATTAGATTGGCAAGTAATAAAGATAGAATGGACGAGTATTATCAGTATGCTGGCGTTGCTAAAACTATAGGTGTAAAAGTAAATTTTTTAACTCCGGAAGAAGTAAAAGAAATATGGCCTTTATGCAATACGGAAGGTTTAATTGGTGCAATTCAACATCCAGAAGATGGATATATTCAGCCTGCAGATTTAACACAAGCATTGGCAACAGGAGCAAGAAATAAAGGTGCTGAGATTTACAGAAACACAAATGTTATACAAATTAAGAAATTACAAAATAATTGGATTGTAGAAACTGACAAAGGCTCAATTGAATGTGAACATGTAATATCTTGTACAGGAAATTTTGCTCGACAAACTGGTAAAATGGTTGGATTAGATATTCCAGTTATTCCAGTTGAGCATCAATATATTGTAACTGAACCTCATCCTGAAATTTTAAAAAGAAAAAAAGAAGGCAAACCTGAAATGGGAGTGTTGAGAGATAGTGATACACAGTGGTATATGAGAGAGGAAGCCGGAGGTCTCATATTAGGTCCATATGAAAAAGGAGCCCCTTGTTGTTATGTAGATGGTCCTTCTAAAGACTCAGAATACGAATTATTTCAAGAGGATTTAGAGAGGCTTACACCTCATATTGAAGGAGCAATTCATCGTGTTCCAGCTTTTGGAGAAGTAGGGGTAAAGAAAGTTTACAATGGCGCAATTTGTTATACTCCTGATGGAAATCCTATTGTTGGACCTGCCTGGGGATTAGAAAATTTTTGGATCAATGAGGGCCATAGTTTTGGTATTACAGCAGCTGGGGGTGCAGGATGGCAATTAGCTGAATGGATTATAGACGGTGAGCCAACAATAGATATGCTTGGTGTTGAACCAAGAAGATATGGAGACTATGTTTCTAAATCATATTTAATTGAAAAAAATGAAGAAGCTTACAGTAATGTCTTTACTATTCACTATCCTGATGAAGAGAGAGAAGCTGCAAGACCACTTAGACAAGCTCCATGTTATGATCGTTTAAAAGAACTAGGAGCTGTATTTGGACAAAAATTTGGTTGGGAAAGAGCAAATTGGTTTGCACCAAAAGGTGTAGAACAAAAAGATGACTGGTCTTTTAGAAGATCCAAATGGTTCGAACATGTTGGAAATGAATGTAAAAATGTTCAAAAGAATGTTGGTCTACTTGATATGACTGCCTTTGCAAAATGCAGAATATCAGGACCTGGAGCAGAAAGTTTTTTAGATAATTTGGTTGCAAATAAATTACCAAAAAAAATTGGAAGAGTAAACCTTTGCCATGCACTTAATACTAAAGGTGGTGTTTTATCAGAATTTACTATTGCAAAAGAGAGTATTGATTCCTTTTATATCGTTTCAGCAGGTGCCTTTCAAAGATTAGATCATGATTGGATTAAAAAATGTATGCCTAAAGACAGATCTGTTACATTTGAAAATTTAACAAATAGTATTGGAGTTTTAGTATTAGCCGGACCTAAATCAAGAGATCTTATGAAAAAAGTATCTAAGAATGATTTTTCAAATGCAAACTTTCCTTGGTTATCTGCAAAAAAAATTGATGTTGGTTTTGCTTCATCAATAGCTATGAGAATGAATTTTGTTGGTGAACTCGGTTGGGAGCTTCATCACCCAATTGAATTTCAAAATCATATTTTTGATATTTTAATTAAAGAAGGGGCAGAATTTAATTTAAAACCTTTTGGTATAAGAGCAATGGATAGTTTAAGAATTGAAAAAACTTATAAATTGGTAGGCACAGAGATGTCTATTGAGTATTCACCTTTAGAATCAGGCCTAGATCGATTTATACATTTAAACAAAGGTAATTTTATTGGTAGAGATGCATTAGTTGAATGGCAACAAAAAGGTTTTAAAAATAAACTCGTTACACTTGAGGTTTTTGATATTACAGATGCTGATGCCCTTGGTAATAATCCAGTATACTTTCAAGATAAAGTTATTGGACGTGCGACAGGAGGTAACTACGGATTTAGGGTGCAAAAATCTCTTGCTATTGCTATGGTAGACCCAGAATATGCTGAAATAGGAAAAGAATTAAGTATGGAAATTTTAGGAAAAATGCATTCGGTTAAAGTAATTGAAGATAGTCCATATGATCCAGAAAACAAATTAATAAGGGCTTAGATCTAATGAAAATCTTAGTAACAGTAAAAAGAGTTATAGATTATAATGTGCAAGTTAGGGTTAAGGGAGATGAAACTGGTGTTGAGACTGATAATGTTAAAATGTCTATGAATCCTCCTGATGAAAATGCAGTTGAAGAAGCTTTAAGAATTAAAGAATCAGGTAAAGCAAATGAGGTTGTTATTGTATCTATAGGAGAAGAGAAAGCTCAAGAAACTATCAGAACTGCCTTGGCTATGGGTGCAGATAGAGGAATTCATGTAAAAGTTTCTAATGAAATTGAACCACTTGCTGTTGTAAAAATACTTGAAAAAATTGTTGAAAAAGAAAATCCTGAATTAATTTTAATGGGAAAACAAGCAATTGATGATGATAGCAATCAGACTGGTCAAATGTTATCTGCAAAACTTAATTGGCCACAAGGAACTTTTGCTTCAAAAATTGAAATAGAAAGCAACATTGTTACAATTACTCGAGAAATTGATGAAGGATTAGAAACAATTAAAATGCCTTTACCAGTTGTTGCAACATGTGATTTAAGACTTAATGAGCCACGTTATGCATCATTGCCAAATATCATGAAAGCAAAAAAGAAAAAAATTGATATTTTTTCTTCAGATGAGTTGGGAATAGATATTGAACCTCGATTAAAACAAATAAAAGTAATTGAACCTCCTAAAAGAAGTAAAGGTGTTATGGTTTCAGATGTTGCTGAACTTGTACAAAAACTTAAAAATGAAGCAAAGGTTATTTAATGAGAATACTAGTTTTAGCTGAACACAATAATGAAGAATTAAAACCTTCCACATTTAGTACCATCAATGCTGCTAATCAAATTGACTCAAATGTTGATGTTTTAGTCATTGGATTTGAATGTGAAAGTGTGACAAAAAAATTATCAAACATTACAAATATTAAAAAAGTTTTATTAGTTGATGATATAAAGTATAAAAATCCAATAGCTGAAAATATTTCTCCAATTATTCTTTCGATTGCTGAAAACTATACTCATATTTTATCACCTGCTTCAACATTTGGAAAAAATATTATGCCTCGAGTTGCTGCATTGCTAGATGTGGCTCAGATAAGCGATATTATAAAAATTGAGAATGAAAATACATTTATTAGACCTATTTATGCTGGTAATGCTTTAGCAACTGTACAATCAAAAGACTCAAAAAAAGTTATTACAGTTCGCCCAACTTCTTTTGATGCAATTTCTTCTGAAGGAGAAAGTTCAGAAATTGAAAAATTAAATAATGAATTTGATATTAGTAAAGTAGAATTTATAGGTCGAGAAGAAACAAAGTCTGACAGACCAGAGCTTGGATCAGCTCGCATTGTAATCTCTGGAGGTAGAGGATTAGGTAGTGCAGAAAATTTTTCTTTATTAAATGAAATTGCAGATAAATTAAATGCAGCTATTGGCGCTTCACGAGCTGCAGTTGATGCAGGGTATATTAGCAATGATTCACAAGTTGGCCAAACAGGAAAAGTTGTTGTACCTGATTTATATATTGCTGTAGGTATTTCAGGAGCAATTCAACATTTAGCTGGAATGAAAGAAAGTAAGGTTATAGTTGCAATAAACAAAGATGAAGAAGCTCCGATATTTAATATTGCTGATTATGGTCTAAACGCCGATTTATTTGAAGCATTACCACAATTATCTGCTGAATTAGATAAATTAAATACTATTCAAAAATAGAAATTTCAAATACATACATTTTATGACTGATAAAATTCGCAGAGAAGTCATGGAATACGATGTTATTATTGTTGGAGCAGGTCCAGCTGGATTATCTACTGCAATAAAATTACGTCAAATTAATCCTGATATAAGTGTTTGTATTTTAGAAAAAGCTTCAGAAGTTGGAGCTCACATTTTAAGTGGGAATGTTTTTGAGACAAAAGCTTTAAACGAGCTTTTCCCAAATTGGAAAGAAGAAGGCGCACCAATAAAAACAAAAGTAAAAAAAGAAAAATTTTTGTTTTTAAGTCGTAACTCTTCCTTAAGTTGGCCAACATGGTTATTGCCATCAGTTCAAAAAAATCATGATAATTATATTATAAGTTTAGCCAACTTATGTCGTTGGCTAGCTGAGAAAGCTGAAAATTTAGGAGTTGAAATTTTTCCAGGTTTTGCAGCATCTAAATTAATATATAATCAAGATGGTTCAGTTAAAGGTGTGCAAACGGGAGATATGGGTGTTGACAAAAATGGTAATAAAAAAGACACTTTTGAACCGGGAATTGAAATACATAGCAAAGTGACTGTTTTAGCTGAAGGGTGTAGAGGCCATCTTGGTAAAGAGGTGATAAAAAAGTATAATCTTAATCAGAACAAATCTCCACAACAATACGGAATAGGCTTTAAAGAAATTTGGGAAGTTGATCCATCTCAACATGATGAAGGTCTAGTAATGCATACCACTGGATGGCCATTAGAAAATGATACGTACGGGGGTAGTTTTTGTTATCATGCAGAGAATAAACAAATCTTCATCGGTTATGTTATAGGACTTGATTATAAAAATCCTTATTTATCTCCTTATGATGAATTTCAACGTTTTAAATCCCATAAAAAAATAAAAAAAATTTTAAGTGGTGGTAAAAGAATAAGTTATGGAGCTAGAGCTTTGATAGAAGGTGGCTTACAAAGTTTACCAACTATGCATATGCCAGGAGCACTACTTATAGGCTGTGATGCAGGAACACTTAATATGCCAAAAATTAAGGGTTCTCATACAGCTATGAAATCTGGAATTATTGCAGCGGAAACAATAAATGAATTTATTAAAGAAAATACCCCACTATCTTCTTACGAAGAAAAATTTAAAAATTCTTGGGCTCATAAAGAATTATTTTTAGCAAGAAATGTTAAACCAAGTTTTAAATGGGGCTTAATACCTGCAATAATTTTTACAGGTATAGATCAAATTATACTTAGAGGTCGTTTGCCTTTTACATTTAAACATTCTAATCCAGATCATGAATCTCTTATCCCAGCTAGTTCTGCAAAAAAAATAGAATATCCAAAATATGATGGGATTTTTACTTTTGATAAAACTAGTTCTGTTTATTTAACTGGAACAAATCATGAAGAAGATCAACCAGTTCATTTACAACTAAAGGATAAAGATCTTCCTATTAATTTTACCCTCTCTAAATATGATGAACCAGCACAAAGATATTGTCCTGCAGGTGTATATGAAATTCAAAAAGATAATGAAGATTTAAATCCTAAATTTATTATTAATGCACAAAATTGTATCCATTGTAAAACATGTGATATCAAAGAACCTTCACAAAATATTGATTGGGTAACACCTGAAGGTACTGGAGGTCCAAATTATGCTAATATGTAAAAAAAGTTTAATGCATAGAATGAATTAATGAAATTAAACTGATGACAAAAAATTTTCTTGATCGAAATTTAGCTTTAGAAGCTGTAAGAGTAACTGAGTCAGCGGCACTTTCTAGCTCATTACATATGGGAAAAGGTAATGAAAAGGCTGCTGATCAAGCTGCAGTTAATGCTATGCGAGATTTTCTAAACAATCTTTCTATTAGTGGCAGGGTAATCATTGGAGAGGGGGAAAGAGATAAAGCCCCAATGCTATATATTGGCGAAATGGTTGGCAAAGGTGGTCCAAAAGTTGATATAGCACTCGATCCTCTAGAAGGAACAACTATTACTGCAAAGGGTGGTGAAAATGCTTTATCAGTTTTGGCTATGGCTGAAGAAGGAGGTTTCTTACACTCCCCTGATATGTATATGCATAAAATTGCTTATGGAAAAAGATATGAAGATTTTAATTTAGATCCAGAATCACCATATGACGATATTATAAAAAAATTTTCTAAATTTAGTGATATTAATATAGAAAATATAGTTGTTTGCATATTAGATAGACCTCGTCACAAAAAATTAATTGACACAGTCAGATCAACTGGAGCTAGAATTAAACTTATCCCCGATGGAGATGTCAGTGCAGTAATTGCAACATCTTTTGAAGATAGTGGTGTTGATATTTATATAGGTGTTGGTGGGTCACCTGAAGGTGTTCTTGCAGCTGCTGCATTAAGATGTATTGGAGGAAAAATATTTGCCAAACTCTGTTTTGATGATGAAAAGCAAATTGAAAGGGCAAAAACAATGGGTATCAATGATATAAATAAAATTTATCAAACAAATGATTTGGCTTCTGGGGATGTAATGTTTTCAGCTACTGGTGTTACAGATGGCACCTTATTAAAGGGAGTATTAATTAAGGAAAATCAAGCAACTACTCATTCTGTTGTTATGAGATCAAAATCCAAAACAGTAAGATATGTTAGTGCAACCCACAATCTTGAGCTTAAGCATATTATTTCATAGTTATATTTATTTTTTATATTAATTAATTAATAAAATATGTGTTATGTAATATTAACTAAAAAATTAAATATTATAATTTGGTTACTTGATGAACGAAAATCCAATAGTTTTTACATTTGCAAATGCCGAATTAAATAAACTAAGTCAGAATTTTATTAAAGTCACTGAACTTTTAACTGGAAAAATAACTTTAAAAAAATTGTATGATCAATATTTAGAAGAAAATAATCCTCCTGAAAATTTTTGGCAAGATGCAATAAAAAAATTAAAATTAGATTTAGTTCCACACTTCCATCACAAAGAAATACCAAAAAAAGGTAGGTTAATTGTTGTAGCTAATCATGCTTTTGGAGTTGTTGACGGAGTAAGCATATGTTCTATCATTTCTAAAGTACGTTATGACTATAAAATGATTACACACAAAGTATTAAGACAAGCTGATGCAGTAAAAGAAAAAATTATCCCAATAGACTTCAGTAGCTCAAAAGAAGCAAGAATTAACAATCTAAATGCTAGAAAATTAGCTGAAAAAAGCTTATTAAATGATGAGGTTTTGGTTATATTTCCTTCTGGGCAAATCGCAACTAAACCTAATTTAAACAAAAAAACAAAAGCAGATGATGGTGATTGGAAACAATTTACTTCTAAACTAGCAATTAGAACTAAATCACCAATACTTCCAATTTTCTTTGAAGGGGCAAATAGTCAATTGTTTCATTTAGCAAATAAAATGGGGCAAACATTTAGATATTCATTAATGATGTATGAACTTAAAAGAAAAATTGGTGATACAGTTAATTTGCATGTTGGAGATATTATAAATGCAGAAATTATTGAAAAAATAGGTGATCTTAAAGAGATTACAAAATTTATACGCTATAAAACATACTCATTAGACCCTTCTTTAAAAAATCATAATTAAAACGTTTTTTAGTTTTATTTTTTATATTAATTTAATAACTATAGTGTAGTAGATAAAAAATATGGTTGGTTACGTCGGTGGAAGAGCTAGAAAAAGAAGAAGAAATTTTATTTTTTTTCTTATATTTTTGATATTTTCATTATTTATTTATTATTTTTATCCTTATTTAGAGACAGAAGAAGCTAAACCTAGTGATAAATTAATTCCAAGTGAAGATGAAATGGTTAAACCACAAATCAACAGTACTATTGAAGAATTAAATTTAAAAATTTATGATAAACAACAAAAGATTGTTTTTAGAGATAGTCAAATTTTGAATTTACAAAATGAAATCAAAATTTTAAAAAATAATATTCTAGTTTTTGAAAAAAAAATTGATTTATTAAAAAATAGTTCAAGTGAAGTTAAAAATTTGAATTCAGAAATTTCTTTAATCAAAGATAGAGAAAAAAAGAAGCTTAATGAACTAAATAATAATATTGAAAAATTTATAGTAAAGAATGATAACTTAGAGGAAGAAATTTCATCTTTAAAAAAAGAAAATTTAATATTAAAAAATGAATATAAGAAAATATATAAGGATAAATCTCAATTGATTAATGCTGAAAATAAATTAAAAAATGAAATTGATGACTTAAAAATTTTATTAGAAGAACAAATTATAATAATTGAAAAATTAAAAGATATTTCTCATCATAATTAGTTAAATTACATCTATAATTTTTTTATTTATTTTTTTTTCTGTGAATATAAGGTTCCTCAAATTTTCCCTTCCAAATACCTACCTTATTTTTTTTAGCGATAAATTCTTCATCTACATAATCTTTTGAATAATATCGATATGCTATAGCCCACCCTTCTTTAACCATCATTTTGTTGATATTTACATGATCTATAAAACAAGTAGCGATGAATCTTTTATATCTATCTATCCCAATAACTTTACATTTAACTTGATTAAAATTTGTTAAATTTAACAAATATTTTTTAGAATCCCTCCCACATTCCCAGTTTTTTTCTTTATAAATACAATTTTGATTTAATTCAGGCGCATCAATTCCATGTAGCCGAATTTTATTATTATTTATGTGAATAGTATCACCGTCAATTACTTTTGCCTCACCTAAAATTATTATTTGATTTTGATTAATATAGTAAATTAAAAAATATAAAAAAAAGATAAATAAAAATTTAAAAATCAAGATATTGGCTTCCATCCACAATTAGATTGTAGATATAATTAGCATGAGATCTATTAGTAAAAATATCAATTTCTGGAATTTGCTTTTCGTTATTGTTTCTAACTAAAAGTACAGGAACTTTTACAAATAATGTTTGGGCACATGATGATTCATCTGGTAAATTTTTTTCTAAATCTAAAACTAAAAATTTAGACAATAATTTAAAAATTTGTTCACCTGATATTCTAATTACTGTTCTATTTTCTGATACATCTGTGACACTAGCTTGCATGTCACCTATTTCACTTTTTAAATTGTTATATAAGTTTTGATTATTAGTTATTAACCATTCATTTGGCCCCAACCATATTGCTTTTACATTGTCATTTTTAACATAAGTATTAGGTTGAATTGGCAATATTGCATTTATTAATCTTCCACATTTTATTATATTTTGATTATCGTTGATATCAATTCTTACATTTATTTTATTTATAAAAGGTAGTTCTTGAATATCTACTCCAAAGTGATTTTCAACTTTATTATTACTTAGAGAATTTATACAGTTATCTTGTTGTAAATTCATGCACTAAGCCTTTCATTTAAAGGATCAATAAACACAGGATCACATATTTCAACTTCTATCGTTTTATTAGGCATAGGAGCATATATTGTTTTTCCTTTTTTCTTTAATCCTTCTTTTACAAGAGCTAAGGCAATTGATCTTCCTAAATTAGGAGAGTGATAACTAGAAGTAATATGACCAATCATTTTCATAGGAGGTTTAGAAACTTCTTCAACAAGTTGCGCTCCTTCTTCCAAAACAATATTTGGATCTTTAGTTAATATTCCCACTAATTGTTTTCTATCTTCTCTTGATGTATCACTTCTATAAAGAGCTCTTTTGCCTATAAAATCGTATTTCTTCTTACTTACAATCCAACTCATATCCAAATCAACAGGAGTAACTGATCCATCAGTTTCTTGCCCAACAATGACAAATCCTTTTTCTGCTCTCAAAACATGCATAGCTTCTGTTCCATAAGGGGTAATGTTAAATTCTTTTCCAAGTTCGAAGCATTTTGACCATAAAGATTGAGCATAACTTGATGGTACATTAATTTCGTAACATTTTTCTCCAGTAAAACTAATACGCATTAC
>MDTG01140077.1_pt1 | contig 31233 bp, 24 predicted proteins | sample 811421 | NCBI WGS metagenome assembly MDTG01 (sample SAMN05326645, study PRJNA326480) | marine metagenome | isolation source: seawater | place: Pacific Ocean: South East | collected 2011
GCAGTCGAATGCTTCCGAAAGCTGGAGAAGAAGATCACCCACATGCTGATCGCCGAACACGGCATCAGAGCGGAAGGTCGCGGCCTCGACGTGATTCGAGACATCGAGATGGAAGCTTCCATCTTTGAAAGAACGCACGGTTCGGCATTCTTCCAGCGTGGTGAGACACAGAGTCTTGTGACCTGCGTTCTCGGCACCATCAAGGGCGAGCAGATCGTCGACGGATTGATGCCCGAGTACGCCAAGAAGTTCTACCTTCACTACAACTTCCCCCCCTTCTGCGTCGGAGAAGCCGGCCGGATCATGGGTCCCGGACGACGTGAACTCGGCCACGGCTCGCTTGCCGAGAAGTCATTGCTCGGCATTCTGCCTTCCAGCGAAGACTTCCCGTACACCATCCGACTCGTTTCCGACATCACCGAATCCAACGGCTCCTCGTCGATGGCCTCGGTCTGTGGCGGTTGCCTGGCGCTGATGGATGCAGGCGTTCCAATCATCAACATCTGCGCGGGCATCTCGGTCGGCCGATTCACTTCAAGCGAAGGCAAGGTCACGCATGTGACCGACATCCTCGGTGAAGAGGACTTCTTCGGTGAAATGGACTTCAAGGTCTCCGGAACCGTTGATGGCATCACCGGAATCCAGCTCGACCTCAAGGCCCGTGGCCTGGATCTCGATGAAATCGAAGTCATCTTCGAGCAGGCCAAGAAGGGCCGACTCCAGATCATCGATCAAATCAAGGAAGTCATGCCGGAGCCACGCGAGGACATCTCGAAGTACGCTCCACGAATCATGACTGTGAAGATCGATCCGGACAAGATCGGCAAGCTCATCGGTCCTGGCGGCAAGACGATCCGTTCCATTCAGGAACGAACCGGCGCTCAGGTCGATGTGGAAGAAGATGGAACAGTCTTCATCGCAAGCGTCAACGCCGAAGGCGGCATGCAGGCCAGAGCCGAAGTGGAAGCACTTGGCGCGGAAATCAAGGTTGGATCCATCTACGATGCCAAGGTGGTCTCCACCAAGGACTTTGGATGCTTCGTGGAACTGGCTCCGGGCACTGACGCAATGTGCCACATCTCGGAACTCGCCGATGGGTTCGTCAAGAATGTGGACGAAGTCGTTTCAGTCGGAGACATGATCAAGGTCAAGGTCATCAATGTGGATGACACCGGCCGAATCAAGGTTTCCCGCAAGGCACTTCTCAAAGAAGAGGCTGCTGCAGAAGCGAACTGATGGCTTCTGAAAACCGCCCTTGACCGGAATCCCAACGGTCTCAAGGGATTACAAGATTTGAAAGGCAGGTGTCTCAATGACACCTGCCTTTTTTATTTCGGTACGGGTTGCGGAAACCCTCTGATCCGATAAGAATGGAGAAAAGAGTCCTGTACGACCGTTACAGGGCATCCCTGAATGAGACGAGAAAGAGAAAGAAGACGTTAGATGGCAATGGATACACTCAACGAAGTTCATGGCGAAGTGAAATGGTTCGATGCCCGAAAAGGATTCGGATTCATTGTCGGACCTGACAACCAGGACATCTTTGTTCACTTCTCGGTCATTGAACAGAACGAGGGTTTCAGAACGCTGAAGGACGGGGAACAAGTCCTCTACAGCGCCAGCAAGAGTGAAAAGGGCTGGAGTGCAACCATGGCAAAGGCTGTGAACAGATCGCAGGTTCCGACCCCATCAGCCTGAAAGCTCACCATCGACGCTGCTGGATGAACGGGGTTGCGGCCGAAGACGAGGACGCCCCCCACTACTCAAAACGGAATAGGTAAAATGACTCTGGGCTTTGAAGCGACATTCAGCCTGGAAGTGGTTCTCTGTGCAGCGTTGATCACGGCAGTGATCACGGCAGTGATCCTCAAGAAGAGGCTCACCAGACGAGAGGCTCAAGCCCTGGAAGCTGAACGTCGCGCGGCGGCATCGGAAAGACTGGCCGAGCTCGGAGCGATGACCGGCGGACTGGCGCACGAAATCAAGAACCCGCTCTCAACCGTGGTCTTGAACGCCCAGCTGCTTCGAGAAGACATCGAAGAGGCCGAGCTGGAAGATGACATTTCGGGCCGAGTCGTCCGACGAACGAACGCACTCGAGAGGGAAGCGGAACGACTCCGGGAGATTCTGGAAGACTTCCTTCAGTTCGCTGGCCGAATGAAACTCGCTGCAACCCTTCAAGACGCACGTGTGATCGTTGATCAGCTTGTGGACTTCTTTCACCCTCAATGCGATCGCTCGGGAATCCTGCTCAGGGCCGACCTCCAGGAAGGGCCGATCATGGCACGCCTGGACGAAAGTCTGTTGAAGCAGGCGATTCTGAACCTGCTTATCAATGCCTTGCAGGCCATGGAGGACGAGCCTGATGGAAAAAGTCATGGCGAGCTGTTGATACGACTCGAAAGCGACGAAACCTCGTTTCGACTCCACGTGATCGATCAAGGGGAGGGAATCACTCCAGAGAGACTGGAGGAGATCTTCCATCCATACGTCTCCACGAAATCAGGAGGCAGCGGCCTTGGCCTTCCAACGACAAGACGGATCGTCGAGATGCACGGCGGCCGGATTGAAGTCCACTCTGTTCCAGAGCAGGGAAGTGACTTCGTGATCATCATGCCACTCTCAGGCCCTGATGTTGAAAACCAGATGGCGTAGACGCGCCATCAATCCAGGAAATCCATCTCCCGAAGTCGCTCGGGGACGTACTGCTCGGTCACGTAGGAGATGTCTTTCGTGATCAGTGCTTCGACTTCCATCTTGAAACCGTTCCCGAGCATCTTCTTGATCTCACGCTGCCACCCTCGTCGGTCCTGGAACCATGGGTACTCGGCTATCTGCTTCGCTCGAGTTCGATCCCGATCATTCAGAGCGATCTTCACATCATCCGAGAGACCGCATCGCTCGTAGTCATTGGCACGAATACCAAGGTATTTCGCGTCTGGAACCGCCATTCTCTTGCTTTCGTAGGCGAGGTTGATCGAACCCTGCTTGATCACGCTGTAGATGTAATGTCCCCATGGATCACAGTCGAGAAGACAATAGATCGGCAGGCCGAGTTCCTTGTTCAATCGGTGAAGCAAGCGTCGCATGCCTCGCGGAGGCTGCCCGGAACCCTCGGTCAGAATGCAATTGTGTGTTTCCCAGAAGCGGTCTTCATTGAAACGGCTCCAGACGGTGTCCTTCTCAACGTGAAGAACGAAATCGGCATCACACTTTCCGAACTTCACCACATTTGGCTCGCAGATAGAGGGAATGGCATACCCACCGGTCCCCATCTTGCGACAGTTGATCTCATCTCCGTTGTCGAAGATGGTGATGTTCCCCACCATGGTGCCTCGCTTCTTCGCGAAGATATGAAGATCCTCACGAAGGGTTTCAAGCGTCACTTCCAGATCCTCGAGAATCACATCTGATTCGGACTGATCATCGAAGGTCTTTTCCTTGGTCCCCTCGATGGTATGGAGACTCTTGTAGTACATGCCTCGAAGGCTCAGGGTCTTGCCGGCTTCGACGAGGTCCTTGCATCCCTTGGCAAGAAGAACCGTCTGCATGAACTTTCGAGCTTGATTCAGATTGAAGAGTTCCCTGCGCTGGGTGTTCTCTCCCATTTCCAGGATTCGCTTCGACTTGTTGAAGCGCATGTTGGAAACGGTCCGGGTCGGGACCTCGAAGAACGGGTCCTGCATGGCAAGGCTGGTGTCGACGACTGATTGTGCCATCGAGTCAATTCTCGAAATGGTCGCCTTCCCGCGCTCGGGAGATCGGAACGATCTCTGAGAGGCAGATGCCTTCTTGGCAACCTTCTTGGAGACTTTCTTCTTCGCAGTTGATTTTCCGCTGCCGGAGGAGGACTTCCGTACGACCTTCTTGACAATCTTCTTGACGACCTTCTTCTTGGTTCCAGGTCTGGATGCGGACTTTGTTTTCTTCTTTGCCATCTTCTCGGACACTACTTCCTGCTGGTACTTCGCGAACGCTTCTTCTTGACTGATTTCTTGACTGTCTTCTTGCTCGTTGATGATGCCGATGAACTTCCGAAGAGATCGCCATCAGCGTCCATGGGCCCTCCGGCATCTCCAATCAGATCACGAATGATGACACCGTCGTCGTGGGCGAGCCGTCCGCCATCGTCAACGATTTTTCCTTCATCATCGAGCACCTGATCAGCTTCCGCCGTCTTGCTGGAAGCACGTTCCGACAAAGCTTCATAGATCGAATGCGCATTAGCACCCGTGATCGCTTCACAGCCCTTGGCGATCTCACCGATATAACGCTCGAAAACATCTCGACGCTGCGATTCACGCTTCATCTTCATCTTGCGCCTGAGGTAGCTGCCAAGCTTTCGGCCACACTCCTGCAACGCAAGTCTGATCTCCTTGCGGATTTCGTCGTAGTCGGCGATCGCCTCCTTGGACTCGCTGGTGAAGGGAACCCACACGCTGGCCATGTGGATCATGATCACAAGAGGGCCTGATGGAAGGCTGCTACGACTTTGACTCAACCCGTAGTTTTTCCATGAGGCATCGATTGAAGCCTTGAATGAACAGCATGCGGATTGCTGATAGAGAAGCGGGACTCTGTTGGCGAATCGAAGCACACGAGCGAGCTCGTCACCCGGGAGCTTTCCGCCGTAGGCGATTCCAACTTCGATCTGGAAAGGGTTGCCTCGATACACCGTTGGCGGTCGTGAAGAGGCCGCGAAGAATTCGGCTTCAACTTCCTTGAGCAGGCCTGCCAGAAGTGCCTTGCTGCCGATTGGAACGAGACAGTTCGTCGGAGGTGACATGATCTTCACCTGCTGGATCGCCTCGTAGAGCTTCTCGGCATCACGATGTTCGACCTGTTTGATCCAGGTTCGATCGGTGAGTTCGGCCCTGCGACAGATCTCCTTCGCCACATTCGGGCCGACCCGGCAGAATTCGTTCTTGAAGAAGGCTCCAAGCTGAGTTGAAGTCGTTCGCTCGAGCATCTGGATCAAGGTGCCCAGTTCGATTCCCTTGGGGTGGGGTTTGATCTCGGTGGGTTCGGGGGGCAGATCATCGACACCTCGAGGAAACTCAGCACGTTCATTCGTGGGATTGACGTAGGTGATGGACGCATGCGGATTGGCGATCGCAGTCTGCTCGAGATACTCATCGATTGACTGTCGGCCCTTCAAATACTTGCCTTCAAGTTCGATGGCGACCTGCGTTCCACTTCCGGAGGAAAAGAGCTCGTCGCATTCGGGACGTTCAGTCTCACTGACCATGTCCGCACGGTTCTTTGAAGTATCCATTTTGAGGATGACTTCATGGCTTGCTTTTCGTTTGACCTTCGTGACGATGACGACCGGCTGGCCGGTGGTCATCAATCCATACATGCCAGCCGCGGAAATGCCGATTCCCTGCTGCCCTCGACTCATCTTCAATCGATGGAACTTGGAGCCGTACAGCAACTTGCCGAAGATGTTCTCAATCTGCTTTCGAACAATCCCGGGTCCGTTGTCTCGGATCGTGATCCTGAAGCGGGTCTCGGTGAGCTGAAGAACTTCGACATAGATGTCAGGGAGGATGCCAGCCTCCTCACAGGCATCGAGAGCATTGTCAACGGCTTCCTTGACAGTGGTCAACATCGCCTTTCTGGGATTGTCGAATCCCAGCAGGTGACGATTCTTCGCGAAGAATTCACTGACGGATATCTCACGCTGACGAGATGCCATCTCCTCGGCGGAACTTCCTCTGGATGTCTTACCGCTTGATGCGGACTTCTTGGTCTTCTTGGCTGACACGGAGGTGGCACTCATGAAAATTGATCCCGTGGACTTGAGTGTCATCTTGGTGGGAATCATGCCAAGCCAGGGGCCATGCCTCCAGGCAGGTGATTCCCATCAGGATTGCCCGACTTCCATGCCGGGCGTGACCATGGAAGAATTCTAATCGAACGAGGATCGAGTACGTCTTATCCAGATCTTTCGACTAGGATTTCAGCCCCTGTCATTAGCACGATATCCCCAATTGGAGAGCTCTCATGGAAACGACCCTGATCATTTTGAAGCCGGATGCCATTCAGCGTGGACTGATGGGCCGGATCATTTCACGATTTGAGGACAAGGGCCTCGAAGTCGTCGGCGCGAAGTTCACCCAGATTTCAGGTGAACTGGCAGCAACGCATTACAAGGATCATGAAGGCAAGCCTTTCTACGAGGGCCTCGTTTCATTCATGACGAGTTCCCCTGTGCTGGTTCTGGCACTGAAGGGCTGCGGAGCCATCGCCATCTGCAGAAACATGATGGGCGCAACATTCGGATCGAAGGCAGATGCAGGCACCATTCGTGGTGATTTTGGAGTTTCAAACTCGTTCAATCTGATTCATGGATCTGACAGCCCAGAAGCCGCTGAACGTGAATTAGGGCTGTTTTTCGAGTCCGGTGAAGTCCTGGAATGGTCAAGAATGATCGAACCATGGGTTTATGACATGTCCGGTGACACGCCCGAATAGTGGCTGATCTCAAAATCGTTCACATAAAAAGCTTGTTTAAAGACGCTGAGGGCAATCCTCGCGTCTTTTTTCACAAAGTTGCCAAGAATAACGTTCAAAACGTCCACGTGCTGCAACGAATATGTCACAATGCCATAGACCTGATGTTACGGATGAACTTCCGGATGACTCGAAAACCGACTTGACCCGGATGTGTACGGGGTGCCGACTGCAAACGACACCCCCGCACTCCTGAACCCGGAATCAAGTGAGTCACTAGAAGCACATCCTGTGGGGACATCATTTAACAGGGCACCATGTGTCCACAGCTTTCCCCATGCAGGAGCAACTCGTCATGAATCAGTCAATTGCAGGCACCAACTCACCATTGCAGCGCAGACTTGCAGGCCGTCGAGAGCAAGAGGTTTCGTTTTCAGCAGAACGCAGTGACGCCCCCCTGGTTCAGGTGGGACCGGCTGACCCCTGTGATCACGGGTTCAAAAGCCACGAAAACTCTGGTTCGCTCCGAGCACTCAACAGCTCGGAAGAGGCCAAACTCAAGAAGTTGATGAGCAAAGTCATCGATTACATCGTCTCGCCTGAGTTTGACAAGGAAGACGCCGAATCCAACATCTTTCAGGACGTCGAGGAGATCACCCGGCCAGACATCAGTTGGTACCGCCCGCTGATGGACGATGGAACGACCGGAAAGCCCGGTAGTGTCAAAATGCCAGCCAAAAAGGCTTCTGCAGTGCTCACGCTGGCCCAGGAAAGAGTCCTTTTTCTCAAGTTCAATTATGCGAGATTCCGCCAGAGACTGATCCAGGACGAGCTCGATGGACGACTTCCCAGCCTCAAGCAGAAGCATGAACTCCTCAAGTGGAACGCAGTTTCGGAGAACTACAGACGGCAGATCGCAGAGACGAACCTGGCACTGGTGCTCGCCATGGCCAAAAGAGTCAGACTCAGCGACGTCGATTTCGCGGATCTCATCAGTGAAGGAAACATGGCCCTCATGAGATCGGTCGACAAATTTGACTGCGAACGAGGCTTCAAGTTCTCGACCTATTCCTGCCGGGCCATCCTGAAGGCATTCAGTCGGCAGGGCATGAAGGACACCCGCTACAGAAAGCGCTTCCCAGCCGAATACGACCCCTCAATGGAGCGGTCCGATCATCTCGAAACCCTGCGAAGAAACCACGAGCAGGAGTGCGCCCAGGAAGTCAAGCACATCGTGATCAACAACGAAGCGGATTTGACGAGCATAGAACTCTCCGTTCTTGAGCTTCGATTTGGCGTGACCAGTGAGAAATCGTCGGAATCTGAAGAGAACACGCCAAAACGAGCACTCACACTGGAGCAGGTCGGACAGATCATCGGTGTGACCAAGGAGCGAGTGAGGCAGATTCAGAACAAGTCTCTGAAGAAAATCAGACTGATGCTGGAAGACCCCACCAATTCGGAAAGAAAAGCCCAGAGACAGGCCACGGCCAACTGATCGCACGGACCGGAGCCCACCGTCACGACCCGCTACAATCCGAAGATCGGATCGTACGTACTCGTGAATTGGATTCTGGAGAAGTCATGGCCAACAAGGTCTTTGATTCAGCGGAACAGGCCCTGGAAGGTATCTGCAAGGACGGCATGTTGATCGCCGTCGGTGGCTTCGGTCTATGCGGCCTTCCTGAGAACCTTGTCATTGCGCTGCGTGATTCCGGAGTGGGAAACCTGACCGCCGTCAGTAACAACGCAGGAGTCGATGACTGGGGATTGGGTCTGCTGCTCGCCACAAGGCAGATCAAGAAAATGGTCAGCTCGTACGTCGGCGAAAACGCCGAATTCGAGCGCCAGTACATGGCTGGAGAGCTTGAAGTCGAATTCAATCCCCAGGGGACACTTGCCGAAAGGCTCAGAGCAGGCGGAGCAGGCATACCGGCGTTCTACACCAAGACCGGTGTCGGAACCCTCGTTGCAGAAGGAAAAGAGCACAAGGACTTCGATGGCGAAACCCATGTCATGGAGCGTGGCATCAGGTCCGATCTGTCGCTGGTGAAGGCATGGAAATCCGACAAGAGCGGAAATCTGATCTTTGACAAGACGGCACGAAACTTCAATCCGCTCGTGGCCGCCTGTGGCAGGTTCACAGTGGTCGAGGTGGACGAAATCGTCGAGAACGGCAGCCTTGACCCCAATTGCATTCACACCCCGGGAATCTACGTCGACAGAATCGTCCAATGCACGTCCGAAAAACGGATCGAGAACCGAACCGTCACCCCGCGTCCATGAGGGACTTTCAGACCAGAAACCCTACAATTGAACTCGTGAATACGATCTACGTGTGAATCCCGGGCTTTTTTCCATTTAAGAGGACATAATTGACTCAGCGATACGTCCTTTAGGCAGGTGATTGGCACCTCGCCCGAGCACCACCGAAATCAGCAAGGCTCAAAGACATGAAGACTTTCAAAAAGACGGCCATCATCAGAAACCCATTCGCAGCGCTCATGGTGACGACATTGATGTGTTTGGGTGTCACTGCACCCGCTTCAGCACAGTTTGGAGCCCAGGCCGGTTTCAATGAAGTCTTTCAACCGGACTACTACCGGCGAGACATGCAGCTTTTCATGGACTACCTGAAGCTGGAACCATGGCAGAAGCCGATCGTCGAAATGATGCTCGAGGACTATCAGATCTCATTTGACGCAGGTACGGACGCATGCCGTGGTCAAATGCAGAATCTCAAGGAAGAGATGATGGCCAATCCTGAGAACGCGATGGAGATCGCACTCCGACCCATTCAGGTCTGGGGACAGGAGAAAGCGATCATGAAGCTTGAATTGATTGAAAACATACGGACACAACTCAGTCCATTGCAGATGGAACGATGGCCCAGTCTGGACCGGGCCATGAGACGCGAAAAGGATCTTCCCAAGGGACAGATTCCCGGCGAATCGATGAATCTCTTCGTGGTACTGCACGGCATGCAGCTGTCACAAGCGGACATTCAGGCGATCGACCCCGGGCTTCTTGAATACGAAGTCCAACTTGATCGAGCGTTGGAAGATCGCAGCAAGATCCTTAAGCAGAATCAGAAGCGCATTCAGGATGCCATGGCCCAGAAGAACACGGAAGTTGGCATGAGTGCACTTCGAAAGATCTCGGAATCGAGAGCGACGGTGTGCGCCATTCACTTCGAGGCACTGGAAGACATCGCAAGCAATCTGCCCCCGGAGAAAGCTGAGACGTTCAAGATGACGGTCTTGAAGAATGGTTTTCCTGAAATCTACCAGGAGACCATCGTTGACAAGATTCTGAAGAACATTCGTCGCGACGACACCCTCGAACCGGAGCAGATCACGCTGATCGATGAAATTGAATCGCGTTATCTCGTGTCACTCGAGGAATCAAACCTCAGATTGCTTGAAGCCTACAAGGTTGACGGAAAACAGATTCCGATCATTGAGGCGAACAGAGCAGTTGCCAGAAGGAACAAGGAAAGCACCAGAATGGCAAGGCTTCCTGATTCGATTCTTGCAGTGACCAGAGAACGCGAAGAGATGCTGGAACGGTACAGACAGGAGCTTCTCAATGTGCTCACTTCAAACCAGCAGAATTCAGTGAGAACACGTACACAGGTTGACCGGTCCGGAAGCGCGAAAAGAAACATCGTGCCTGGTGGTCCCAGTGGAAAAAAGAAAAACAAAAACGGCAACAAGGATCAGAACAAAGACCTGGGTCCCAAAACACCTGAAGGCATGAGACCCCCCGGCACCCCCCTCAAGGAAGGTAGATCCGTCCCAGGGGGGGGAACCATTATCCCAAAGTGATACGACCTTGATGGAACCAGCGCACGATGAGTGAAATCGACCTCGACATCCAGAAGTCAGCCCCGAAGAACGACGCAGAGAATCTTTCAGAGAGATGCGAGCTTCTTGGCATCGAGTGGCTTGAGAAGGCACCGGAAACCGAATCGGAAGCCGTCGCACTGATCGAACCCGATATCGCGGTTCGCCTGAGAATCGTTCCGATATCACGCGAAAACGGCACTCTCACCGTTGCCATGGCTGATCCATTGGACGTCACCGCGTCAGATGAGATCAGCACCATCGTCGGACTGTCCGTGCAAAGAGTCGGCGTCGCACCAGATGCCTTCGGCGATCTGATGCGAGCGACCTACGGCACAACCGCCGCTCGCATGGCAGAAAGCCTGGCAGCGGAATCCGGCATGTCTGCATCGAGTGATCTGGAGCACAATCTCGACGCGATCGAAGCAGGCGACATCCATCGCATGGCGGAAGAGCCGACTCTGATCAACCTGGTGAATCTGCTCCTTTTGGAGGCGATTCAGTCCAGAACATCCGATGTCCACGTCGAGCCATTTGAATCCGAATTGAAGGTCAAGTACCGAATCGACGGTATTCTTGCCGAACAGTCTCCACCACCCAAACACCTTCAACCCGCACTCATCGGTCGAATCAAGATCATGGCGGGGATGAACATTGCAGAAAGATACATCCCTCAGGATGGCCATATCACCCTTCGCTTCGAAGGTCGGAAAGTGGACATCCGTGTCTCGACAGTTCCAACTCTGTACGGCGAGTCAATCGTCATGCGAATTCTCGACAAGAGCTCGATCCAACTCGAGCTTAAGAGTCTCGGGATGCATCAGGAACACAGAGACACCATGGACCAGCTGATCTCCAAACCACATGGCCTTGTCCTGGTGACGGGGCCGACGGGTTCGGGAAAAACCACTTCCCTGTATGCCTGCCTGAGCAAGCTGTACGACCCCAGAAAGAAAATCATCACCATCGAGGATCCGGTGGAGTACGAGCTGGGTGGGATCAACCAGATCCCCGTCAACCCAAAACGAGGACTGACCTTTGCAACCGGCCTCAGGGCGATGCTTCGACAGGACCCCGATGTGATTTTCGTGGGCGAGACCAGAGATGCGGAAACCATCGACATCGTGATTCGTTCCGCATTGACGGGACACCTGGTATTCAGCACGCTTCATACGAATGACGCGTTGAGTTCCATCGGCAGAATGATCGACATGGGCGCGGAACCGTATCTCGCCGCAAGTGTTCTGGAAGGGATTCTGGCCCAGAGACTTGGCCGAAGACTCTGCCCACACTGCACGGAATGGGTGCCACTCTCAGAAGATCTCGAGCACCGGCTCACCGAGATCGAACGGGAACAACTGGCTGGGCGCATGCCGATCGCGAATGGATGCGAGGAATGCCGAAATCGTGGCTACTTCGGAAGGCTCGGCTTCTTCGAATTGATCAGAGTCAACTCGACTTTGCGAGCAGCCATTGCAGAAAACGGTTCGATGGGTGATCTGAAAGCATCATTGCCAGATGATTTCAGGAACATGCGGGACGATGGCATGGCCAAGGTGGTACGTGGCGAAACCTCCATCGATGAAGTACTCAGAGCCACGCAGGATGTTGACGACAACTGACGGACCCACACATGCCCTCCTTCAAATACGAATGCATCAATAAAGACGGCAGCGCCTCGACTGGCTCACTCTCGGCACGAGACATGAGTGACGCCATGACACGAATCCGTGAAAAAGGGCTGACTCCAGTGAGTGTCGAGCAATCCGAGAGTCAGGGAATCGGCTCGATGATGCGCAAGAAATCGGCACGACCCTCCATCAAGAGAGCGGACCTTGCAAACCTGGTACGAGAGCTGGCCACTGCCCTGGAGGCCGGACTCCCACTGATGCAAGCCTTGCGGACCGTTCGAGAACAAGCTCGAGGTCCGGCCATGCCGGTGATTCTCGACTTTCTGATCGAACGAATCGAAGCTGGAATGCCCTTGTATCAGGCGGCTGCAGAGTACGGCGGGCCATTCGATGATCTGGTGGTGGGGATGTTTCGAGCCGCTGATGCCTCGGGAAGAATGGATGAGGTCCTGCATCAGCTTGCCGAATTGATGGATCGTTCCACAGAGCTGCGACGGGAAATGATCGGCGCGACCGTCTACCCGGCGATCGTGGGCGTTCTCATTCTCATGAGCGTGGTCGTGCTGGTGACAGTCATTCTGCCCGAGCTGATGAAACCCCTCACGGCACAATCGAAGTTCACCATGCCATGGCCGACCGCTTTCCTGCTGGGCATGGCGGACTTCGTGCGGATGTGGTGGTGGCTGTTGGCCATCACCGTCTGCGGAGTTGTCTTCGGATACAGAGCCTGGATCCGCGTGCCTTCCAATCGCCGAAAGTTCGACCTCCTCACCCTACGCCTCCCACTGGTCGGGAAACTGGTCAGAGACGTTGCCGTCGCACGTTTCACCAGAACACTTGGAACGCTTGCCTCGGCGGGCATTCCAATTCTGAATGCATTGAACATCGTCAGAGACACGCTTGGAAACACCGTCCTGATGTCCGCCATCGATGAAGTGCAGGAAAAGGTCACGACCGGTCAATCTCTTGCGGAGCCACTGGAACGCAGCGGATTCTTCCCCCCACTGCTGATACAGATCGTCAACATGGGCGAAAGATCCGGTCGTCTCGAACCGATGCTTCTTCATGCGGCAAATGCCTTTGATCGCCAAGTGGACCAGACTCTGAAGATCGTGACCAAGGCTCTCCCCCCCCTTCTGCTGGTCGTCATGGCCTGCGTGGCGGCATTCGTGCTGACAGCCATCCTGCTGCCCATGCTGGAAATGCAGTCAGCCATCGGCGGGTGACCCAAAAAACCGATTGAATCACTGAATCTTCCCATAACGAGCAAGCAACGACAGTTTTGGTCGTTTGTATGACAGAGCAAAAACAACCCGGTTGCTCGTCTCAAGATACAATCGTCCCGTGGGATGATTTCCCGAATGGAAGAGCCCTCAGCTCCAAGACCGATAACTCAATCCGAACGGAGCAGAAGAACACAATGTCCACGACACGCCTCACTGGAAACGACCTGAACATGCCGAAGAGACAGAATCAACGATCATCCCAAAGAAGAGCTTTCAGCCTCATCGAAGTCATCGTGGCGGTCATGATCGTTGCCCTGCTGGCCGCTCTTGTCGTGCCACGATTTGCGGGTTTCCTCAGAAGCTCCACCAGATCGGCCGCGCAGATCGAGACCAGCGCATTGCACAGACAGGTCGAGCTCTACATGTCCATGCAACAGGGCGGCTCGCTTCCAGATGACTTCATGCTTGATGAACTTGCAGAAGGTGAAGACCCCTTTCTCAACAACAAGGACGACCTGATCGATCCGTGGAACAATTCCTATGTGATCGTCATTCCTGGTGATTACAACATCGATTTCGACGTTGTGAGCTATGGAAAAGACGGGCAGCCCGGTGGCGAAGGTGAGAACGAGGACGTCATCAGCAACAAGGACTGATCGACGAAACGATCGAAATGCTCCAAAGCTTGCTCCAAGGTGGCAGGAGCGAGCCTGATCGAGTGAACTACATGATGATCCGCCACACGCAAAAAACACTCAGAACCATTCGTTCAGATCGGGGCCGAAGCGCATTCAGCCTCGTCGAGGTGATCATCGTGGTGATGATCTTGAGCGTGCTCTCAGGACTGATCATTCCAAGGATGGTTGGAATCGCCTCTAGCAAGGAACGACTGGTGGTCACGACCGCGGCAGATCTCCTGTCTGCATTCGCATACAGGGATTCGATCGCCAGCGGCTCTGCAGCCATCGAATACGACGATGGAAACCGGAGCCTGGTTCTTCTTGGTGCAAGGCGCGGCAACAAGAGAGATGAACCGTTGACCTGGCAGCGAGACCCACTGGCTCCAGTGGTTCGTTTTCCTGAATACATCGACATACGGGCACTGGCCGATGAGGAGCTGCTGCCTGAGACAAATTGGTCGATCACCGCACGAGATGATGGCACCAGGCCGACCATACAGTTTCAGATCAGAGGAAAGAAGATCGAAGCAACCGTCTCTCTGCCCAAGTGGGCCCAGAGTCCTTATGTGGTCGAATCCGATGCACTGACCGTTCCAAGGCTGCCAGACGCCATCGACCTGGATGCCACAGGGCAAGGACGTGACACATGGTGACCAACAGAGCTAAGCCCAGTCGAGGTTTCACTCTCATCGAGGTGATCATCGCCGGTGTCATCCTGGCATTGGGTGCGGGGTCTCTTCTCTCACTCACATCCAGAGCCTTGCAGGTTCAAAGAAGAGGCGAACAGAAGATCATCGCTGCAAGCCTCCTTGATGAATTGCTCTCAACAGTCCTGGTCGAAGGACCACAGGATTTTCTGCGCATGAATTCCATGAGCGGCCCTTGCGACGCTCCATTCGCGGAATGGGAGTACAAGCTTGAAATAGACAGTGCGGTTGGAACGGATCCATTCCGTGTCATGGCAATCGTCTACAGCCCCGACGGGGATGCATTCGACTGTTCCACACTGATCGCACCCCGATTGGGCGAGGAACCGAATCCTGAAAGGATCCCTTTCGAACCAATCGACCGCGAGGGACGCTGGGCGGAGCTTGAAGAGGAGGCATTCGAATGAGGATCCCGACCCCAAGAGTGAACAGAAGAACAAGACGAGGTTTCACACTCGTGGAGCTCATCGTCGCCGGCATGGCAGGAATGCTCGTGGTCGGGGCAGTGACGGTCTCTCTCTTTCAAAGTGCACGGGCGAGATCGGCAACCAAATCCAGACTTGTCGCCTATTCGAGAGCGTCGGCGGCGATGGATCAGCTCAGACGCGAAATAAGCTCCACGATCAGACGCAGTGACTTGTTCGAGACGAGGATCCTTCTCTATGACGAAACGACGCCGACTCCTGCGGGCACCTTCGAAAGAGACGAACTTCTGGTCTACAACATCAGTCTCAGACCCATGAGGCCCAATGAATATTCCGGCGAAGGCCAGGAATACGAATCACACTTCAGAGTGGGCGATGACGAAACTGGCGTCTCGCTCTGGCAAAGACGAGACCCGGTCCTTGATGAATGGGGTGATGGCGGAGGCATCGCATCACCCGTGGCGGCTGGGATTGTCGGACTGAAAATCGAAGCATATGACGGCCAGAGCTGGTACGAAGAGTGGGATTCCGACATCGATGGCATTCCCTGGGCCATCAAGCTCACCCTGATCGCAAGTGGGAATGAACTTGGTGAGGACCCCTACTCCGATGATGAGTTGTTTGCCACGATGCGAACGGTGATCGCACTGGATCGAGTGATGCCTCCTCCACCGCCTCCACCACTTGAAGAAGAGGAAGAAGAGGGCAACCAGCAAGCTGAGGATGGTTCAGATCTCGAGACGCCTGGTGGGGGAAGACCTGGAGGGGGTGCCGGAGGCAGACCAGGAGGCGGAGGACGCCCCGGTGGCGGCAGACCAGGTGGCGGGCGACCGGGTGGTGGTGGACGACCTGGTGGCGGAGGCCGCCCCGTTGGTGGAGGTGGCGTACGACCGATCGGCGGCCCGGGGATTGGTGGCCAGTGACCATGATCCAACACAGACACAGAGCGAGGAATCGCGGCAGCATTCTGATCATTGTGATCTGGGCGATCGCAGTGTTGGCTGTGATCGTGGGCGGTACGCAGGTCGTGTGCTATCGAATGGCCGCCGTGGGCACCAAGAGCATGGAACAGATTCAAGCTCGCTGGGCGGCGAGGGCCGGCGTCGAACAAGTCATTGCCGTGATGTCGTACCACCTGGAAAATCCTAATTCGCAGGATGCACTGGCCATCTTGCGGGACATGGAAGACACCGCCGTGGGAGAAACCAGCACCGGGAGCTGGGAGATCACGCATGTGGTTGATGGGCAGCTGTTTCTGGGCCCCATGGACGAATCCTCCAAATTGAACATCAACACGGTCTCGGTCACTGAGCTGGTGGAGATGGATCTGGATGGTTTGAGCCAGGACGTCGTTGATGCCATCGTCGATTGGCGAGACGAGGATGATGAGGTCAGCCTGATGGGTGCGGAGGATGATTTCTACCGGAACAGAAACCTCAACTACGAGCCCAGAAATTCGGATTTGAAGAGTATTGCCGAAATGGAACTCATTGCTGGCGTCTGGCCTGAGAGCTTGAGAGGCCCGGATACCCGACTCATCAATACCTTTGACACCTCAGTCGAGATCGAACCCGGGTGGGGTGAATACTTCACCGCGTACACGACGACACGAAGCCTGACTCCCGAGGGCCTCCCGAGATTTCGTCTGGACGATGCAGAAGAATCGGAAATCGCTGAATACTTTGGACTTACGACCGAGCAAGCTGCCGGGGTGAAATCATTTGCCACGGGTGGAGATGATCTGAAACTCGAATCGATCCTGGCACAAGGAATATCTGACGCAGGCGCCAGCTCTGGTGGACGAAGCTCCAGAAGAACCGGACTCAGCACGTCCGGAGTGAATGCTGCCCAGGAAGGTCAGGATGATGCCCTTCTCAGCCTCGCCCAGCACCGAATGATTCTGGAGGAGGGCTGGATCGGTGATCTTGAGAATGTCCTACCGGGGCGTGTCAATCTCAACACGGCCTCACTGAAGGCACTGGAGACGGTCTTCAGTTTCGATATCACTCTCGCGGAGGATATCGTGACATTGAGATCATCCAGAGAAGGTGGCATCACATCCATCTTGGACCTGCTCGAGACAGGTAGAATCACGCCTGAGATTCTGGGCGCCGTAGGACACAGACTCACCACATCAGCGTCGGTCTATGCGATAACAAGTCGCGGACGTTCGATAAATGGTGACATTGAGACTGCAATGTTTGTGGTTGTCGATCGTTCTTCTCTGCCAGTCCAGATCTTGGAGTATCGCGAAGAGTAATGATTTCTACACCGAACATAAACGAGCAGATACCTCGCTGCGTCATCCTCAAGGAGACGAAGACAGGATGGTCCGCACTGCTCGGGCGCTTCGAAGGTGGCAAGGTGGTCCAGCTTGAGACCAAACACTTTCCACACGCGACCGATGAGAATGCCGGATCCACAAGTGGTGCTGCCGATGAAGACGTGAAGGATGAAGAAGGCACTCCGACCTCGGAACTGGACCGGTGGCTCCTTCAGAATGAGGTGACTCAGATCTTCACGCTCCTTTCGGCGGGAAGAACGATCACCAGAGTTCTCGAGTTGAATGTCTCAGAGGAAGAGGATGTAGAACAGGCACTCAGACTTCAGGCGGAATCACATCTGCTCGGAGGTGCGCCCGCATACAGAGTCGGCATGGCATCCCTCCCACCACGGTCCGAACAACAACGACAGGGAATTCTTTTTTCGTGGCCGGACAAGGGCGAAGTCACTCTTCCGGACACCGAAGCCGCAGTGTGGTTCATTCCGGAAACGGCCGCCTTGCTCGGCCTTGTTCCTGCACAGGTCCAAGGCAAGCTCTTCGTCCACTCGGACAAGGAATCGGGCTCGATCTCGATTCTTCTCGATACACCCAAGGGATTGATCGTTCGATCGACTCAAGTCGGCCTTGGCGAGAATGAATGGAAAGAGGGCGTGGTCAGGACGATCATCGAGACCGCCATTTCATCGAACATGTCCACGGATGAAGTCAAGGAACTGAAGGAGCTGGCCGAGGAACGCATCAGCGAAGTCGGCCCCGACGAGAATCAGTGCCTCATCATTCCGGACCAGGCCAGAAGCCAGATCAAGGATCTGGTGTCGCGGCCCATCGAAGCCGAGTGGATGAATGAATGGGGTCTTTACCTGGGCGCGTTGTTCGCACAGTCCGGAAGACTCGCACCCCTGACCAGGCTTCAATCGGATCGCCAGGTGAAGAATGTGGGCCCCCTGCGCGAAATGATCAGGACGTTCTCACAAACGCAGACGACGGTCGCCATACTCGCCGCGACGCTGGTCGCCATGACTCTGGTTCCATTCATCTCAGCATGGACCAGCAATGCACTCATCAAGTCGAAGATCGACAACCTCGAATCGTTGACTGAAGCCCTTCAAACGCACGACACCCAGAAGGGGATCTACAACGAGGTGGCGATTCGATCGTGGCCGATGACGAAGCTTCTCGGAGATCTCGCGAATTGCATCCCGTTGGGAATCGAAGCCGACATGATCATGATCAATGAGGGAGATTCAATCATCCTCAGAGGGCGTGCCGCGAGTTACAAGGGCATGAGCCCCAGCGTATTGCTGGGCAACATGCTCACACAGCTGGATGACACCGGCGTCTTCGACAACGTGACCTATTCCAATGAACCGATCAACAGTGGCGGCGTGATCGATTTCTCGCTCACAGCCACAGTCGAATCACCATTCCTGTACGTACGCACCTTCGACCATGACTATGGGAAGGTGCCTCATGTACAACTGCGGTATCCGGGTTCCTTCGAGGACGCAGAAGACAACCCACCAGACGATTCCACGAGAGCGGATGACTCAAATAGAGAAGCGGAGCCTGCAAACGTGGGGCAGATGAGCGCCTCGGCATCCGAAACCCCAAGGGAAAATTCATCCAGATCGTCATCTTCGAGCGCACGCTCGTCTTTGGGCGATGATTCCAGAAATACAAGCAGAGCGAGACCAAGCTCCGGCGGATCAGGAGCGAGAAGTTCCAGCATGCTGGGAAGCAGCGCCTCCCCTGCCAGAAGAAGCGACCAGGCCAGTGCCCGAGGTTCCTCAGGCCCTGCGGTCATCCCGGAATCGCCCACGAACAATGAACTGGCAGCAATGAGCAAATCAGAGGCCAATGCCCTTCTTGCCAAGGTCGCCAAGGCGCGAAAAAGAACCGATCTCGATGAAGAGACCAAGGCTCGCCTCAAGGTCGATTTCGACCGGATTCTCAACCACATGAAATCAGCTCGAAATGATGGTGATTCATGATCAACAAGGAGAAATTCCAGAACGCCTCTGCGAAAGTGAGAGCTGAGTACGACGGTTTCTCAAGGAGTACACAGCTGCTTGTGATCGTGGGATTCCTGGGACTTGTTCTGCTTGGCATCGCGGAAACCTGGAGAATGACCGACGAAGTCCAGCTTGAGACTCAAGCACTCGTGGAACAGATCAACAGGACCGCGAACGCCCGATCGAACCTCAGACCTGCGTTTCGAAACCAGGTGCAGGCATTGGGGTCGATGCGACTTCCCGACGAGCTTTCCTACATCGCAGCACAGCAGAACATCCTGGACTCAATCAATAAGATCATGGCGGCCAACAACGCCGAGATGGTGTCCAACGACATTTCACCGGGTGCCAATCTGCCAATGAGCGCGGCTCCGGGAATAAAGAGAGGACCGGGGGAAAAGCTTACCAAGATCATCGGCAGATTCGAGTTCGACTGCGCTGAAGACCTGGCCGCGAAGATCATCAGTGAGATTGAAGACAATCCTGAGGTCTATTCCATCAGCAGGGTGCAGATTGCACGATACAACTCGGGGCAGGAAGAGTTTCGACGTTTGGTCAATGTGGATATCACGCTCGAGAGCTGGATCCTGAACTCGACCCTCGGCAGGAGAGGGCGCTGACATGAGACTGCACGAACGAACCATTCCAGGTGTTCCCATTCCCGCGACACTTGCACTGAGCGCATGTGGAATCATCATTGCATCGAGTTTCGTCGTCGGGGGACTTCTTGGCATCATCCAGTCGGCGACGGAAGACAGCGTGTTGTCGGATCAAGCCAATGTGATTGGAAAGATCCTCGAAGACAATCCGATCATGGAGCGATCACAGAATCGTTTTTCCGGAAGATCGATCTTCTACATTCCAAAGGAACCACGAAGACCGAGCCCTCCCAAGCCTCCCCCGCCGCCACGGGTGGAAAGGGAACCAGCCCCGACCCCACCACCACAACCTCCACCAAGCGCGCCCTCCAAATACGCAGGCCCGGGGATTCGTGGAATTCTAGGAAACGAAGTCTTCTTCGAAAATGGGACCAGGGTCAAAGTGGGGAACTCGGCAGATGGCGTGGATGTCCTCAGGATCAACAACCCGTTCAGCATCCGCCTCGGGTGGAAGCGCGGAGAATACGAAGTCAATCTATTTGCTGAGGAGATCCCGGACTTCTTCGGCAAAGCTCCTTATGCAGGAAGCAGTGCATCGACACTCCTCAGTCTTGAGACGATGACCACGGGCCCTCAGAGTCAGTCTGAGAGAGACGCTGCCCAGGCGAGAGAGCTCAAGGAAATCCAGGACCGGGAAGCGCGCGAAGCACGAAACAGACAGACTGGCGACGGCGGAAGCCAAAGCTCGGATGTTCCAGCAGCACTCGCTCAGTCGGATGTGGATGAGATGTCAAGGATCGATGCCATCCGAGCGATGAGCAGCATCGGACGCGCACTCCGCCAAGAGGTCGATGAGCAGACGAAGAAAAGACTGGAAGATGAGCGCACGATGCTTCGTGAGCACATCAGGAACAACTCTGGTGCCGAATAATGGCACAAGAGTGGAACGCTGGGGATGATTTCAGGTCACACAGACCGATTCGACCCGGGCTCGAGAACGAGACAGACGACAAGAACCGATCCCATGATCAATTCGAAAAAAGAGAAGCTGAAGACGATTCGTCAAGGAGCCTCCAGTTGACTACGCCAAGACATCATTACATGCGCACCCTGATCACCATGATCACCTTGTTCGCGCTTGCCGCGATCACCTCGCCGTCAATGGCACAAGAGGAAGGCGTGCCATCAGAGGCGAATGAATCGAACGAGCAGCCGGTGGAACAAGCCTCATCGGAGGAACCCATCCTCATCGACGCCCCGGAGGAGTCTCTTGAAGACACCGAAGAGATGGTCAACCTGAATCTGAACAAACAGGACGTCAGTGAGATCATCGAATTCATCGTGAGGTGGACCGGTAAAGTGGTCATGGTTCAGGAGCAGGCGCTTCTTACCAAGAAGATCACCGTGATGTCGGAGAAGAAACTGCCCAAGGACACCGCTCTTGAAATCCTCTACCAGGCATTCAAGATGAACGACATCGCGGTCGTCGAGACCGAAGACATGATCATGATCGACAACCTCAATGACGTCTCGGCATTGCAGCCGGGCGTCGTGCTTGGCCCCAAAGTTGACGTCGAAACCATGAATGATGACGGCAACATCGTCATCAAGGTGTTTCAGATCAGTGAAGCCAAAGCGCAGGACATCTACGACCGCCTTGACCCCTCAAAACCCGAATACGCGCAGATGACCGTGGACGTGAATTCGAACCAGATCATCGTGGAAAGCGACATCGGATATGCAAAGAGAGTCGGTCGTCTCATCAAGATTCTTGATGTGGAGCCGTACATCTCGGTCAAGGTGGAGACATTCAGGTTGCTGTATGCCGACGCGACCACGATTGCGGAACTCATCGAGACGCTCTTCGCCTCATCAAGCAGTGGATCGGCTCCCAGAGTCAACACAAACCAGAACACACGTGGCAGAACCACGAACCAGCAAAGAACTCAGGCGCAGCCCACCGTGGAAGTCGGCACCAGTGAACAGCTCACGGTGACGGTTCTCGAACCGACGAACTCGATCACGGTGAGAGCGGAACCGGACATTCTCACGGAAATCGCGATGCTTCTGGAAACGGCATGGGATGTCGCCCCTGCCAGAGAAGGCGATATCTTCAGAATCTATGACTTGAAGTACACGGATCCGATCAAAGTGAAGGAACTGCTTGCAGCCCTCCTCGAGAGTGGAGGCGGCGGAAGTGCCGGAGCCGCACGTGGTCAGCAGCGAGGCAACACTCGCGCCTCGACGACATCTGCGGATGCGGCCGTTGCGAACATCTTCCGCATCGAAGCCTACCCGGACTCGAACCGACTGGTCGTGATCAGCAAGTCGCCAAGCAACTTCGAGTGGCTCAACACCATGATCGAAAAGATCGATCAGCCGTTGAGCGTCGGAATGCCGGTGAACATCGAGCTGAAACATGCCAGCGCGATCGATCTTGCGGAGATACTGAACTCACTTCTGGCTGCGGGAGGAGCAAGCAGCTCGATCACAGCACCTGATGAAGGTCTTACCGGAGTCGACTTTTCGGTGGGCAGTGGCGACGGCGGGGGAACCACCGGGACGACCGGCAACAGCGGTGGCACCGAAAGGCAGATCAGCTTCCCCTGGCAGAGCCAACGCGACGGTGAATCCACGGAAGTCAGTGCACTCGTCGGTAAAGCCAGAGTCGTTCCCAATGCCTCTCAGAACTCTTTGCTCGTCCTTGCCACACCTGAAATCCAGTCCGCTGTTCTGAATATCATCGAGGATCTCGACCGCCCGGGACGCCAGGTCATGATCACCGCGGTTCTGGCTGAAGTCGAACTCGGAGACCAGTTCGAATTCGGTCTCAGGTTCGGAAATGGAATCCAGACCAGTCAACCCGACAACGCGCTGGTCATCACCGGAGGCCAAGGCGGGCCATTGTTCTCAGGCGACAAGACCGACTTTGTCTCCAGTCTTTCGAGCAGCGTCCTCAACCTGAACGTGGATGCCACCATGATCCTTCAGGCCCTGGACCAGGTCACGAACACGCGAATCCTCCAGCAGCCAAGAATCTTCACCACAGACAACCGCGAAGCGAAATTCTTCGATGGTCAGGACGTGCCCTTCCAGGCAGGAACGACCGCGGTCGCGGGGCAGGCGACGACGGAGTACGAACAGATCGCCGTCGGAATCGGCGTCAATGTCCGACCTCGCATCACGAAGGAAAAGAATGTCTCGATGGAGATCGAAATCCTGCTCTCCAACGTCAATGGCAATTCGCCACTCGGCGCAGGGGGCAACCCCGTGATCGACCGCAGGCAGACCAATACGACGGTGACCGTGAAGAATGGACAGACGATCGTCATCTCGGGCATCCGCCAGGAAACCGAGGGACGGAAGGAACGCAAGGTTCCAATTCTTGGAGACATCCCGATTCTGGACCTTCTCTTCTCCTCTGAATCCGAGGATACGGTGGTCAGTGAACTGGTCGTCTTCGTCACCCCGATCGTGGTGGACAATCCGGATGAGAACGACGTCAACTTCAATGAGATCGACAGGCGTCGCCTGGAACAGCTGAGTGATCCGATGGGACAGAGATCTCGGATTCTTCAGCAGAAGATCGATGGAGATTTCAAGACCGATCCACTGAAGCCAAGCGATCCACGACGGGATTGACCGAAGAGTGGATCCAAAGGTCTCACATCTGATCAAAAAGACCCTTCAGACGAGGTTTGTCATCCTGGCAAGCCTCGTCTTTGCATGTCCAGGATGCGTCGTGGAGACAACGACTCGCGATCCGGACAGTTCAGCGAAATTGGTCCTTCCCCGGCAGGAGACATTTGAGATTCTGGAACCCGTCGACCTCACGTTCGGTTCAGGCGTGAGGAAGCAGAAGAGTTTGAGTTCATCATTCAGGTTCGAACGCTTGTGTTCCGTGGACTATGACGGGTTCACACTTCCAGTTTTCTCCAGTGTCCATGAAGACATCATCTTCGCGACACAAGATGGCAGGCGCCCCTCGATGGCAGCCCTCATGGGGGAACCGGGCTCCGTGGCTGGAGACCAGAGCGTCGTGATCCGAAGAATCGGTCTGGAAGGAGAGATCGAACTCATCGCACGTCACCCGGCACCGTTGTTTCTTGGAAGAAATGGAAATTCGAAAGGCATGCTTGTTGAAAAACCCAAGCCAGACGGATCAAGGGCGATAGGACTCGCAGGCTGGTCCGATGATTCCATCACGTGGCTTGTTGATGATGATTCCATCAATGCCTTCGGATGGATCAGCGAATCAGGAAGACTCATCTATTCATCAAGAGAGAAGAATGAGACGACATTCAAGTTGAAGGTGCTTGAAAGCGACGGGACGACATGGGAGCTTCCTGAAACACTCCCCTATTCGTGGATCCTGCCGACATGGTCCGATGATGAAGGGTTGTTCGCCATCAGAATGGGCGATGGCTACGGGGATCTGACCTGGGGTCTTTCAGAAAACGCCGGGACATTCAGAAAGTCACTGAAGACCCACCGCATCAGCGATCGCTTCAGTGCATCACTGGCATGGCAGACACTCGCTTCCATCACAGGCGGAAACGGCCTGACGGAGGGCATGATCGCCTGGTATTCGTTCGAGGACAGAAGTTTGTCACTCTGGGACGGGCGGTCGAATTCAATGCATGAGTTTCCCGAAGGAACACTCGCATGCACCCGGCTCTGGAACGAGGACGAATGGTTGATCACGACCCCCGACAGTCTGAACAGAATCCTTCTTCTGCAGGATTCGATTACCGAAGCCCGCATGCTCTCAGCTCCGTGGGTGTGCAGAAGAGCCTCCGAAGAGACGATGATCGTCGTGAAAGCGTACGCAGGAACACTCGAACTCGGCAAATTGACCTCCGGAGCGGCCGAACCTGCCAAGGAATATTTTGAGAGCACTCCAGAGGCCGAACCTGAATATCGGTACAACATTCGGGACTGATCACCCCGAAACGTTCATTCGACCGTCAAGACCTCTCTGGACGGAAGAGGTATGGCGAGATTACGTTGGCCACGCAATTCAAGCACCAACCAGTCGTCGACGACACGTGCGGAGCGAAGATCATGATTTGGGGATATGGGTGCCGAAAACTCGATGGGTTCATCGATGATCTTCAGTCCATTGTTCGGGTCCAGGAAATGAAATCGGTAGAGAATGGACTGGAAGTCATCGTCGAATGATCGCCCGACGCGTTCGCCCACGATCACGATCCCATCGGCCTGAAACATGAAGAGCAGACTTTCTCGGTCGAACATCCTGTCGCAACCGATCAACTGCCCACGAGCATCCCACTGCATCACTTGTTTGTCGGTCATGACCAGAAGAGAGCGATCAGTCGTCTCCATGGCTCGAAATGTCGCCCCGGTGCTGCGGGCCAGATCGGTGAATTGAAACGAACGAGAATCCGACTTCCCGGTGAAGAAATCGAGGACGGACACCTCGGAGCCAGATCGGGGAATCACGATTGAATTCCCGATGTAGCGCACTTGAAAGATGTCCGAATGCGACATCGATGCGAATGATTCCGTGGTGGCATGCCAAAGCAGCTCGGGCTCGGGAAGAGGCTCCCAGCATTGGAGCCCTTCATATGAACCGAGGATCAGTGTCCCGACAGGTGTCATGTCGATCCAGGCAATCGATTTACGACCCATCGGCCTGAATTCGGACACGATCGATCCGGTTTCAAGCTCGAGCACCTTGACCAAAAGACGCTCTTCAATGTCACCGTTCGAAAGCGTGATTTCATCGACACCGTACAAGGCGAGCAGACCATCGGTGCTGCAGTGAAAGTAGAGTCGCGAGAACAAATCCTCATGTCGCCAGGCCACGTCCGTGAACCCGGCCGAATCAGCACCATCAAGTGAGACACCGACGACCACACCGGAGCGGGACATGAGCGCTACTGTCGAGGATGACGTGGTACTGAGCAGAATCTGGGAAGGATCGAACAACCGGTTGTTGGGCATCATGGCTCGAGGCGGTCGTCCTGATTCGGAATCGGGGATGAAGAATTCAAGATCTTCGGAAACCCGGATCTCTTCTCCATTCACCGTGGAGAGGAGCCGGAAAGCAGGCTTCTCGAATTCGGAGAGACAGGCGAGAATGAAGCTCTGTTCGAACTGTTTCACGACACGTAGCGATGGCTCAGCGGACAACGGACCAGTCGAGAACTGATTCACGACACGCGGGGATGGTCCACCTGCCAGTGGAACCCCCCATGACTCCTGTGACTGCGAGATGATTCCAATCGAGCGCAGGACATCTTCATCCATGACCAGGCAGAGGTCGGATGACTCGGGGCATGGAACAGGGACACCATCGAACACGAGTCCGACTCCGGGTGTCGTGCCGATCTTCGGGTAGGCCCGAATGGCTTCGACTTCTTGAGGCATGGAGTCAGAACCCAGGTCTGAAGACGAATCGTCATTCTGAACCATCATCAAGTTGATTCGGTCTGCATCTCCGTCATGTCCGATCCGCCTCAATTCCGAGACGACCCGGCCCAGAGCCTGCCCCCCGGGATCAAGCGATGCGATTCGCGACAAGACCTGATTCCGTGAGAGTCCATCACCACCATCGAATTGATTCTGCATCTCCCACAGAATGTCGATCGAGACGTCGGATCCCAGCAAGGAACGCACCTGATTCATGTCGATGTTCGAACCGGACTCCTGAAGTGTCCTCAAGGTGCGTGCGCAACGTTCATTCCATGACATGAGTGTGTCCGGACTCGAACGTATTTTGGACGCAGCCAATCGTGCCGCGCTGACATCCAACGTACCGTCGGAGATCATCTGTCTGGAAAGCATGGGATCACCCAGAAGCACTTCCCAGAAATCGAGCGCTGAACTGAATCTGGACTCACGAAACTCACGGAGGCCTCGGGCATAGAGGACCGACGCGATCTGATTTTCTTCTGTTGAAATCGATTCCGCGGCATCCAGCAGATCAGTGGCGGTGATGTCGGAGGGGACTGGCCACGTTGACTCATGATCGAGAATCAGATCGATCATCGTCTGACGGACGTCGGCGAAACGCTTGTCCATGAATCCCTTTGCAAAAAGAGATGCCGCTTCGAGCACGAGATCGGTGTTCGCCGACTGAATGCCGAGTTCCGCAAGTGCGACCACCCGACTTGCCGCACCGGGATCGTTCCTGATCTGATCTCGCAGCAACAAGCGAGCCGGCTCCAATTGCATCAGTGAGCTGACTGACTCGGATTCTCCAAGAATGATCTCGGAACCGACCGAGATCGGATTGGAAGGCTCTCCGGTATCGATGATGTCCCGGACCTTTCCATCGTTGATGTCGAGGACGAACAGATCACTCACTCCTGGGACCAGAATCGATCTTTCCGCGATCTGGACGCGGCCACGAATCCCCGTTCGGTCCGTGATCCCCTCCCGTGAGGCGTTCTCATCACGTGCCGAATCGGAAAAACGCCAACGCAGAGTGGCGCCGTCAGCAAGGCTCAGGCAATGGATGTCCTCCCCCACCGCGAGAAGCCTCGATTCACCGGCTTCGTCCTCTCCTCTCAGGAGATAACGAACATCACCAAACCGGGTTCCAACACCAGAAGGCCAGGTCTCGAGGATGGCGCCGGTATCGATGTCGATGGAGACGACTTCTCGAGTGTTCGGTGAGAGTGCGATGATCGCCCCATCCATCACGACCGGCTGAGACATCTCCCATGGCTGTGCGACGACACCCGTCCGCTCAGCTTCCACCTCGAATGTACGAACCCACCTTGGAGCGCCGGAGGTTGCATCCGTGCACGAAATGGTTCCGAGCGGGCTGGCTGTGATTGCATTTCCATCGAACAGAATCGTTCTTGAAAACCCCCGCGAAACCTGCAGGCTGCCGCTTGACCCGAGAAGGCGTATCCACGCCGGGAGTCCGGAGTCGAGATGAAGTGCAACGAGGTAGTCGATGGATTCTCGTGAGGCGGCGACCACACGCCGGACGGGAATGATGACCCTGTCTCCGTCGATCAATGGCCCTGAATAAGGAAATGCATTCAACAAATTGAATGTTCGACCTTCGGATGAAGGCGTCTGGGAAAAATCACATTGATCGATTCGGGTGGACCAGAGAAGAGAGCCGTCCAGTGCATCCAGCCCGATGACTGATGGAGATGTGGTTCGACGAGTACTCATCCCGAGTCCGGAAAGGGCCACGAGTATCTGGCCGTCGGAATCCATGTCGGCAAGCTCGACGTACGCACCCATGTTTCGACTCACGGGAGGCGAGGATTGATGGGACCAAACCAGTCGAGCTCCGTACCGGTCGTATCTCCTGATCGAAGTACCGTCGTCAACGAAGACTGCATTTCCCATGACAAGAGGATTGAGAATCAGAAGAGAACCGACTCCCTTCGCTGAATCAAGGAGGGCATCCTGATTGGAGATCGCTGAACTTGAAGAGGCACGCTGAAGGCCGAATGGCGTCTCCTCGACATCAACCTTCCAGATGCGATGCCATGCACCGGATGACGAAAGAGTCGAAGTCGATTCGAAGGCGTCGGACACGGAATCTTTCTTCGTGGATGACAGGGCACTCGTGGCCTTGAGGTGGTCCAGCAACCGCCCCGCCCCGCCCATGATCTCCAACTGGCTCTCGTACTCACGTGCGGAGTCTTCATCGCCGGCCAGACGCGAGATCATTCCAATCATCAAGACCCGATGACGTCTTCCGCGTTGATCGAGAGACGGGTGCAGACCAAGTCGATCCAGCTCACGCTGAGCCTTGCTCAACTGCAGTGTCTCCAGATCGATTTGAGCAAGTCGGAGTGCCGCCTCTCCTCCTGAGGGAGTGACCCAGGCCATTCTGACAGCATCACCTTCACGACCTTCGGCCAGCAGACGTGCTGCGAGTGGCTCACGGTTCTGGACGAACCGCTCGAGAACATCCGGCATCCGAAGGAGCAGTCCCTCGGCAGTGGCCCTTGCCATGACGAAGAGAGTCGGATCATTGGTGTCGGGAACGAGGCGAGTGCCGTACTCATCGATGACTTCCGCGCACAACCGTGCCGCTTCTTCAGGATTGTCCACCGCCTGCTCGGATGCGCGTTGCAGAAGAAGCTCCGCCGTGGGCGAGTCATCAACCATGACCACGCTTCTGACCTGAGAGAAGACGTCCTGCGTGGAGCAGGCGAAAAGCAGGCAGTAAGCCAGAAGTCGAGCGGAAGGTCCGAATGGAAGAGTAAACGAATCAGCCATGCCTCCATCCTAGGCGTATGAACGTGAAGCGCCACGCAAGAACCCCCCCCAGCAGCTAGACTCTGCGTATGCCAGCTCCAGGAACATCAATGACACGCCTGCTCGCCACGTCGGTGTTGTTGATTGGCAGCCTCACGGGATGCCAGTTCGACACCCCCCCCGCCGTCACCGTGACTGGTGCTCGCTGGTTCGCCGTGAGCGACTCGGAACCCGGCCATGTGCAGATGCAGGTCGATCTCGAACTCGAGAACGTTGAAGAGGAAGCGATCCAGCTCGAGGAATTCGAATACACGTTCAGAGCGACCACTGCGAGTGGTCAAAGAGAGTCCTGGAGCGGAATCTGGCTTCCGTTGAGAACCGTTCCGGCTGAGTCGAAGATCATGCTCTCTATCCCGGCCGTGATTCCCCAACCAGACTCGCTCATGGAATGGGAGATTCGAGGCGACCTGACCTACAAGGCACCGGGACGTTGGGCGCAGATCCTGTTTGACACGGGCCTTCGCACCCCCTCCACAAGCTTCAGAGGCAACGGCGAGTCATCGGACCCGCAGGACGACTGATCGCCTTATCGGACACCGGTGCCACCATCCTGATTGGAATGAGCCTCACGACCCGCAAGGTCGCTGAGGTCGACCACGAGGACACTAAGTAAAAATTCCGCCAACAAACGGGTATCTGATACTTGAGTTGCCCCCTGGATCACCCGATGAGTTCTCGGTCGTGGTCCTTTTTTCATGACCGCTCAGGAGAACCAAGAGTATGCACCTCGAAACCATCCTACGAAAAGCGCACGAACTGGACGCCTCGGACGTTCATCTGGTCGCTGGCCACAAGCCGATGTTGCGTATTCACACCGTGATGCATCCTCTCGAGCACGAGGTTCTCACTCCTGAAGAGATGGAGCGTGCGCTTGAATCGCTGATCTCACCCAACCAGTTGAAGATCTTCTCCGAGAACAATGACCTTGACTTCAGTCATGAAATCGAGGGAGTGGGACGATATCGAGCCAACGCGCATCGCCAGAGACAAGGCGTTGGAATCGCGATGCGCCTGGTCCGGACCAAGATCCCGGCCATGTCCGAATTGACTCTTCCGGATGTGATTTCACGACTGACCTATCTGCCACGTGGTCTCGTCCTTGTGACGGGCGACACCGGTTCAGGAAAATCAACCACGCTTGCGGCGATGATCCAGACGATGAACGAGCGATACAGGAAGCACATCATCACGCTTGAAGATCCGGTGGAATACGTATTCGAATCAGAACAATGTCTCATCGAACAGCGCGAACTCGGGGCTGACATGCCCACCTTCGGCTCGGGACTCAAACACGCTCTGAGGCAGGATCCGGACATCATCCTGGTCGGTGAGATGCGAGACCTGGACACCGCGTCGCTTGCGATATCGGCAGCGGAAACCGGGCACCTCGTTCTGAGCACGCTGCATACCGTCAACGCATCGCAGACGGTTGAAAGAATCATCGACATGTATCCTGCCGGACAGCAGAACCAGATCCGCTCCATGCTCGCGAACACGCTTCAGGCCGTCATCAGCCAGACGTTGTTCAGTCGCATCGACCGGGCAGGCATGGTTCCTGCCATCGAAATTCTTCTTTGCACACCCGCGGTACGCAACATCATCCGGGAAGCACGGACGTTCGAGATACCCAATGTGATCGAGACCAACAGACAGATCGGCATGAATCTGATCGACAATGCAATCGCGGAACTCTACTTCAACGGACTCATCAGTCGCGAGGATGCGGTGGCTCAATCCGCCTATCCAGAGAAGCTGGAAAAGATGCTCGCAGCCTGACCGCAAGGAGGCCGGAGAGATCCGGCAGATGAACGATGCCTCAGTATCGATATCAATCAAGATCCGCTTCAGGGCGAATGCAGAACGGTGTCATGACCGCCCAGGACGCCGCCACGGCCGCATCGATGTTGCGCAGCCAGAATCACCATGTGCTGCAGCTGTCTCCTGCCCTGGCGTCGAAGAGCGAAGTCTCCTCGATGCTGAAGAAGCTGAATTATTCATCAGGTCCCACCCAGAAGGACATCCTTGATTTCACCACACAACTTGCGGTGATGATTCGCGCGGGCATCTCGATCAGAAACGCACTTGATGGCATCGCCGATCAGGTGCAGAA